>OMEJ01000893.1_pt1 | contig 14902 bp, 13 predicted proteins | sample 1645361 | NCBI WGS metagenome assembly OMEJ01 (sample SAMEA103958156, study PRJEB25191) | human gut metagenome
GATGGCGGAAGCGGAGGTGCTGGGATAATGGGAAAGCATGCGTTTTTATCGGCGTCATCCAGCCACCGATGGCTGGAATGCCCGCCTTCGGCAAAACTGTGCGCGGAGCAGGAAGACAGGGCCAGCCCTTACGCGCAGCAGGGTACCGACTGCCATGAACTCTGTGCGTATCTGGTGGAGAAGTCACTGGGGAAAGATGTGACGGATCCGACCGAAAACCTTACGTATTACGACCAGGAGATGCGGGACTGCGCGGAAAACTACTGCACCTATGTCAATGAACAGATCGAGGCGGCAAAGAAGCATTGCCCGGATCCGCAGGTGCTGATCGAGCAGAGACTGGATTTTTCCCGATGGGTGGAGGACGGTTTCGGTACCGGCGACTGTGTGATCGTGGCGGATGAGACGCTGCAGGTCATTGACTATAAACATGGGGTAGGCGTGCTTGTATCCGCGGAGAAGAACCCGCAGATGATGTGCTACGCGCTGGGCGCTTTGGAATTGTTTGACGGCCTGTATGACATCCAAGAGGTCCGTATGACCATCTTCCAGCCCCGACGTGAGAATGTCAGCACCTGCGCCATGACAAAAGAAGAGTTGTTCACCTGGGCGGAGGAGGTCTTAAAGCCAACGGCGGCTCTGGCCTATGAGGGCAAGGGAGAGTTCAAGGCAGGGGAACACTGCCGGTTCTGCAAAGTGAAAGCAGCGTGCCGCAAGAGGGCGGAATATAACCTGGAACTTGCGAGGTATGACTTTGAGATGCCTGCCGTTCTGGAAGATACGGAGATCGCGGCAATCCTTCCGAAGATCGATGAACTGGTATCCTGGGCGGCGGATATCAAGGATTATGCCCTGCAGCAAGCCCTGTCCGGAACGCGTTATGAAGGGTTCAAAGTCGTGGAAGGCAGGTCGAACAGGAAGTACAGTGATGAAGCCGCAGTTATTTCGGCGGCGGAATCCGCGGGATATGATCCTTACGAGAAGAAACTTCTCGGCATTACCGCCATGACTGCCCTTATGGGGAAAAAGAAGTTCGAGGAAGTGCTTGGCCCGTTTATCGTAAAGCCGCAGGGCAAGCCGGCGCTGGTGCCGGATTCCGATAAGAGGCCGGCGCTTAATACAGCATATGAAGATTTTAGTGAAAATTAAGGAGGAAAAACAGTATGGCTAAGTTCAATAACCCAACAAAAGTAATTACCGGAGTCAACACCAGATGGAGCTATGTCAACGCATGGGAGCCGAAGTCCATCAATGGCGGCGCGCCGAAATATTCCGTGTCGCTGATCATTCCGAAGTCTGATACGAAGACGCTGGAAAAGATCCGGGCGGCGATCCAGGCGGCCTATGAGGAAGGGCAGAGCAAGCTGAAAGGAAACGGCAGGTCCGTACCTGCGCTTTCCGCACTGAAGACGCCGCTGCGTGACGGTGACGCGGAAAGGCCGGATGACGAGGCCTACGCGAATTCTTATTTCGTGAACGCAAACAGCGGCACGGCGCCGGGGATCGTGGATGCGGACAGGAACCCGATTTTGGAACGTTCCGAAGTATATTCTGGGGTGTACGGCAGGGCGAGCATCAATTTCTATGCTTTCAACAGCAACGGGAACAAAGGGATTGCCTGCGGCCTGAACAATCTGCAGAAAATCCGGGACGGGGAACCCCTTGGCGGCAAGAGCAGGGCGGAGGATGATTTCGCGGAAGAGGATGAGGAGGATTTCCTCGATTGATTTCAAAAACTTTGGGGCGGCGGAGCAATCTGCCGCCTCAGGGCAGGAAGGGAGTGAAGCGGTATGGAGGAAATCTGGAAAGACATACCCGGATATGAAGGAAAATATCAGGTGAGCAGCATGGGCAATGTTAAGAGCCTGAGCAGGACAATTCACAGTTCAAATCAGTATGGCGAGTTTGAATTTCAAATAAAGGAGAGGGTATTAAGGCCAGGTCAACACAGTCGTGAGGGGCATCTTAGCGTTGTTTTAAACGATCCCCGGAAATCCTGTTTAGTGCACCAGCTTGTGATGCTGGCATTCGCAGGCGCACGGCCTCCAGGAATGGTAGTCTGTCACAACAATGGTAACCCAGCGGATAACCGACTTGAAAATTTGCGGTACGATACCCAGGCAGAAAACGTGCTGGATGTTTTGCATTCAGGAAGAGCTTGGAGAAAATTAACAGAGGATGATGTACAGGCGATTCGTTTTGGCGCATGGTGCGGTGTTTCTGCAACGGAACTTGGTTTTATGTTTGGAGTGGCACACCAGACAATCAGCAAAGTATTGACAGGGAGGAGTTTTTCATGGCTGAAATAAAAAACCTGGAAATTGATATTGAGTCATTTTCGGATGTGGATTTAACCAAGTGCGGCGTTTATAAATATGCCTCCGCCTCAGATTTTGAAGTTATTCTCTTTGCCTACAGTGTGGATGGCGGTCCTGTGCGGCAGGTTGATCTTGCCTGCGGGGAGAAAATTCCGGCAGAGATCATCGCTGCACTGGAGGATGACACGGTCACCAAATGGGCTTTCAATGCGAACTTTGAGCGTGTCTGCCTGTCCCGCTATCTGGGTTATCCGACAGGGGATTACCTGATGCCTGACTCCTGGTGCTGCTCCATGGTATGGGCGGCTTATCTGGGTTTGCCGCTGTCTCTGGAAGGCGTTGGAACCGTGCTGGGTCTGGAAAAGCAGAAGCTGACGGAGGGAAAGAATCTTATTAAGTATTTCTGCCAGCCCTGCGCGCCGACTAAGTCCAATGGCGGACGCACCAGAAACCTTCCGGCAGACGCGCCGGAGAAGTGGGAGGCATTTAAAAATTACAATATCCGTGATGTAGAGGTGGAAATGGCCATTCAGGCCAGGCTCTCCAATTATCCGGTACCGGAAAGCGTCTGGGAAGAATATCACCTTGACCAGGAGATCAACGACCGGGGCATTATGATCGACCGTGAATTGGTAGATCAGGCGCTCTTGATAGACGCGCGGTCAAAATCTGATTTGATGGCGAGATTACAGGCAATGACGGGACTGGACAATCCGAATTCGGTTCAACAGCTGAAAGGCTATCTCGCGGACCGGGGGATTGAGGCCGATAGTCTTGGGAAAAAAGAAGTGGCCGCCATGAAAAAAACGGTTCCCGGTGATATTGCGGAAGTATTATCCCTTCGCCTGCAGCTTGCGAAAAGCAGCGTAAAGAAATATCAGGCAATGAGAAATTCAGCTTGTGAGGATGACCGGTGCCGCGGGATGTTCTTTTTTTACGGAGCCAACAGAACCGGCAGATTTTCGGGACGCATCGTACAGTTGCAAAATCTGCCCCAGAACCATATCCCTGACTTAGCGGAAGCCCGATTTCTTGTAAGGTGCGGTGACTATGAGGCGCTGGAGCTTCTGTATGAGAATATACCGGAGGTTCTGTCAGAACTAATCCGAACGGCATTTGTGCCGCAGTCGGGATATAAGTTCTGTGTAGCGGATTTTTCATCCATCGAGGCGCGGGTTTTGTCCTGGCTTGCCGGGGAGCGGTGGAGGATGGAAGTTTTTGCGGGGAATGGCGATATTTACTGCGCGTCAGCATCGGCGATGTTTGGGGTACCTGTGGAAAAACACGGACGGAACGCAGAACTGCGGCAGAAAGGGAAGATCGCGGAATTGGCTTTGGGATACGGCGGATCTGTCGGCGCACTGAAATCCATGGGAGCCCTGGAAATGGGACTGGCGGAAGAGGAACTTCAGCCGTTGGTGGATTCCTGGCGGACTGCGAATCCCAATATCGTCCGATTCTGGTGGGATGTGGACCGGGCGGTAAAGAAGGCGGTGAAGCATCGGGAGCCGTCTGTCCTACGGGGAATCCGTTTTGAGTGCCGGAGCGGGATGCTGTTTATTACCCTGCCTTCCGGGAGAAGGCTTGCCTATGTGAAGCCGAGGATCGGTGAGAACCGCTTCGGCGGGGAATCCGTGACCTATGAAGGCGTGGGCGCAACGAAGAAGTGGGAGCGGATCGAGAGTTACGGTCCGAAGTTTGTGGAGAACATTGTGCAGGCCATATCCAGGGATATCCTCTGCTACGCCATGCGGACGCTGTCGCACTGCCGGATCTGCGCTCATGTGCATGATGAGCTGATCATTGAGTGCCGGAAGGATGCTTCTCTGGACGCGATCTGCGAGCAGATGGGAAGGACGCCGCCCTGGGCGGAGGGGCTATTACTCCGGGCGGACGGGTACGAGACCCAGTTTTATAAAAAGGATTAGAAATTTTTCGGGAGAGGGTAAAAATCCTCTCCTTTTTGCTGCCTGTGACTTGAAGGGGACAGGCCCTTCAAAAATCTCATATCTAAGGAGGGTAATTCATGAGTGAGTTACAGGTATTCAGCAACGTGGAGTTCGGCTCGGTCCGCAGTATCACAGTCAATGGTGAGCCGTATTTTGTCGGGAAGGATGTAGCGGAGATTCTTGGCTACGCCAATACCAGGGATGCTCTTGCGAAGCATGTTGATGAAGAGGACAGAATGGATGGGGTAGCGATTCGCGACTCCATCGGAAGAGAGCAGACGCCGGCGCTTATCAACGAATCCGGTCTTTACAGCCTGATCCTTTCCAGCAGGCTTCCGTCCGCGAAACGCTTTAAGAGGTGGGTGACATCGGAAGTCCTTCCGGCGATCCGAAAGCACGGAGTATTTGCGCTGGATGACATTGTGAATAACACGGATGCCCTGATCGAGGCCCTGCAGGCGTTTAAGGCTGAGCGGCTTAAGAGGATGGCGCTGGAACAGGAGGCCGCCGTGCAAAAGCAGCAGCTTGCGGAGATGAGGCCGAAGGCAAGCTATTATGATGTGGTTCTGAACAGCCCCAGCCTGATGGCGGTATCGGAATTCGCGAAAGATTATGGATGGAGCGCGAAGCGGATGAACCAGTACCTGCATGAGAAAGGCGTGCAGTATAAACAGGGCGGAAAGATATGGCTTTTGTACCAGAAATATGCCGGGTGCGGCTACACCAGCACGAAGACGCATGCTTATCCATCGCATGACGGGACAACGCATACGAAGGTGCATACGTACTGGACGCAGAAAGGAAGGCTTTTCATCTATGACCTGTTGAAAGCGGACGGGATCCTTCCGCTGATCGAAAGGGGGAACTGAGCATGGGAGTCAGCAAGTATAACAGCGAGGGATATTATGATCCCGTGGTATATGAGGCGCTGACCAGGATCGAGGCGGAAGAGCGCGCGGCCAGGGCGGCGGCCGCATACCGCCCTTTGGTCTATATCTGTTCGCCTTACGCGGGAGATGTGGAGAAGAATACGTTCCGGGCAAGGGCGTTTTCCCGGTTTGCGGTGGAGAGGCACTGCATCCCGATTGCCCCGCACTTGCTCTGTCCGCAGTACCTGGATGAGGAAACAGAGCGGTGGCTGGGGCTTAAGATGAAGTGCTATAATAAAGTTGTAACGAAAGTGGCTAATAAGATATACTAAAATCAATGAGAAAAGAGGTTCTTATCATGCCACAGAATTACACACAAGAGTTTAAAAAGAAGATTGTCCGTCTCCATTTGGAGGAAGGACGCACCTACAAAAGTATCACAGCTGAATACGGCGTCTCAAAAGCCAGTATCTCCAAGTGGTGCAGAGAATTCAGCGAAGAATGCCAGACAAGCCCGGAAACAAAAGAAGAATACGATTATATGAAAGAAATGCTCAAGCTCCGTAAAGAGAATGAAGAACTCCGCAAGGAGAATCTTTTCTTAAAAAAAGCAGCGGCATTCTTTGCAAAAGAAATCGATTAGAGGCTTATCGGTTTATCGAAAAATATCAGAAAGATTTTGGGCTTCGCTGGCTGCTGCGTCGGTTGAATATTTGCCCGAATGCTTACTATAACTACCGGAAACACCGGAAGGCGGATTACTATACCCAAAAATCTAAGGTACAGGCGCAGATCCGAGAGATTTACCACGAGCACAATGGAGTGGACGGATACCGAAGCATGACTGTTTATCTGGCTCGCAAAGGCTTCTATTACAGTCCGATCACCATTCATAAGTATATGAATAAAGAGATGGGGCTGTATGCGATTGTACGTCCGAAAAAGCCAGAATATATGCACGGGAAGCCACACAAGGTATTTGAGAATAAGCTGGCTCAAAATTTCACTGCTGAGCGGGCAAATCAAAAATGGTGTACAGATTTCACCTACCTGTTCCTGAAAAATGGAGAGGTACGTTATAACTGCAGTATTCTTGATCTCTATGACCGCAGCATCATTGCGAGTATAACGGATCGCCATATCACATCAGAACTTGCCATCCGTACTTTGCAGAAAGCCTTGGATTCGCAGCCGATGCGGAAAGGAGAATTACTCCTTCATAGCGATCAGGGGGCACAGTATACATCGAAAGCATTCGTTGCGTATTGTGAATCCGTTCATGTAACACAAAGTATGAGTAAAGCTGGATGCCCGTATGACAACGCACCAATGGAACGGTATTTCAATACCTTGAAGAATGAATGCACAAATCTATATGAATTTCGTACCGAGGAGGCACTCTATCAGATGGTGGAGGAATTTGCATATGTCACATATAATCATGTGCGCCCACATAGTTTCAATGGGTATCAAACACCATATCAAGCTCGAATTGCATAAATCGATATTTTTTAGCCACAAGTGTTACAAAAACGCTTGACCACAACAACAAACAGTTCATCTGCCGGAAGTTTCCGGATTTCTTCCAGTTTCCGTTTTCTCCGGAAATGTATCAGGAAGACTGCGGCTCCCACAGCCAGCAGGATCATCAGAACCCAGAGGACTCTCCGGATGATTCCAAGCCAGTCAATTCCTGCATGTTCACTTTCCTGTGCCGTATCGGTCTCTTCCTGCACATCTTCCTGCGCCGTATTTTCGGCCTGGGTGCTGCTTTCTTCTGTGGATGCCTGTGACGTCTGAGATTCATCTCCCGCAGACGGTGTTGCGTCTACTACCTTCCATCCCTGGCCGTCCGCATAGACTTCCGTCCACGCATGAGCGTCCCCATCTTCCAGGACGGCTCTCCAGGCGCCGTCAGACTGCTGTTCAAAATCGTCCGGCTGCGCCATATATCCCGTGACATATCTGGACGGAACCCCATAGAGACGGAACATCAGCGCCGCGGTTGTGGCAAAGTGCTGACAGTATCCTCTGTGGCTTTCGAATAAAAAGTATTCCGGTATTTCTTCTCCCAGCGGGATCACGCCGGGATTCAGCGTGTAAGACGCCATGCTGTGCAGGGTGTTTACAATGTATGATGTGATATGATCGATTCCCTGCTGCGGGTTTTCAGCACACAGACTGGTAAGTCTCGGCAGGCTTTCCCGGTCCACATCCAGATACTGCTCTCTTACAAACTGACCGTAAAGGCTTTCCCGGTTCTCATACCACTGAAGTTCTTCCTGAGGCGTATTTTCAAAGATGCTTTCAAACTGTTCCTGGGTATAAGCCGAGAATACGTATCCTTCTTCCGTCATATTCAAATAACGGGAAAGATACGGAGTATAATATCCCGACAATCCATTCGAAAGACGGCGTATTTCAATTCGAAACGGCATCAGATCTCCGTCACCCATATACTGCAGAAGAGAAAACTGGCGGTTTTCGAAGGCATACCGGCCGATGTACTCCCAGCGGTCCCTGCTGCCTCCCCGTATGGATCTGTCATAAAACCCGGAATCATCCGCCTCCTCCCACCGGCTGTTTTCATAGGTTCCGCCGATATAATTTCTCAGATAAATGGGATCCTGCGGTTTCTCATCCACAATGATTTCCAGCTGCTGCTGTCCCGAAGGATAATTATTCCCACGGCTGACTCTTCCCTTATCCGGCTCTGTGTGAAAGATTTCCATGGTTGTCTGTCGGATTCTCTGTTCAATGGCCACAGGGATTTCAAACAGCTGTTCCATATGCCGGCTGGTCAGGAGCACTGAGATTCCCAGGAATACGAAAAATACCGCCGCCAGGAAATACATGCCTCTTCCGGCCACATTCATATGGCTTTTCTTATAAAACGCCGGATAGGTCTGTTTTCGCCCGGACATCATATTTCCGGAAAGACTGGTTCCGATATGATACAGGGCAAACAGGCAGATTCCGATAAAATCCGGATTTCTGCCAATCAGAGGTCCCAGAAGGATAACCGGAATACTGTAGAAATACAGCACCCATCCTGCCCCGACCTTAAAAATCAGTACCTGAAGGAGGATGGCGCAGCCGACTGCAAAAAGCATCATGCCGGCGGTCAGATCTCCCCCGGATCCGGACCCGGACAGAGAAAGACTGTCCGACAGAACTGCCCATTGATCCGGCAGTTCTCTCCAATACAGCAGAAGAATCAGAACCGGAATCCCTGCCAGCAGAATTGTATTTACCGTATGTTTCTTTTTCAGACGCAGAAATAAAAGCGCCGCATAAAGTACCGCCGTCAGGTAAACCGGCCATTTTTCATAGCTTATATATAAATTCAGCGGAAATGTATACAGAATCCCGAAAAGACTGCTCACATAACATATAAAAATGGCAGCACTCCAGATTCCTTCTCTGGACGGTTTCCGAGTCTGAAAATTTCCGATATAAAGCTGTTTTTTTGTTTTTTATGAAAGTGAATCAGAACTCCACCGCCTTTCCAAATCTTTTGCAAAATCTGCCAGAACTTCTCCGCGGCCTGTCAGCTGAAACTTCGTATTCAGACAAAGGCTCATCGGTTCCTGTATCTGGCTTTCGTATAACTGTATGGCATCGTCTCCGCCTGTCTCTGCGTAGAAACGGGCGTTTCGGATCAGTTCCTCCACCGCCCTGCGGATGTCGGCTTCTTCACTTACCTGCATCACTACCATGGCTTTTCCGGCAGCATCATACCACCAAACCCGCAAGTGTATCTTATCTCTGACAAAAATGCGGATAATAGAATCCGCTAGTTCAAAAAATGCGTCCATCTCTCTGAGCCGGGCGTTTCCTTCATACCGCAGATCCAGAAACAGAGACGCCTGACGTATGACATCCTCCCGGTATGTCTTAATGAACAATTCATCGTTCCGGGCGCTCAGCTTCCAGTGAATATCTCTCATGGCATCTCCCTTTTGATATTCTCTGACATCCTCCACATCCGGCGGGCGTTTCTCCCAGAGATCACTTGGCCTGTCTCCGGCATCTTCTATATTCCGGAATTCTTCCAGTCCCTGCAGCTCGATTTCTTTTCCCTCCGGCAGAAGCACCTGTGTGTCCTGAAGATTTACCGCCTTCTTTTTGCGAAACAGGCGGAAATAATCATAGACACGCAGTTCCCGGATGCTGCACTGGAGGATTCCACAGTATTGGGATACGATCTGAAACTGCATTTCGGTTACATCCCGGGCAGAAACATATCCTTTCAGATTCAGTTTTGTCTCCTGATTCTTCTCCGGATTTTTCAGATTTCTATAGGTCAGAGAAAGGATAAATAAGGTCACTGGCAGCCGTCCCTTGTTTCTTACGATGATTTTTCCGCTGACCGGCTCATTTTTCTTCGAACCGTTCTCTCCCTCTTCCAGCCTGATCTGCAGATCCAGATTTTTCAGAAAATACCCCGGAAGGAAACAGCTTCCTGCGAATAAAAGGATTTCTGTGAAAAAAAGAAACATCAGTACATCCAGCCGGTATACTCCGGCCAGATAAAAGGTAAGCAGAGAAAACGCCAGATAAACTATTTTACGCATGTTTTTTCTTCCTTCCAAAATCAGGCGTCCAGATTGTGGACAAAATTCCTCTTAAGACATCTTCTTTTGCTACGCCGTCCGCTCTGGCCTTTCCATTCAGGATAATGCGGTGCTTCGCCACATAAGAGAATTGTTCTTTTACATCCTGAGGTATGACAAAATCACTGCCCCGGAGCCACGCGGAAGCCTTTGCCATGCGCACCAGCGCCAGGGTTCCCCTTGGGCTGGCTCCCATTTCCAGGTACAGACTTTCCCTTGTGGCAGTCATCAGCTTGACGATATATTCATACAAGTCGTCATCCATATATACTTCTTTCACCTGCCGGCGCATTTCTTCGAATGTCTCAATGTCTGCCTGCGGCTCTAATTTCTTTGCTCTGGTTCCCGCGTCTTCTCCTTTCGCCATGGCGATTTCGTTTTCAAAATCCGGATATCCCAGAGAAAGCGATATCATGAAGCGGTCCACCTGGGCCGCCGGAAGCATCTGGGTTCCTGCCGTACCGAAAGGATTCTGGGTCGCAATGACAAAAAACGGCGATGGCACTTCCCTTGTTTCCCCGTCCACCGTCACCTGCCGTTCTTCCATGACTTCCAGAAGAGCAGACTGTGTTTTCGGTGACGTTCTGTTTATCTCATCTGCCAGAAGCAGGTTGCAGAATACCGCTCCAGGCTGATATTCAAATGTTTGTGTGTCTCTTCGATACATGGAAAATCCGGTCAGATCTGACGGCAGAACATCCGGTGTAAACTGGACTCTGTTCCATTGGAACCCCAGAAGTCTTGAAAATGCCACTGCAAGGCTTGTCTTTCCCACTCCGGGAATATCTTCCAGGAGGACGTGGCCTCCCGTCAGCATTGCCGCCAGCACTTCTCTTGTCTCTCCGGACTTGCCGAGAATCACCTGATCGACCGTTTTCAGCAGATTCCATGCGGTTTCTCTTAGTTCCATAAAGGCCTCCTTCCTTCTCTCTTTCTATTTCCATCATAAACTTTAAAGTTAACTTCAAGTCAACATAAGAAAGTTTAGGATTTCCTTAAAAATTTGTGAACGCCGTATATCCGCCCTTCTATTTCTCTACTTTTGCAGATTTTATGATTTCTCAGTTTTTCTCCTTAGACGTCTCCTGTCGTCCCTCTGCTGGTTTCCTCCTCTTTTGATTTTTTAAACCTCCGGAGGTTTCTTCTTCATGGCAGTATCCCCCTGTATGTGTTTTGGACTCCACAGGAGGCTTCTTCTTCCTACTTGCCTCCTCTTATACAGGCTTTTTGACCCGCAGGAGGTTCTTTTTCCCTGCTTGCCTCCTCCTATGCAGGCTTTTTGACCCGCAGGAGGTTCTTTCTCCCTGCTTACCTCCTCCCATGCAGGCTTTTTGACCCACCGGAGGTTCTTTCTCCCAAATTGCCTCCTCCTGCGCAGACTTTCCAATTTTCCGGAGGCTTCTTCCTGAAAAAAAACAGTTCTATTTTTTACTTCCCCTATACCTGACAAAAAGGAAAAAAGGAAGCCTGACATTTCAGACTTCCTTCTCTCTCTTTATTCTTCTTTATCGGACTGCGCTGTGATTCTGCTTAACGTCAGCACAGGTTCTCCGATTTCCATATTTCCTGTATTCTCCAGGGTGATGCTGTCGTATTCCTCACTGTTTCCCACCACCACAGGTGTTGTCAGAAGGCAGCCGGAATCGGCAATCATGTCCATGTCGAATTCTAGAAGCAGATCGCCCTGTTTTACCTTCATTCCAGGTTCTACCGCTACATGAAACGGTTCTCCCTTAAGTTTCACAGTTCCAAGTCCCACATGAATCAGCAGTTCCGCTCCTTTTTCCGATGTCATGCCCACTGCATGCTTCGTGCCGAATACAGCAGTGATTCTTCCATTGACCGGTGCATAGATTTTTCCTTCCGAAGGCCTTAAAGCAAAGCCTTCTCCCAGCATTCCCTCAGAAAAGACTTCATCTTCCGTGTCTCCCAGAGCAATGACTTCTCCTCTGGCCGGCATACAGATGATTTCTTCTTCTATCTGCTCCTCTCTGCTGTCATCCGACACAATCCTGAATTTTCGTTCTGATACATGACTGGATAAAAACTCTTCCAGATTGGTCTTGATCACTGTTACATTCGGGCCGTAAATAATCTGTACCACATTTCCATTCTTTACGATTCCCCTGGATCCAGTCTGCCTCAAAATCCTGTCATTAACTTTCCGGATATCTCCCAGAGAGCAGCGCAGTCTGGTAGCACAGCAGTCAAGATAATATATATTATCTTTTCCACCCAGTCCCATGGCAATCATGGCCGTATGTTCCATTCCTTTGATATCGGCATCCTCCATCTCGAAGGATCCGCTGTCTTCATAAAAAATAATTTCTTCTTCATCTTCCCGCCCTGGTGTTTTTAAATCAAATTTCAGTATCAGTATCTTAAAAATAAAATAATACAAAGCAAAATAAATGATTCCAACCGGAATGACCCGGATCCAGTCAGTTTTTTCATTTCCCTGAAGTACTCCAAATAAAACAAAATCCAGCAGTCCTCCGGAAAAAGTAAGGCCTACTGCAATATTCAAAACATGAGCAATCATATATGCCGCCCCTGCAAGCAGCACCTGAACAACAAACAGCATAGGAGCCGCAAAAAGGAAAGAAAATTCGATCGGTTCCGTAATTCCTGTCATCATGGAAGCCAGCGCTGCGGATAGCATCAGTCCGCCTACCGCCTTCTTTCGCTCGGGTCTGGCACACTGATACATGGCAAGGGCTGCTCCCGGGAGCCCAAAGATCATAAAAATGAATTCTCCTGAAAAATATCTGCACGCATCGGCATTGAAATGCACTGTATCAGGATCCGCAAGCTGAGCAAAAAATATGTTCTGTCCGCCCTCTACCAGTTTTCCTGCCACTTCCATCGATCCTCCCACACCTGTCTGCCAGAACGGCAGATAAAAAACATGATGAAGACCAAAAGGAATCAGCGCCCGCTTGACGATCCCAAAAATAAAGGTCCCGAAATATCCGGTTTCTGTCACAAGATGCCCAAGAGCATAGATTCCCTGCTGAGCAAACGGCCAGACATAAAACAATAAAATACCTGCAAATACATAAACCGCAGTACTAATGATCGGAATAAAACGACTTCCGCTGAAAAAGGAGAAAGCCGCCGGAAATTCTATCATACAAAACCGATTATGAAGCGCCGCTACTCCAAGTCCGACAATAATGCCGCCAAATACTCCGGTCTGCAGAGTCTCAATTCCAACAACTGTTGTAATCGTCCCATTCAGCACTCCCGGCGCAATCGTTCCATCTTCCAGAATCTGTCCGCTCATGCCAAGCATTGCATTAATGGAAGCATTCATTACAAAATAGGCAATTGCGGCCGATAAAGCCGCAACCTCCTTTTCCTTTTTCGCCATGCCGATGGCAACCCCAATGGCAAAGATCAAGGGAAGATTATTGAATACTGCATTCCCTGCCTTCATTAAAACAGTTAGAAACTCATTCAGCACTGTGCCGGAACCGAGAACCTTCTCTAATCCATACGTTTTGATCATTGCAGAATTCGTAAAAGAACTTCCCAGTCCCAAAAGCAGTCCTGCAGCCGGCAGAATTGCAATCGGAAGCATAAAAGACCGTCCGATCCTCTGCAATACTCCAAAAATCTTCTCTCTCATCTTTTTTCCTTTACAGTGTTGTAATCATAAGTTCCAGGCTGCCGCAGAATTTTGTCTCTTTCTGATCGGAACAAATAATAAAATGGTCTCCCTTTTTGATGGCATCCCCATCCATTGTTCCTTCTCCGTTTAAAACACTGACCATCTGGAACGGTGCATCATTTTTAATAACATTTTCATCTTCCAGCTGATATTTGTCTACTTTAAAAAACTCACTTTCTACATATCTGGTTTTCTCACCGTTTTCCAGTTTCGTTTTAACAAATTCCTGCTCTCTGTCATTGTCAGACGGCACCTTTGTAACTTCAATCGACTGTTTTACATGAAGCTGTCTTTCCTTGCCGTCAGCACCTTTTCTGTGATAGTCATAAACTCTGTATGTAATATCAGATGACTGTTGTGCTTCATAAATCAAAGACCCGCTGCAGATCGCGTGCAGGGTTCCGGATGGAATATAGAAAAAATCTCCTTCTTTGATCTGAAAAGAGTTCAGCAGATTATCATAGTCATCTTCTTCAATTGCTTTTATGAATTCTTCTTTGGTTCTGGCATGATGTCCCATAACCATCTTTGTCCCTTCTTCTGCCTGAAGGACATACCAGCACTCTGTTTTTCCTAGAGAATTTTCATTTGCTCTTGCATACGCATCATCCGGATGAACCTGTACAGACAGATCATTCTTGGCATCGATGATCTTAACCAGCAAAGGGAACTGGTCTCCCTCAATATTTCCAAATAACTCTCTGTGGTTTTCAAACACCCAGGATAACGTTTTGCCCGCAAATTCTCCATCAGCCACTTCGCAGTCGCCGTTCTTATGAGCAGAAAGTGCCCAGCACTCTCCCGTATGATCACTTGGAATGTCGTATCCATAAACGTCTTTTAGTTTATGACCTCCCCAAATCATTTCTTTGAAAACCGGTTTCATTTTTAAAACATGACCCATCCTTTTCTCCTCCTATAATTATTTCTTTTTGAATTTTGACCGGAATGCTCTCTTTAAAACATCAAAAAAAGTAAGAGAACGCACCATATGATCTGACGGCACATATTTGTTGATTGCACGCAGAACTTTCTTCGGTTCTTTTGAGGCAAAGGAATATGTACCATTTTTCTTTGTCTGAATTGCATATCTTGGAATTTTTTTCCCTTTAAACATAACAGAGGCGACCACATAATCGACCTCCTCCCATGGAATCTGTATAAAGTCATTGACGTTGCGGTCATTGTAATATTCAAAAGCCTTGTCTCCGACCATGATCTTTCCATAGCTGTTGAGACCCTGATAAGAAGTCGCTTTGATTACAAGATCGACTTTTGTGTTCATTGATTGAGCCATTTTACTTCTCCATTTCTTTCTGTAAAATTTTATCTTTTTTATTATACCTTATTAGGGAAAGACCGTCCAGCCCGCGGTACTATGAATGAAAAAGATTTTTCTTTATTTCTCCGGCAAAAAAGACCCGGAAAATCCGGGCCTTTTCTGAAAATCATATGTAGATTTTTTTCTTATAATAAT
>OMEJ01000906.1_pt1 | contig 14571 bp, 17 predicted proteins | sample 1645361 | NCBI WGS metagenome assembly OMEJ01 (sample SAMEA103958156, study PRJEB25191) | human gut metagenome
CAAAACATGTTAAAAAGCTATCTTGAATTTATTTTCACCCAAAGCGCGTGAGGCTAAAACAAATTCACGTTCTCGGTAGGATAGGGTCAAATTACGGACTTGACGCGCCATAGACGTCCATCCGACAATGGCAATTGAGATAATGATTGACAAACACACCACTACCCAAGAGAAGCCCTAACATCGTTACTATGACCAAGTTAGGGATAGATGAGATGACCTCAATAACACGTTGCATGAAGAGGTCAATTTTTCCACCTAAGAAACCTGACACCAGACCATATGTTACTCCAATAATCAAATCAATTAAAGTAGCAACGATGGCAATTAAGAGAGAAATACGTATACCAACAATCACACGTTTTGCTAAGTTACGTCCTAGATTGTCAGTTCCCAAAATAAATTTATCGTCTTTTGGAACTGATTGATCAGAGTACACATCATTAGGCTCCTTATTACCTGAAAAGACAATACTACCATTCTAGAATGGTAGGCTATCTGATAGTTTAGGTGGTAAATTACGATATGTCTTAACTTCATCACCATTAAAATTATTAGCATCCTTGGCATTAACAAAGAAATTTGATCCAATTGAAAAGACCAGTAGAATTGCTAAAAACCAAAGTGATATGGTCGCCAATTTATTTTTTTCAGACGTCTCCAAACATCTTGTGTAAAAGAGAGAGTCGGTTTTTCAATTTTTTCTTGTGATTCAGTATTTCCAGCACCAACAAGGTTGACTAGTTGTTTTTCTTCCATAATACTCTCCTTAATTCAGACGGACACGTGGATCCACAAAACTAGTAATGATATCTGTCAATAGGATAGCTACCATAAGCATAACGGCATAAACGATAGTGGTTCCCATAATGACAGGATAATCTTTTGTTGGAATGGAGGTAACAAACTGTTGGCCAATCCCAGGAATTGAGAAAATCTGCTCTATAAGTGCTGAACCGGTTAGAATATTAGCAGCCATTGGACCGATCTGGAACTGAGCCTGTATCAACCGCAGCTTCGACAATACCTTTACGGTCGGTAGCAAGGTTGAGAGCTTGACGGATTTTAAAATTATCTAGACCTTTAACTTTACCAGTTTCATTATAAGTCATATAACTTGTTGTTGCTTCTGGAACTGTAACAACATCTTTGTTCTTTTTATTTGAGTTAAAGATTGCTGACGTACTTGAAATGCTTGCAAAGTCAAGTTGACCTTGTTTATACATTTGGACAGCTGTATCAGGTTTTTTAACCGTTTGAATATTGATTGTCTTTGTTTTGATGTGCTTTGCATCCCAATAATTGTTATTTTTGACAAGTTTGAAGCTACCACTTGTACCATTCCAATTTTCAATCTTGAAAGGTCCAGAATAAATTTGTTTATCAGACTTCGTTCCATATTGTTTTCCAGTCTTTTCTACAAATTCCTTATGTTGTGGAACAAAGTTTGAGAATGACAAAAGACTTTTGAATTGTGGAGAAGGATTTGACAAGGTAAAGATAACTTTATTTCCCTCAGCCTTAACACCCAATTCATCAACGCTCTTATTATCAGCAATAATGTCTGCAACATTAACAAGGTGAGAATCTGAAGCGAGGTAAGCATACTCAGAAGCTGTAGCAGGATCAACCATACGTTGCCAAGTATAGACAAAGTCCTCAGCAGTAATCTTAGTACCATCTGAATAATTCAAGCCATCTCTAAGAGTCACTGTATAAGTCAAACCATCGGATGACACATCAACTTTTTAGCCAAATCAGGTTGTAACTTCCCATTTTTATCAACACGAAGTAAGTTACTTTCTGAGTTCCCAAGCGCCAAGGCTGAATAGTGATCTGAATTTTTTAGAAATATCAAGGGTCAATATTTCAGTAGGGGTGTACCAGTTATTTCATCTTTACTTGAGGTTGATTTTGAGCCACAAGCAGCAAGAAGTGTTGCAGAAGCCAAAGCAATTACTCCAACAGCTACAATACTCTTAAAGTTACGTTTCTTAATCATAATTATAAGAGGCCTCCTCCAATCAAAAATTTACTTTCGTGTATATTTATACCTTAAAATAGTCTAAAGTAAAGACATAATTCTTAATAATTCGACAATTCAGTTATTTTGTCTCGAAAAAGACTCGAAATATCCAAAAAATGACGCATCTGTAGCTCTTGTCCACTACACATAAACGTTTTACAATCAATCCAAACAAAAAAGGCTAAGAAGTATATCTTAACCTTATAGTATTTTGAACCAATTTCTCAGTTTACTCTGTATTTTTACACAAACTTACTGCTTACCCAACTGATCCTTCCATTTCATAGCTAATCAAGCGGTTAAGCTCAACAGCATATTCCATTGGAAGTTCTTTGGTAAATGGTTCCACAAATCCCATGACAATCATTTCAGTTGCTTCTTGTTCTGAAAGTCCACGGCTCATGAGGTAGTAGAGCTGTTCTTCAGAAATCTTAGAAACTTTAGCTTCGTGTTCAAGCGCAACTTGTGAATTGTGGATTTCGTTGAATGGGATAGTATCTGATTTAGATAAGTCATCCATCAAGATGGTGTCACATTCGATGTGAGATACTGATTTCTTGGAATCCTTGTTGAAGGTTACTTGTCCACGATAGTCAACCTTACCACCATTACGAGCAATTGATTTAGAAACAATAGATGATGATGTATGCGGTGCATTGTGAATCATCTTAGCCCCTGTATCTTGGTGTTGACCAGCATTAGCAAAGGCAATTGAAAGCATGGTACCACGTGCACCTTCACCATCAAGGTAAACAGATGGATACTTCATGGTTACTTCAGCACCCAGGTTACCATCAATCCACTCAACAGTTGCGTTTTTCTTAGCCGTAGCACGTTTAGTTACCAAGTTGTAGACGTTATCTGACCAGTTTTGAATAGTTGAGTAGCGCATGTAGGCACCATCAAGTGCAAAGATTTCAACGATGGCCGCATGAAGGCTTGCCGTTGTGTATGTAGGCGCTGTACATCCTTCAACATAGTGAACGCTGGCACCTTCATCAACAATGATAAGAGTACGTTCAAATTGAGCAGTTGCTTCGTTGTTAATACGGAAGTAGGTTTGAAGCGGAATATCTACCTTAACGCCTTTTGGTACATAAATAAAGGTACCACCTGACCAGAAGGCAGAGTTAAGGGCCGCAAATTTGTTATCTGTTGGCGGAACCAGTTTTGAGAAGTACTTCTTAAAGAGTTCTGGATGCTCTTTAAGTGCTGAATCTGTATCTGTAAAGATAATACCCAACTTGTCATACTCTTCTTTCATATTGTGGTAAACCACTTCTGACTCATACTGAGCTGAGGCTCCAGCAAGATAGGCACGTTCTGCTTCTGGAATACCAATACGTTCAAAAGTTTCCTTGATTTTCTCAGGAACATCTTCCCAGTCACGAGCAGGTTTGTCTGATGCCTTTTGGAAATAAGTCAGATCATCAAAGTTAATACCAGAAAGGTCTGGCCCCCACTCTTGCATAGCCATTTTGTTAAAGGTTTCCAATGATTTCAAGCGGAATTCAAGCATCCACTCAGGCTCCTCTTTTTCAGCAGACATGGCACGGACCACGTCTTCACTGATTCCTTTTCCTGTTGAAAAGACTGGTGTCACATCATCACGGAAACCGTATTTATATTCCCCAAGATCAATGGGTTTTGGTTCTACTTTTTCATTTGTTTCAGTCATAGTATTTTCCTTTATTAAAGGTTTGATTAATTTACTTTATTTAAGACTTGAGCAAGGAAGATAATTACTCCATTGCTTCCTAGAGCTCACTTCTCTCTATAGCCATTTTAAGGGCATTCCAAGAGAGCGTTGCACATTTGATACGTTGTGGAAATTTAGAAACCCCCGCCAAAAGCTTTGCCTCACCTAACTTATCCTCATCCACTTTATGATTTCCTTGAATCATAAGAGAGAAAATTTCTGCTAGTTCTAAAGCCTCTGCCTTAGTTTTACCGATAACCGCATCCGTCATCATACTTGATGAGGCTGTTGAAATGGTACAACCATCACCAGCAAAGGCGATGTCTTCAATCATATCACCATCAAACTTAACTGACAGATTGATAACATCTCCACATGTCGGATTATTCAGTTGAAGTTGCTCCACATTAGGTAGAACACCGTGATGATGAGGGCTCTTAGAGTGATCCGCCACAACAGCCATATATAAACTATCTAGTCTAGAGAGTGCCATTGAAAAACTCCTTCGTCGCAAGAATTGCCTCTACAAGCTTGTCACAATCCTCTTTGGTATTGTAAATGTAGAAACTTGCACGGGCAGCCGATGAAATACCTAAATGATTAATTAAAGGTTGAGCACAGTGGTGACCCGCACGAACCGCCACCCCTTCATAGTCAAGGGCAGTCGCCACATCATGAGGATGAAGTCCATTAATATTAAAGGCGATAACACCCGCATGTTTGCCAGAATCTTCTGGCCCATATACCGTCAATCCCTCAATCGCTTGAAGCTTAGGCAAGACATAGTCTACCAACTCTTGCTCATAAGCATGAACATTTTCCATACCTAAAGCAGAGAGGTAGTCCACAGCAGTACCTAGTGCAATAGCTCCCGCAATGTTAGGTGTGCCAGCCTCAAATTTCCAAGGCAGTTCCTTCCAAGTGGCTTCTTGTTCATAAACGAAATCAATCATCTCACCACCAAATTCGATAGGATTCATCTGGTTGAGAATCTCTTCTTTTCCATAGAGAACCCCAATCCCTGTTGGGCCTAACATCTTATGTCCAGAAAGGATAAAGAAATCACAATCCAAATCCTGAACATCAATAGCCATGTGGGGTGCAGATTGGGCACCATCCACTACCATATAGGCGCCAACTCGGTGGGCCATTTGTGCAATCTCTTTAACAGGATTGATGCAACCTAAAACGTTAGAAACCTGAGCCAGACTGACAAATTTTGTCTTTTCACTAATCTTATTGGCCAAGTCTTCCATATCCAACTGACCATCTTTCAAGTAAGCATAAACAAGTTTAGCCCCCGCCTTCTTACAAGCTTCCTGCCAAGGGATGATATTAGAGTGGTGTTCCATAATTGAAATAACCACCTCATCTCCTGGCTCAAGAACCTGCTCTGCAAAACGACCAACCCAGTTAAGACCAGTTGTCGTTCCACGTGTAAAGAGAATCTCTTTAGTTGATTTGGCACTAATAAACTGGCGAATTTTTTCACGACTAGCTTCGTAAGCAGCTGTGGCACGCTCTGCCAAAGTGTGCACGCCACGGTGCACATTAGCATTCTCCTCACGATAGTAGGCCATGAGGGTGTCCAAAACTACTTGAGGTTTCTGAGTCGTCGCTGCATTATCCAAGTATACCAAAGGTTCATCATTGACTACCTGATCTAAGATGGCAAAATCTTGTCGAATCTTATAGGCATCTAGAGCTGACATCTTATCTCCCTATCTAGATATATAATCGGTTAGACTATCTGCGTTGATAGTTCCTAACGTTTGTTTAGTTTTGTATCAGTTACAGAAATCATCTCGTCACGCACTTCCTTAACTGGGATTTCAGTGATAACTGCCCCCAAGAAACCGCGAATAACCAAGCGTTCTGCAGTCTCTTGATCAAGTCCACGACTCATGAGGTAGTACATATCCTCTGGATCCACCTGACCGATTGAGGCAGCGTGTCCTGCTGTAACTTCATTTTCATCAATCAAAAGGATTGGGTTAGCGTCTGAACGGGCCTTATCAGAAAGCATAAGAACGCGACTTTCTTGTTGTGCATCGGCACCCTTAGCACCCTTGACAATGTGACCAATACCATTGAAAGTCAAGGTACCACGCTCCAAGATAACGCCATGTTGTAAGATATGTCCCACAGAGTTGTTACCATAGTTAGTCACACGAGTGTCAATCCCCTGAACTTGACGACCTGATGACAGACCAATAACTTTAAGATTGGCATGACTTCCATTGCCAATCAAGTCGCTATCAAAGTCAGCAATAACATTACCCTCGTTCATGATTCCGAGAGCCCAGTCAATGCTTGCATCACGACCAATACGACCACGACGGCTGATATAAGTTGTGACATTTTCACCTAAACGGTCAATAGCCGCAAACTTAACTTGAGCACCGTCTTGTGCAATAACTTCCACAGAAATGTTGGCACTAGCTTTTTCAGTAGATTCACCTAGCGTTTCAAAACGCTCAAGATAAGTCAATTTACTGTTTTTACCCGCTACAATCAAAACATGTTTGTTAAATGGAACAGATGAATCGCCATCTTGGTAGAAATAGCTCTCAACTGGCAAGTCAATTTCAACATTATCTGGTACATAAAGGACTGCTGCACTATTGAAATAGGCATAGTTATAGGCTGCTAATTTGTCCTCATCGTAGGCTACAGCCTTACCAAAGAAGGATTCAACGACTTCTGGGATTTCTTCAAGAGCTGTTGCAAGGTCTGTGAAGACAAGACCTTGGTTAATCAAGTCAGATGGCAATTGTTCAAGGACAGTATTTGTTCCTACTTGAACCAATTTAGGATTGTTTCCAAGCGCTGTAAAGTCAGGCACATTTGCTGATGATTCATTTTCAGCAATCGTTCCATCGCCTAGATTCCAACGGTGGAATTTAACACGCTCAATTTTCGGAAGAGCCAAACTGTCAAGCTTATCAAACGCTGCTTGACGAAGATCTTGCAACCAGAGTGGCTCTGCTTTTGCTTGTGAAAAAGCGATAATAGATTCTTTTGACATAGGTTACTCCTTTTCTAGTTGTTTCGAGTAACAGACTTAGGCTTCTTCGTGGTACTCGTAACCGAGCTCTTCAGCGATTTTCGCATAACCTTCTTGCTCAAGACGGGCAGCCAATTCAGGACCACCTGAAAGAACCACTTGACCTTCCATCATTACGTGTACAACATCTGGAGTGATGTAGTTCAAGAGACGTTGGTAGTGAGTGATAATCATAGCACCAAAGCCTTCGCCACGCATAGCGTTAACCCCTTTTGAAACCACTTTAAGAGCATCAATATCAAGACCTGAGTCAATCTCATCAAGAAGAGCAAACTTAGGTTCCAACATAAGCAACTGAAGAATTTCGTTACGTTTCTTCTCACCACCTGAGAAACCTTCGTTAAGGTAACGCTCAGCCATTTCTTCACGCATACCAAGTAATTCCATCTTTTCATCCAATTTAGTGATGAAATCAAGGACAGAAATCTTTTCATCATCTTCTTTACCAGCATTCATAGCCGCACGGATAAACTCAGCATTTGTAATCCCTGGGATTTCAGCTGGGTATTGCATAGCAAGAAAGAGACCTAGGCGTGCACGTTCATCAACTTCTAAGTCAAGGATGCTTTCACCATCAAAAAGGATGTCTCCTTCTGTGATTTCATAATTTGGGTTACCCATGATAGCAGCCGAAAGGGTAGATTTACCAGTTCCGTTAGGACCCATAATAGCAGCAATCTCACCAGTTTTAAGAGTCAAATTAAGACCCTTCAAGATTTCTTTATCTTCAACAGAAACATGAAGATTTTTGATTTCAAGTACAGACATTGTATACCCCTTTTCCATATATACAGCGAGCATGTACTCGCTAATTGCATTATTTTTTGAAAATAGCAAAACTATTTTCCGGAAAATAAAAAGAGAACTTCCATTTTCCCTAATTAGAATTATTATAACAAAAAAGCCATTGCTTGGCTTTTCAAATGTTTATTTTTTTCGACCTTGCTTCCATTTCAACATGATTGCTTGACGATAATCACTGTTCCCGATAAATTTCAGGAAGTTAAAGAGAGGTGTTCGACCAATGCCCCAAATCTCGAGCCCTTCAATCAGAATTTCCATCCCTAAAAGTAGACTCAAGAGCAGAAGGATACCACCAAGACGACTGGAAACATTCAACAAGAGGGCAATCAATGAAAAGAGAATAGCGATGGCATAAACCACCAGAACTGCTCCTCGATGAGTGAACCCCATAGCTAAAAGGCGATGATGCAAGTGCATCTTGTCAGCCTCCATGGCTGGGCGCCCTGACAACTTACGGCGGACAATAGCCACCACCGTATCAGTAATAGGCACCCCCAGGATAATAACAGGCGACAAAATAGCTACTGCTGTCGCATTTTTCAGCCCTTGCAATGACAAGACACCTATCATAAAGCCAATAAAGAGCGCCCCTGTATCACCTAGATAGATAATCGCTGGATGATAATTGTAAGGGAAAAAGCCTATAATGGCAGCCACTAAGACAAAAATGGTCAAGTTCAAGAAAATATCAGTATCATAGAGGAAGAAATAAGAAATCACCCCCATAGTCATCAGGGAAATGATAGAAACTCCTCCAACCAATCCATCCAAACCATCAATCAGATTAATGGCATTGGTGATAGCAGCAATCCATAACACTGTTAGAATCAAGGTCAAGACTGGACCAAATTGAATCACGGGACCGCCAAAAGGTATCTTAAAGCTATCAAATCGAAAATCCGTAAAAGCCCAAACAATGACAGCCCCGATAACAATACCGAGCATCTTAGGCAAAGGTTTTAATTCAAAGATATCATCAATGAAACCTGTCAATACCACAATAGCACCACCCACAGCAACCGGTAGGATGTATCTAAAATAAGAAATATGCCAGACATCCTTCTGAATAATCATAGGCATAAATACCAAGGTCGCCAGTACAAAAGCCAAGAAAATAGCTAGACCACCAGCACTCGGCATTGGCTTTTTATTGATACGTCTTGCATTTGGATTATCAACTGCTCCGACTCGAAAGGCCAAAGAGCGAACCAGTGGGGTTCCCACAATGGCAATCAAAAAGGTCCCAATCAAGACAAAAATATAATTAATGGTCCAAGGCATGTCCTAGCTCCATTTCGTTGCTTGTAATACCGGTAAGGCGTCCTCTTCCATCAAGATTGTTGCATGCTCTTGTAGATAGGGACGTGTTCGGTCTGCCACATTCGCATATTCAAGAAAACGCGCATACATATTGTTCGCGTAATAATCAGGCTCATCAGCCAAGTAAAGAAGGATAGTCATATAGTAGACATCACCAAGTTTATAAAGTTCAGAACCCTCCACTGACACATTCTTCAAACCTTGCGCAAAGGTCACTACTTGATCAAAGTCAGAGAAAGCCAAGACATAGTGAGTATAATCTTCACGAATAGTTTCCTCAGCCACTTCCTTAGCCGGCCCTGTCATAGTCTCATCAACCTCTTTCAAGGTCTTATCATGCTCTTCGAGCTTATGGTGGGCTTCAATATCTCCCTTATCCATAAAGTTATCTTCAAGAGCTTTGAGGAATTCTTCTGGAGAAAGTCCTGAATAGTCTTCCATATCTGACAAATCATTGAAATCAAGGTCTTCCTTAAGATCTGATTTAGTCACAAAAACATCCACACGATCCTTTCGTGGCGTGACACGGAAGCTCAACATCCCACTATTTTTAAAGTTATCAGGCAAGTCCAACTCATCCATGACAGTATAGAAAAATTCCTCTGTTTTTTCCTGGGGAATCAAGAAATCTTTCAGCTCCATACCATGTTCTTCAAGATCTTCCATGGTAATCATGATTTTTAGAGTTGTCTCGTTTATTTGTTTCATTTCCATATGTAAAAACCTCGCACGAGTAGTTATTTCATTATACTAGAAAAACAAAGAGATATCAATTTCTGAACAAGTTTAGGTCTTATTTTAGGAAGCTTTTTTTAAAATTATCTAATACTAGCAAAGACTTGAATTTTCCTATTTATAGCTGTCAGCTATCCTAGAAAAGAGTAAAATAAAAGTGGATATATAGTTGGAGGTAACAACCATGACTGCCTATAAAAAAGATGACTTCGAACTAGCAATACTGCAAGAATAACGAGTTTTTTGACGCTCTTTCTCTATTTGTCAGGACAACCTCATCAAGTAAACAAATCTACCTTTCTTACAGGATTAATCTTTGCCATCATACTGGCAACTGCACCCATTTACGACGATAATCATTTGACATTCAGACAACAATCACTCCTCCACTTCTCAATCATGTATGTTACCATCCTTCCAATCCTCTGTTTATCTGGATGGCATCCCTTGCATAATGATTGTGGACTTATTGAAAATCCTTTCCGGTTTCTTAATTTGCGGACTAGTCCTTTAGACACTAGCTTATCTTATCTTTGGAAAACTTCTCAATAACTAATCTCTAAACCAGATAAAAAGGACTTCAATCGAAATCCTTTCAATTTTTTATCCAAAAATAAGTTTGACAGCTCCATAGAAAAGCACAATGATACCGAGTACGATACGGTATTTTCCAAAAACAGTGAAATCGTGTTTCTTAATATAGTTCATCAAGAAGCGAATCACAAATAGGCTGACAAGAAAGGCTGTCACACTAGCTACCAATAGAATGGCCGCTTGTCCACCAGTCAAGGTGTTCCCATCAATAAAATACTTAACTGCCTTAAGCCCACTATAACCAAACATCGTTGGAATACCAAGGAAGAAGGTAAAATCAGCTGCTACGCTACGACTAGTACCAACGATGATACCCCCAAGAATAGTAGCACCTGAACGACTAGTCCCTGGAATGATACTCAAGACTTGGAAAAGACCAATATAGAAAGCGGTCTTATAAGACATACGTGCCAAGTCCGTTACCTTAGGATCTACACGTCGATTGCGGTCCTCAATCCAAATAAAGGCAATCCCGTAGACCACCAACATGATAGCTACTACAAAGAAATTACTGAGGTGGGCCTCCATCCAATCATCTAAAAGAAGACCAAAGAAGGCTGAGGGAATACAAGCAATGACCACCTTGAGCCAAAGTTGCCAAGTCAACTGCACTTCACGTGCTGTTTTACCAGGTTGAAAGGGATTCAAACGTTTAAAGTAAATGACCATAACTGCTAAAATAGCCCCAAGCTGGATAACGATATTAAACATATCAATGAAATCTTTACTTTGTCTTAAGTTCAAGAATTCATTAACCAAGATCAAATGACCTGTTGATGAGATGGGTAACCACTCAGTTATCCCTTCGACAATCCCAAGAAAGACTGCCTTTAGTAATTCAATAATATACTGTGCCGTTTGCATTATTATCTCCGTTTTTAAATGTTAGACTTATCACATCAATAGTGAATAAGACTCCAAATCATCCTTCCCATTATATCAAATTAGCAACTGTATTTAAAGACAATCCTGATATACAGTTTTTTCTAGCATCACCTTATTGTCATCAGTCTCAATTTCCTGTAAAATAGTAAAGAATGACATTTTTATAGGAGACATTGTTTCGATGAAAAAAATTATTGTAGCCTGCTTTGCGGCTCTCCTCCTCGTTTTTGGCGGATTATCAAGCGCTCAAGCAGACGAGTATCTCCGTGTTGGTATGGAAGCTGCCTATGCACCTTTCAACTGGACACAGGATGATAACTCAAACGGAGCCGTTCCAATCGAAGGTACTAAACAGTATGCCAACGGTTATGACGTGCAAATCGCTAAAAAAATCGCTGAAGCCCAAGGTAAGAAACCCTTGGTGGTCAAAACAGCTTGGACAGGTTTGATTCCTGCCCTCACTTCTGGCAAGATTGATATGATTATCGCAGGTATGAGTCCAACAGCTGAACGTCGTCAAGAAATCGACTTTTCAGATAGATACTACCGTAGTGAACCTGTTATGGTTGTTAGCTCTGATGGCGATTACGCCAAGGCTAAGAGCGTCAAGGATTTCAAGGATGCTAAAATCACAGGGCAACAAGGAGTTTACCTCTACAACTTGATTGATCAGATTCCAAATGTGAACAAACAAACTGCCATGGGGGACTTCGGTGCGATGCGGCAAGCCCTTGCATCTGGTATCATCGATGGTTATGTCTCAGAGCGACCAGAAGCACGCACTGCTGAAAAAGCTAGCTCAAAATATAAGATGATTTCGCTTAAAGATGGCGGCTTCCAGGTCTCAGACGATGATGTTTCCTTGGCTGTCGGTCTTCGTAAAGGAGACAGCCAGCAAATGGAACAAGTCAATAAGGTTCTTGCTGGTATCAGCCAAGAAAAGCGTGTCAAACTGATGGATCACATCATTGACATTCAACCTGCAGATAAGACTGATGAAGCTAAAAAAGGAAACTTCTTTAGCCAAGTGACTACTATTATTGCTAAAAACTGGCCACAATTCTTGCGTGGTACAGCAATGACACTTCTTATCTCCATTATCGGTACTGTTGTCGGAACTTTTATCGGTCTTATGATTGGTGTTTACCGTACAGCTCCTAAGGCTGCTAATAAATTTGTAGCCATGCTCCAAAAAATCTTCGGTTGGTTTCTTAACGTTTATATCGAAGTTTTCCGTGGTACACCAATGATTGTACAATCTATGGTTATCTATTACGGTACTGCCCAAGCTTTTGGCATCAATATTGACCGTACACTGGCAGCTATATTCATTGTTTCTATTAACACCGGAGCCTACATGAGTGAAATTGTTCGTGGTGGTATCTTCGCTGTTGATAAGGGGCAATTCGAAGCTGCTACTGCTCTTGGTTTTTCCCACGGTCAAACCATGCGCAAGATTGTTCTTCCACAGGTTATCCGTAACATCTTGCCAGCCACTGGTAATGAGTTCGTCATTAATATTAAAGATACCTCTGTGTTGAATGTTATCTCTGTTGTGGAACTTTACTTCGCAGGGAACACTGTTGCAACCCAAACTTACCAATACTTCCAAACGTTCTTTGTTATCGCAGCGATCTACTTTGTTCTTACTTTCACAGTAACTCGCATCTTGCGTTATGTAGAACGCCGTTTGGATCAAGATACTTACACACAAGGAGGAGGGGTTCACTAATGACTGAGACGATTTTAGAAATCAAAAACCTCAAAAAATCATACGGAAAAAACGAAGTTCTCAAAGATATCTCCCTCAGTGTCAAAAAGGGGGAGGTTATCTCAATTATTGGTTCTTCAGGTTCAGGAAAATCAACCTTCCTTCGCTCTATTAACCTACTCGAATCACCTTCAGGTGGTGAAATCCTCTATCATGGGGATAACGTCCTTGAAAAAGGTTATGATCTCACTACCTATCGTGAGAGACTCGGTATGGTGTTCCAATCCTTCAACCTCTTTGAAAACCTTAATGTCTTGGAAAATGCTATCGTAGCTCAAACAACCGTTCTCAAACGTGACCGCAAAGAAGCTGAGAGCATCGCCAAAGCTAACTTGGAGAAAGTTGGTATGGGGGAACAATACTGGAAAGCTAAACCAAAACAACTTTCAGGGGGCCAAAAACAACGTGTGGCGATTGCTCGTGCCCTCTCTGTTGACCCAGAAGCCATCCTCTTTGACGAGCCAACTTCAGCCCTTGACCCAGAAATGGTAGGGGAAGTACTCAAGACCATGCAGGAGCTATCTGGAACCGGGTTGACCATGATTATCGTTACCCATGAAATGGAGTTCGCACGCGATGTTTCAGACCGTGTCATCTTCATGGATAAAGGGGTAATCGCTGAACAAGGTAGCCCAGAACAAATCTTTGAAAATCCTAAAGAAGAACGTACCAAGGAATTCCTCAAACGTTTCTTGGGTTAAAAACGAAAAAGTTAAGGTTTCGGCCTTAACTTTTTTAGATTCTCTGATATAAGAAACGGCAACTGCCGTTTTTTGTCTCTATTTGCTTAGTTACGACGTGTATGTCTGTCGACAAAACCAAGAAAGGCCAATAGTGTCATAAAAAGACCTAAAAAGGCAAGTCCTACTACAGTTACCTCACCTGTTTCTGGCAAGCTGTATACTTCTTGAACAGGTACTTGTTTTTCAGCGTTTGTTTGAGTGGCTTTTTCTTGTGTTGTGAGAGCGACAACTTTACCATCTACATTATAAATTTGTCTGCTACATCTTTGGAAGTTTTTTCTGCTGATTGAGCGGTCGCTACTGCTGTCTTAGCTTCGTTAGCTTCATTTTCAGCGATGGATACTTGACCTTGAGCTACAGCAATAGCTTCTAGACTTGCTTCATCGGCTGCTGTTTGTGCCTTTTGCAAGTTAGCATCTGCAGTCGCTAAGTTTGCTTTAGCATGATTGATAGTCTCTTCGTGATCAGCGACTACTAACTCTTGATGCGATACCGATTGACTTACAGCATTGCTTGTTCCCTAGCCGTTTCTACTTGTGATTGAGTTGGGATAGCTTGTGTAGCTGTCTATAATACTGATGCTGTTGTTAAGACTTGATCATTTGTCGTTACCTCATCAGCTTTAGCAACTGAAGCAGAAACTGCAAGTGCTGCAATTCCGGCTGTCGCCAAAACCTTTTTATTCATAAGACGAACTCCTTTTTATGTTAAAAATTCACTACTATATAATAACATTTTAATAATCCTGAAACAAGATGCTGACTCCTAATTTTTTAAATTTAATTATTTTATAAGCTTTCATAGCCTGTTTACAAAAACCATTAAATTGTTAGTCAAAAGTAGAGTTGCTGTTTCAAAGTCCTTTTTTAGTCTTTGATTCTGCCTTATCCTTTTATTCTATCAAAACTTCGTTACAGTTTCTTAACT
>OMEJ01000907.1_pt1 | contig 14549 bp, 13 predicted proteins | sample 1645361 | NCBI WGS metagenome assembly OMEJ01 (sample SAMEA103958156, study PRJEB25191) | human gut metagenome
AGATTATTTATATTATAGCAGAAGAGGCAAGAAAATGCCCGATACATCATTGTAAAATGAGAATTAGAGTATTAAATTTAGGAAATAGAAAAAGAGATACTATATATTTTTGTGAAAGATGTAAAAAAATGATTATAGGACAGGAACATGAAAAAAAGATAAAAGAGCTTCTTAAAGAAAGAAGAATGTTAAATCAATATCAATTTGAAAATTTACTGTAAATTATAATTCAAATGAGAGGCAGTTCAAAATTGTCTCTCATTTGTTGTGTTAAAATATATGATAGAATATTGACAAAACCCTATCACTAGCATAAAATGATGATAGAAAAATATTAAAATATCATCATAAACTATAAGGAGTGAGGGAGATATTAATAAGGAATGAAGAAGAGATAAGGGAGTATTTGGAAGATGTGAAACAGGCAATAAGAAAAGGGAAATATAATATTGCATTGCGAGAAAAGAATGAGAAATTGTCAATTCAGTATATTTTTTCGGAAGATATGAAAAAGAAAATTTTGTTAGATTTAAGAATAGAGGATTTTTGCGAAGCTGTTCAAAATGAAAAACCTGAATATTCGCATGAAATTTTATATGTTTTTGGGAAAGAAGTTTATTTGCTGCCACGTTTTGGTGGAGAAAAAGAAAAAATTTCGTTATATATTAAAATAAACAAATTGCAAAATTCTTTTTGTATTATAGTTTCTTTCCATGAACAAGAATTTCCTTTAAATTATGCTTTTAAATAGTCTGGGAAATGAAATAGGGGGCAAGAAAAAGAAGGAGGTCAGATAGTATGAGAAAGGAGAGATACAGTTTTTGTACAGAATGCAGGAAAGAGTGCTTGTATAGATTGCAAAACATTGAGCGGCAATATGATATTAAAGGGAAGAAGTATAATATGGAGGTAACAGTTGCCATATGTAAAAATTGCGGTGAAGAGATGAATATTCCGGGAATTTTGGATCTTAGAGCGAAAGAGGTCGATGAACAATATCGAAAGATAGAAAATATTATTTCCATTTGTGATATTGAAAAATTAATGAAAATATACCATATAGGGAAAGCGCCACTTTCATTGGCTTTAGGTTTTGGAGAGATTACGATCACGAGGTATCTCCAGGGGCAGGTTCCATCAAAAGAATATTCAGATATCATGAGAAGAGCATTAGAGTCACCAGAGTACATGATTAGTCGATTGCAGGAGAATAAAGGAAAGATAGGGAAAACGGCATATTCAAAGGCAATGAAAGCCGCAATGGAGCTTGGAGACTTGTTTAATTTATCGGAAAAAATGTTATCAACTATTTCATATATTTTCGAAAAAACATATGAGATCACACCATTGGCATTACAAAAGTTATTATATTTTATACAGGGAATTTATATGGTGTTCTACAGAACGGCATTATATGAAGAAGACTGTTGTGCATGGGTACATGGACCGGTGTATGAAAAGGTCTATGAATTGTTTAAAACGTTTCAGTATAATCCGATTGATGACAGCCGGTTTGTATTGCTGAAAAATCGTTTTCAGGAATTAAGTAAAGAAGAAAAAGAAGTAATAGATTTAGTGATTGATACTTTTGGTATGTATAGTGGAAAAGTATTAGAAACTATAACTCATCGAGAAGGGCCATGGCAGTCAGCCAGAGGAGGATATCTTCCTATGGAGCGCTCGAACGTAGTAATCGAGAAGGAAGAAATATTCAATTATTTTAAAGAAATATCGGAAAAATATGATTTTAGCAGCAGAGATGGAATCAGAAAATATATCGATCGACAATTGGAAGTTATATAAAATGCAAAAGAATTTTTTAGGGAGGGATGTAAATGATAGTTCATCATGGAGGAAAAGTTGGAAAAGCAGCAAAAACTTTGGCAAATAAATCATCCAGTAAAAGTGCAAAGAGTAAAGCTGGGAAAACGCTGGCAAATCACAAAGCAACTAAACATTAAATAGGTATAAACAATGGACCTGAACAAGTCAGTAAACTGTTCATTTTTTTGTAAAAATAACTATATTCGGAAAATGAATATCGATTTCTAATAAAAGATGCAGAAAATCAAGATTTATACATAGAAATAGACGGAGTCTTAGAAAATATTATAATGGGAACAAAGGCGGATCCTATGATTAAAAAAGCGATTGAACTTATGGTAAATCATTTTTCGAATAAACCTAAAATATGGAAAGTACTATATCACAATTATCATTATTTCTTACAGCCGGCTGAAACTTTTTAGAGGATGTAATCTTAATCTATTATTTAAAATCACAATAATGTTCATCTTAAGGAGATATAATGATTTCAAATCAAAATAATAACGCTCAATCTTTTTATAGAAAATACACTCAATTTAGGGTTCGCTGATGTGAAGTCAGTGCAAATTCTTAAAGATAATATATGACTTTATTTTAGAAAATGGTACAATTATTAAGAAGATAATTTTTACAGGAGAAACTAAAGATGAACGACAGAGAAATTCATTTGTTAAAGGAAGGATTAACGACTGCTTTTATTGATTGGAATTGGTCTTCTAATCTGGCATATCGTCCGCAGTTTATATCAAATAATTATGCAGAAGGACATAAGGTATTGTCCTCCATTGAGGATGAGCTTTTGTCATGTCGGGAATTTTCTATCAGTGTTGCCTTTATCACAATGGGGGGAATTACACCACTTTTACAGACATTAAAAGAACTGGAGAAAAAAGGAATTCGGGGACGTATTCTGACGACGGATTATCTTTTGTTTACGGAGCCCAGGGCGTTGGAGACCCTTCACAAATTAGAGAATATAAAGATCAAAATTTATGTAACCAATAATTCTGCGAAAGGGTTTCACACCAAGGGATATATGTTCAAAAAAGAAGAAATGTATCGAATGATTGTGGGAAGTTCCAATATGACATTAGGTGCATTAACTGTCAATAAAGAGTGGAATACGAAACTGGTATCTACAGAGCAGGGTGAGTATGCAAGAAATATGATGCATGAATTTGAAGATTTATGGAATTCAAAGGAAGCACTGGATTACGAAGAATACATTGATATATATAAAGAAAACTATCTTAAAAATAAAATTATTCAGAAACAAAAGAAAATTGCGAAAGAAGAAGAGATTCTATCTTTGGAAATGTATCAGCTGCAGCCGAATTCTATGCAGGTAGGGTTTATTCAAAATCTGCGAAAAATATATGAGGCAGGAGGAAACAGGGCTTTATTGATTTCTGCAACCGGAACTGGAAAAACCTATGCCTCTGCATTCGCTATGCGCGAGCTTGGATTTAAGAGGGTTCTTTTTCTTGTGCACAGGAATCAGATTGCAAAACAGGCAAAGAAATCTTTTCAAAAAGTATTTGGTCAAAAGATATCCATGGGGCTTTTGACCGGACAATATCAGGATTATGATGCAGATTATTTATTCGCTACAGTTCAGACTATGAGCAAGATGGATACACTGGAAAAATATGATCCAGACTCATTTGATGCTATTATTATTGATGAGGCTCATCACAGCTCAGCCAATAGCTATACAAAAATTATGGATCATTTTACACCGCTTCTGTGGCTGGGGATGACAGCAACTCCGGATAAAAGGGATAATCAGCTGAATGGGAAAAATATTTATGAGATTTTTCAGCATCAGATTGCATATGAAATTCGTCTTCAGGATGCGATGGAGGAAGATCTGCTCTGTCCATTCCATTATTTTGGAATTACGGATCTGAAAATGATATCCGATGAAGGAAAGTTGAAAGAAGAAAAGATAGAGAATTTCAGATATTTGACCTCAGATGACAGAGTTCATAATATTATGGAAAAAGCAGAGTATTTCGGACATAGTGGTGACCGTGTAAAAGGGCTGATTTTCTGCAGTCGCATTGATGAAGCAAGGAAGTTGTCTGAAAAGTTTAACGCAAAAGGATGGCGGACTCTTGTACTGAGCGGAAATGATTCAGAAAGCACAAGGGCAGAAGCAATTGAAAGACTGGCAGGAGATGAAGGGAAAAACGCTTTGGATTATATTATTTCTGTTGATATTTTTTCAGAAGGTGTGGATGTTCCGGAAATTAATCAGGTTATTATGCTGCGTCCGACAGAATCTCCGATTGTATTTATTCAGCAATTGGGACGAGGACTGCGGAAAGCAGAAAACAAAGATTATGTGGTAGTTCTGGATTTTATCGGAAATTATAAAAATAATTTTATGATTCCAATTGCATTGTCAGGTGACTGTAGTTACAACAAAGATAATCTGCGCCGTTATATTACAGAGGGTGGACGTGTGATTCCAGGATCCAGCACTATTCACTTTGATGAAATTTCGAGAAAAAGGATTTTTCAGGCAATTGATCATGCAAATTTCAGTGATATTAAATTAATCAAAGAAAATTATTTTAATCTGAAAAACAAACTTGGACATATTCCAAAGCTGATGGATTTCGATACATATGGTGAAATGGATGTTCTCAGAATTTTTGATAATCCGAATCTGGGATCTTATTATAAATTTTTGGTGAAATATGAAAAGGATTACAAGGTGCGTTTAACGGCAGAACAAGAAAAAGTAGTCGAATTCATTTCCAAAAAATTTGCCAGTGGAAAGCGAATTCATGAACTGGAACTGCTGCAGCGTTTGTTAACGTATCATCATGGAATTTTATCTGTATTGAAAAAGTCTTTGGCAGAAAAATATCACTGTGACATGGATAAAAACTGTGAGAAAAATATTGTAAATATTATGACTAATGAATTTCCATCGGGATCTGGAAAAAAGAGATATAAGCAGTGCATCTTTCTTGAAAGAGAAGGAGAGGAATATGGAATCTCGCAATCCTTCGCAGATATGCTGGAAGATTCTCATTTTTATAATATTGTATCAGAACTCATAGAGTTTGGTATTTCACGTTATACAAAAAATTTCAAGGAGCGCTATCAGGATACGGATCTGGTTTTATACCAAAAGTATACCTATGAGGATGCCTGTAGATTACTGCGGTGGGAAAGAAATGAAGTACCGCTGAATATTGGCGGATACAAGTTTGATAAAAAGACAAAAACATTCCCTGTTTTTATCAATTATGATAAAAGTGAGGATATTAGTGATACAACTAAATATGAAGATCACTTTGTGAATTCACAATGCCTGATTGCAATATCGAAGAGTGGAAGGAATATCAATTCGGATGACGTCCAGAACTTTTTGCACGCTGACGAGAGAGGCATAGATGTGCAATTATTTGTGCGCAAGAATAAGGATGATAAGGTATCGAAAGAGTTTTATTATTTAGGCAGAATGAAGGCAACAGGGCAGGCAAAAGAATTTACAATGCCAAATACAGATAAAAGTGCAGTGGAAATAGAGTGGATGCTGGAAACTCCAGTACGGGAAGATATCTATGAGTACATTGTAAATGGATAAATGAAATGGAGAAAGATCGAATGAAGGCAATAAAAGTAGTGGCAGCAATTATTATACATAATGGAAGCGTATTTGCAGCACAGCGAGGATATGGTGAATTTAAAGATGGATGGGAATTTCCAGGAGGAAAAGTAGAAGTCAATGAGTCCCTGGAAGATGCGCTGATCAGAGAAATTAAGGAGGAACTGGATACAGAAATTGAAGTAGGAGAATTATTGGATATCGTAGAATATGATTATCCTGATTTTCATTTGTCAATGGCATGTTTTATCTGTACTGTAAAATCAGGAGATTTGATTTTGGAAGAACACGAAGCAGCAAAATGGCTGAATCAAGATAATTTAGACAGCGTAGAATGGCTGCCGGCAGATCAGGGACTGATAGAAAAAATTCGGAGTTATTTATTGTCAAAGGAATCAGAGACAGAGAAATAAATATAAAAGGAACAAGCTGTTCTTCAAAATTTCATAAGATGTAGAATATAAAACAGGTCTTTGTTATGATATATTATAAACAGGATATATCACAATAGAGACCTGTTTTTGCTGTAAATTTCAGAAGGAGGGGGAATATGAAGAACAAAAAAGACCTGCAGATTCAATTAATCCCATATGACGAAAATACAGGATCAGATCAATTTGACCTTGACCGGGTAATTTATGATTTGGATGGACAAATCAAACAATTGTCGAGTCAGGCAGATTCTCTTGATTACATTATTTCAGCTGCATCAGGCTTGATGTGCAGCATGCTGGATATTTTCTGGGTAGGAGAGTTTGATTTAGAACGTGGACGCGATTTTGCAAGTGAAAAAGTGGAAAGCTTTGTAAAAAAGACAGCATCTATGCTGGGATGTGAGCAAGATGACCTGAAAGCATCAGTAAAATTTTTAGAGAAGAAGTTTCCGCTTCCTTCAGATGGAAATACTCTGGATTTTGGAGGTGGACTGCAGCATCATTTGCGGGATTTTGCACATCATCCGACGATTGTGGGCCTTGCCTTTTCTCTTTTGACACAGTTTACTTATAAATCATATGGAACAGATGAAAATGGGACTTTTATTATAAGAGAGATTCCGGAAAAGAGCAGGGTATTCATAGGAAAAGATACATCACAAAAAATAATAAATGGTACTATTATCTGGTTTTTCCATCTGGTAAGTGATATGGCAGGATCAGGGAATACAGCGGGCCTTAGCGGAGGTACGGGAATTCCCGGTCCATTACTGTCAATGGCAAAAGAACTATCGGTTCTTCCGATATTTAGAAATTTGAAGATTCAGGATAATGGCATATCATCATTTTTATCCAGATTATTTAACGGCATATTATTGGCGAAACGCAATGAAAACGGAACGATCATAAAAGATACAGTATTGAAAATGGATTTGCGGGGCGAACTGGGAGCGGCAGCAGAACTTGGCCGCCAGGCAATTCCCGTTATTGCGAATGAATGTATTGTCAGAACTTTTTATTTTATAAGGCATCTGGCTGCGGAGCTAAAAAATCAAAAGATCACGCAGCTTGGTGATTTTAAGAAAATTCAATGGGAAGATGTGTTACCTGCAAATAATCCGACAATCAGCAGAATGTTAACAATCGCCACAGGAGTATTTACAACAGTCGATGTGGCTTCGGCAGCGGCGACACAAAAATTCTGGGTTTCCATAAATTATGTTGGAGTAGGGCGCTTTGCTCTTGCAATAGGAGAAGATGTTTCCTGGTGCATCAAAGCAAGGAATGTAAAGAAGATCAGAAAAATGTACGAGGAAATAAAACGGTTTTCATATACAGATGAAGATAATCGGATTTATGGAAGGATGGGAAATGATATGGAAGTAAATAAGTTTGGATTAACTCTGGAGCAGACAGAGATTTTATATAATCTGGAATATTTAAAGACACTGAATGACATTCAGCAGACGAAAATTCCTGTGAACGGTGAGAAAATAAAGCAGTTAAAAATGGAATGGCTGAGTGAATGGAAGGATTACATTGGAAATGCATTTTCCAGCTTTACTCAGGTAGAAGGAGCGCAGATTAAATGGTATTCAAAAAAGCAGCTGCTGAACCTGATTGAAAAGGAAAAAGCCAATGATATCTGGTTTCGGCTGGTGCTGTTAGAAGCTATGTTATTTGAACCATATTATCCGCTTAGTGTTGAAAAAAATAAAAAAGGAATTGAGGTTCCAACGGCAAAATATAAAACACTGCAGAATGCTTTGTTTGGTTATAAAGAGCAGGAAGGCGATAAATATCTCGATCAATACTTCAGTAAAGAATGTTATGTGGATGGATATGTAAAACGCCTCAGAAAATGTTATAAAAAGGTTATCAGAGAATTAAATGAAGTGCTGAAAACAGCGCTTACTTCCTTAGCGATTGCTGCGGGAATTACGATTACAACGATAGCAACCGCAGGTGCTTTTGCACCAACGATCGCGGTTGCTCTGGTCGGATCAAACTTTGCGGGATTAAGCGGAGCAGCATTGACCAGTGCATGTCTTGCCTATTTGGGAGGCGGAGCCATTGCCGCAGGAGGCCTGGGAATGGCAGGCGGAACGATAGCCATTGTCGGCGGCGGCGCTGCTCTTGGTTTAGGAGTTGGCGCTGGCGTAGGCGGAGCGGTCGGAGCAGTCAGTATAGCAGGTAAAAAAGAAGCTATTTTGCAGTCCGCGAAGCTTCTGGTTTCTGTCAGAGAGATTTTCCTTAATGATGAGCATGATCTTGAATATTCTAACAGTGTCATGGAGCAGTATGTAGAGAAAATTGCCGAGATCGAAAAAGGTCTTGTAGATTTGAGATTAAAAGCAGATGAGGCAGATGGAAAGGAAAAGAAAGAATTAAAGAAGAAAATTAAAGAGGCAGAAGACACGGTGGAAGCAATGAAAATTGCGAGAAAAAGTATGAGAAAGTTTGTAAGTTCATTTGAAACAGGAATGCAGCAGACAGAGGAGAAAAGTGAAGAATCATCCTGAAAGATTGTTATCATTTTCTGTTCATATCTGATAGTTTTTTCATATATTAGTACGCTATAATGATAACTGGAAAACAAAAATCAGGAAGGGGAATTATGATGTTAGCGGATTATCATGTACATACAGAATTTAGTGATGATTCTGTTTATCCAATGGAAGATGTCATTGAGGATGCCATTAAAATGGGACTGGACGAGATTTGCTTCACAGATCATGTGGATTATGGAATCAAACTGGACTGGGATTGCGGAGAAGAGATTCCGTATCGGGATGGAGAGCCTTTTGCCAATGTAGATTATCCGAAATATATGGAGAAAATCGACCGGATGAAGCAGCAGTATGGAGACAGAATCAAGATACGTACAGGACTGGAGTTTGGAATCCAGACCCATACGATTCCGGAATTTCAGGCGCTCTATGATCGTTATACCTATGATTTTATTATCTTATCCATTCATCAGGTGGAAGACAAAGAATTCTGGACCAAGGATTTTCAGAGAGGACGGACACAGAAAGAATACAATGAAAAATACTATGCGGAAATGCTGGAAGTTATCAAGAAATATAAAGATTACAGTGTCCTTGGGCACATGGATTTGATTGCACGTTATGACGAAGCCGGTGTGTATCCATTTGAAAAGATCAAGCCGATGGTGGAAGAAATATTAAAACAGGTCATTGCGGACGGCAAAGGAATCGAAGTGAATACTTCATCTCACCGGTACGGCCTGACTGATACCATGCCGTCAAAACATATTTTGAAGTTATATAGAGAATTGGGCGGTGAAATCATAACCATTGGCAGCGACAGCCATAGACCGGAACATCTGGGAGCCTACATAGAAGAAACAAAAGAAATGCTGAAGGAGCTGGGATATCAGAAATTCTGTACATTCGAAAATATGAAACCGGTATTTCATAAATTATAGTTGACCTCATTCCAGTAAACCAAAGGAGATGAAATATGGACATTCTGGAAGCGAAAGCATTTTTTAAAGAATACAATGGTCTGGAATTTCATATGTGTCATGACGACACCAGAAAGTATCAGGAATATCGGTCACTTCATATTACAGAAATTTCGAAAAATCGCTGGCGCCGGGAGATCATCGAAGAAATATTTGCGCAATTGGAGAAAAAGGAAAATCAGGCAGAATACGGGGTTTTGATTGGAAATCTGATCGAAGTTCTGCAGAAGACCAGAGATCCGATCGAAGATGATATTATACATATGATTTCTTGCCTGCAGGGAGCCAGTCATTTGGATGAAAAAAATAAAATCCGGATTTTAGAGCATATGGCCGGGCATGGTCAGGGAACAAACGATGGTGGAATTTATTTGGTGTGTACAAGGAGCAGAAAGGAAGAAGAACTGCGGCAGCTGCTGGAGCCAATGATCCGGTTTGAGTGTTCTTCGGGAAATCAGGAAAGATATCACCGGGCACTGCAGAAAATAAAAAAGGCTTTTCAGGATGGCAGGCGGGAGAGAACAGATATTTGAAATTCTCCTTTATAATGTTTTCGTTTCGTTGTATAATCTTATCAGACACGGCTTAACTGCGGTGTAAATATAACAATAGGAGTATGTAAAATGAAGATAGCAGTAGCATATGATAATGGAAATATTTTTCAGCATTTTGGAAGAACAGAATCTTTTAAATTGTATGAAATTGAAGATAACACAGTGATTTCCAGTAAAGTGATCGGATCTAACGGTATTGGCCATGGTGCCTTAGCCGGACTTCTGGCAGAACAGGATGTTGATGTACTGATCTGCGGCGGCATTGGTGAGGGCGCTCAGTCTGCGCTGACCAAAGCAGGGGTTGAACTGTGTTCCGGAGCAGAAGGAAATGCAGATAAAGCAGTGGAAGCTTATTTAAAAGGTGAACTGGTTTCCACAGGAGCAAATTGTGATCATCATCACGAAGAAGGACACAGCTGCGGAGATCACGGTGAAGGCCATTCCTGCGGCGGCAGCTGCGGAGGCGGATGCGGAGCCTATCAGCCTGCGTTTACCGGACGTAATGTAGGAAAAACCTGCAGGACCCATTACAAAGGTACATTTAATGACGGAACTCAGTTTGATTCTTCTTATGACCGCGGAGAACCATTGGAGTTTATCTGCGGAGCAGGACAGATGATTCAGGGATTTGACAAAGCGGTAGCAGATATGGAAGTCGGACAGGTAGTGAATGTTCATCTGATGCCGGAAGAAGCTTATGGTATGCCGGATCCAAACGCAATCATTCCAATGAAGATTGAACAGCTTCCGGGATCTGAAGATCTGGAAGTGGGACAGCAGGTTTATTTGTATAATCAGTTAGGACAGCCAGTCCCTGTGAAAGTCATCGAAAAGGATGAAACCAATATTACATTTGATGCAAATCATGAGATGGCAGGAAAAGAACTGAACTTCCAGATCGAGCTTGTTGAGGTGAAATAAGCCGGTATGGGATGTGTATATTTTGTTCGTCACGGACAGACCGTGTGGAACGTTGAAAATAAAATCTGCGGCGCCACAGATATTGAGCTGACAGAATATGGTCATCAGCAGGCAGTAGAAACGGGAAAGAAGATCCTTGAAGCAGGAATTCAGGCGGATGAAATCCTGTATTCTCCGCTGGTGCGCGCGGCAGAAACAGCCCGGCATATCTCTGAGATTACCGGAATTCCGGCCCGGGTGGAGCCTCGTCTGAAAGAACAAAACTTCGGAAAATGGGAATCTACCGCCAGAGATGGTGAGGAATTTAAGAAAGCAAAAGAAGACTTCTGCAGCCGGTATGAAGGCGGAGAGTCCATGCTCCATCTTGCCCAGAGAATTTATAATCTGCTGGATGAGATCAAGGAAGAATCTGGGGAGAAAACCTATATTCTGGTTGCTCACAATGGAATTGCCAGAGTGGTACAGTCTTATTTTTACGAGATGACCAATGCGGAATTTGCGGCATTCGGCGTAAAAAACTGCGAAGTTCTTAAATATGAATTTGAATCATGAAACAAAAAGTCAGTGAAGAATTACAGTGGGGAAGATACTGTGCCTTCGCTGGCTTTTCCTATGACACGACATGATATTCCAAATTAATGGAGTATCCATAAAAATGAAAAGTAAAACGATAACATATGAGAAAAGGAGAGATTTCCGTGCAAAATGACATATACACAGCGGAGCTGATGGAGAAAAATTCTATCAGGAAGCTGATTTTCAGGCTGGGGATTCCGGCCATGTTTGGCCAGTTTTTCAATTTGCTTTACAGTATTGTTGACCGGATTTTTGTAGGACAGATTCCGGGGACAGGAGAAACGGCCCTTGCAAGTATTGGAATATGTGCCCCGGCACTGACTGCGGTTACGGCATTCGCGTATATGGTGGGAATTGGCGGTGCGTCCTGCATGAGTATCAGTCTGGGACAAAAAAACCAGGAACGGGCAAAACAAACGCTTGGCAGCGCAGTGACTTTGCTTTTAGGTATATCTGTTCTGCTTACGGTGATTTTGCTGCTGATTAGAAAGCCGCTGCTTTATACTATGGGGTGCAGTGATGTAATGTATCCATATGCCGAAACTTATTTTACAATTTATATTCTGGGTACGATCGCTTCCCTGCTGGGAGTGGGACTGAACCAGTTTCTTTTGGCACAAGGATTTTCAAAACAGGGAATGGTGTCTGTGATGATTGGGGCACTGGTTAATGTGATTCTGGATCCGATTCTGATTTTCGGATGCGGCATGGGAATTGCAGGAGCTGCCGCGGCAACTGTTTTCTCTCAGTGCTGTATGGCAGTGTATGTAATCTGGCAGCTTTGCGGCGATAAGATACCGGTACGCTTGAAATTTGATAACATAAATTTAAAACTCTGGAGGCAGATTATATCTATCGGATCCATGTCCTTTTTAATCACGATTCTGGACAATCTGATTATTATTCTGCTGAATATGGCGCTCCGAAGGTACGGAGGCCCTGTCAGGGGAGATCAGCTGATTACCTGTGCAACCATCATACAAAGCTTTATGACCATTGTATTCTGCCCGGCGCAGGGGATTGCGTCTGGATGCGGTACAATCTTTAGTTATCATTATGGAGCCAGGCATTATGAAAAAATTCTGCACGGATTGATTGGTGTATTTCTGCTCTGCGGCGTGTATATCGGACTGCTGCAGATTGCGGTGCAGGCATTTCCGGAAGTGTTTGTCAGAATGTTTCTGAAGGATGACAGTCTGTGCCAGCTGGCGTCTTCCAGCATCCGGATGTATACTATGGCACTTTTGGGAGTTGCGGTACAGTATGCATTGGTAGATGGTTTGACCGCCATGGGAAAGATCCGGTTCGCATTTCCGATGTCTGTTTACAGGAAAATTGTTTATATTATCTGTATTTTTGCTTTGCCGTATATTGCAGATATCCGTTTTATTTTTTATGCGGGAACCATATCAGATGCGATTGGTGCTCTGTTTAGCATTGTTTCCTTTATTTGCATAGCGAACCCGGGATTAAAAAAGGAACTGAAAGGTTCCGGATGGAAGAAGAGCAGGGAAGATGAGGTTTTGGGTTAATAAAAGACAAGATATAAAAGAATATGGCAGCAGGCGGGAATAAAATTGGGATTTTAGGAACAGCGAAATTTTTAAAGAAGTGCAGCTCATACAACAGTGTTTGTATGGGCTGCAAATGTTTAGATTAGAATTAAATTCAATGGTTTGAGGCCTGCTCTTCTCCTGATAATCTGCGATGGAGAGTAAACGCCATAAATACAGTTACAATAGCAGAAAGGACGTCAGCAGCCGGCTGAGCATATAAGATCCCATTTAATCCGAAAATCCCAGGATCACAGGAACGAAACAGATTCCCTGGCGGCAGGCGCCGAGAACAAAACCAGCGGTTCCTTTTCCCAAAGCTAAAAACAGAGAAGAATAAACGGTATAAAAACCAAACAGAAAAAATGAAAAACCATTGGCTGCAAGAGACTTCTGACCGAATAAAATCATTTCTTTATTCCCATTGGCAAATTGTGCAATAATCTGAGCAGAAAATATAATCATGAACAAGCCCGCGATGATACAAAAAGCGGTGGACCATAGAATTGATATCTTGACAGACTGCCGCAGCCTTTGGAAATTTTCTGCGCCGTAACTAAAGCCCGCAATAGGCTGAAAACCTTTTAAAAAGCCAAAAACGATTAAGGTTCCCATGGAGGTGATTCTTGTTACGGCTCCCATTCCGGCGATAATAGAATCTCCATAAGCGGATGAAGCACGATTAATAAGTGCAATCGAGAGGCTGGTGAGAAGCTGAAACACTAAAGTCGGAATCCCTATTTTTAAAACTTCTATATAAATCTGTCCGGATGGAGAGAAGTTTTTTATGGCAAATGTGAAAGCACTCTTCTTTTTCAGAATATATGACAGGTAAATGGCTGTGGAAATAAACTGCGAAATTGCAGTGGCGATTGCCGCACCGGCTACTCCCATGTGAAAAGCATAGATAAAAAGAGGGTCTAAGCCTATGTTGATGACGGCACCTGAAAGCAGTGCAAACATGGTTGTTTTAGCTGCGCCTTCACTTGCTGCAATATTGTTCATTGTGACATTGAATACATTAAAAATGCAGGAAAGTATGTAAATACGGGCATAAACCAGCGCATATGGCATGATGGTTTCCGTAGCGCCCAGCAAGGTTAAAATGGGTTTGAGGAAAATGGCTGCAATCATAATGAAAACTGCTCCAATAAAAACGCTGCTGTAAAGCGCTGTACTGGCTGCTATATCGGCAGCTTTTTTATTTCCACAGCCCAGTAAACGGGAAAGATAGGAAGCTGCTCCATTTCCAAACATTAATCCCAGGCCAACGACTGCCTGTCCAATAGGAAAAACAATAGAGATTGCTCCCATTTGCTGTTCGCCTAAGCCGCCGACAAAATATGCGTCTGCCAGATTATAGAAGGCATTGATCAGCATACCGATCATAATCGGTATACCAAGAGAAACAAGTGCTTTAGAAACAGGTGCGTTCCCAAGCAGTTCTAATTTTGAGTTTTGTTCATTCATTGCATTATGACTCCTTTCATAAATAAAGTAATTTATAGTAGTATAAAATATAGTGAATTGCTCTGAGAATAGTACTATAAAATATAGTATATGTCAAGA
>OMEJ01000911.1_pt1 | contig 14325 bp, 11 predicted proteins | sample 1645361 | NCBI WGS metagenome assembly OMEJ01 (sample SAMEA103958156, study PRJEB25191) | human gut metagenome
CCTCGGCCACATGGCCGGTGGCCAGGCCGATCTGGTTGCCGTAGGAGGAGTAGCCCGCCGCGGCGGTCTGGGCGATCTTCCGCTGGGGCAGCTTGCCCTCCAGGGTCTGCTCCACCGGGGTGCGGGGGTCGCCGCAGCCGGTGAGCCGCATGGCCTGGTGGACGTAGGCCCGGCCGGACAGGGGATCCCGGATGCAGCCGCCGATGCAGGTGGCCGCGCCGCCGAAGGGCTCGATCTCCGTGGGGTGGTTGTGGGTTTCGTTCTTGAACATCAGCAGCCAGTCCTGGGGCTTGCCGTTCACCTGGGCGGCGACATGGATGGAGCAGGCGTTGATCTCCTCACTCTCGTCAATTTCCGGCAGAAGCCCCCGTCGCTTCAGCACCTTGGCGCCGATGGTGGCGATATCCATGAGGGTCTGTGGCCGCTGGGCAGCTTTCTCTGTCCCATAGACCTCCTCCCGGGCGGCCAGATACCGGTTATAGGCGGCCTGGACCGCCGGATCGTTGATCTCCACGTGGTCCAGATGGGTGGAGAACGTGGTGTGGCGGCAGTGGTCGGACCAGTAGGTGTCCACCACCCGGATCTCCGTCAGGGTGGGGTCCCGGCGCTCCGTGTCCCGGAAGTATGCCTGGAGGAACGACAGGTCCTCCAGGTCCATGGCGAGACCCAGCCGCGCCAGCAGGGTATCCAGGCCCGCCCAGTCCAGGGCAGTGAAGCCCGTGACCGTTTCCACGTCTGCCGGGACGGCGGTCTCTGCCGCCAGCCGCTCCGGCAGGTCCAAAGACGCCTCCCGGCACTCCACGGGGTTGAGGACATACCGCTTCACCGCGTCCACATCCGCCGCCGTCAGGGGACCGAAGAGCAGATAGATCCTGGCGGTGCGGACCGTGGGCCGCTCCTCCTGAGTCATCAGCTGAATACACTGGGCGGCGGAGTCCGCCCGCTGGTCGAACTGTCCCGGCAGGGGCTCCACGCCGAAGGCGATGCAGTCCCCGGCGGGCAGGGCTGCGGCAGTATCGTCCACCTGAGGCTCAGAGAACACTGTCCCCACCGCCCGGCGGAAGGCGGCCTCGTCCAGGCCCTCCACGTCATAGCGGTTCAGCAGGCGCAGGTCCTCCAAGGCGGAGACGCCCACCACGGTCTGCAGCTCGTGCAGCAGGCCCCGGGCCTCCTGCCGGAGCCCCGGCTTCTTTTCCACATAGATCCGTCTTACCATCGTATGACCTCCCGGCGCCGGTTGGGCGCTCATCAAAATATGCGTTTCAGTCCGCCAGAGCCGCCAGAGCCCGCTGGCCGATGTCATGGCGCAGGTATTTGCCGTCAAAGTCCACCGCCCTGGCGGCGGCGTAGGCGTCGTGCAAAGCCTGCCGCAAAGTGGGACCGGTGGCGGTGACGCCCAGTACCCGGCCGCCGCTGGTGACCAGCTGCCCATTCTCGTCCAGTCTGTCCCCGGCGTGGTAGATGGTCACGTTTCCCGGTGCCGACGCGGGCAGAGAGATGGGCTTACCCTTTTCGTAGTGCCCTGGATACCCGCCGGAGGCCAAGATCACACAGGCGGCGGAGGCGTGCCGCCACTCCACGGTGAGCGATCCCAGGGTCTCGCTTTCCACCGCCTGCATGACCGTCAGCAGGTCTGTTTTCAGCAGGGGCAGCACCACCTGGGTCTCCGGGTCCCCGAAGCGGCAGTTGTACTCGATGACCTTTGGCCCGTCCGGGGTCAGCATCAAACCGAAGTACAGGCAGCCCTTGAAGGGGCAGCTTTCCGCCCGCATGGCGGCCAGAGTGGGCAGGAAGATGGTGTCCATGCACACCCGGGCGATGTCCTCGGTGTAGCAGGGATTGGGAGCCACGGTGCCCATGCCGCCGGTGTTGGGGCCAGTATCTCCGTCCCCCGCCCGCTTGTGGTCCATGGAGGACACCATAGGGGCAATGGCGGTGCCGTCGGTGAAAGCCAGAACGCTGACCTCCGGACCAGTCAAAAACTCCTCGATCACCACCCGGCTGCCGGAGTCCCCGAAGGCCCGGTCCTCCATCATGGTCCTGACGGCATCCTCTGCCTCTTCATAGGACCGGGAGATCAGCACGCCCTTGCCCAGGGCCAGACCGTCCGCCTTGATGACGATGGGGAAGGAGGCGGTTTTCAAATAGGCGAGCGCCGCAGCGGGCGTATCAAACACCTCATATCGGGCGGTGGGGATGTGATATTTTTTCATCAGGTCCTTGGCAAAGACCTTGCTGGACTCGATCCGGGCGGCTCTGGCGCCCGGCCCGAAGCAGGGGATGCCCGCGGCGTGGAGGGCGTCCACACACCCCAGAGCCAGAGGATCGTCCGGCGCCACCACCGCGAACCCCACGGCGTGGGAGACGGCGAAGTCCACGATGGCGCCGATTTCCGTGGCGCCGATCTCCGGCACACAAACGGCGTCAGCGGCGATGCCGCCGTTGCCCGGCAGGGCGTAAATCGTCTCCACCACCGGATTTTCTTTCAGTTTTTTGATGATGGCGTGCTCCCGGCCGCCGCCGCCTACTACGAGAAGATCCATCGAATCGTCCTCCTTGCTTCGTGTATAAAACAGTGTGAAGAGAGACCGGGGAAAACCGGACAGGCTTTCCCGGTTGATTTGCCATCGCAAATCAGAAAAGGAAACTTCATTGCCCCTATCCGGGCCCAGACTCGGCGGACCCGGCGGCAGGATGCCGGACAGGCCCGCTTCTCTTCAAAGACGCTCAGTGGTGGAACAGCCGCATCCCTGTAAACGCCATCACCATGCCGTATTTGTTGGCTGTTTCAATGACATGGTCGTCCCGGATGGAACCGCCGGGCTCAACGATGTACTGGACGCCGGATTTTCTCGCCCGCTCCACATTATCGCCGAAGGGGAAGAAGGCGTCGGAGCCGCATGTGACGCCGGTGAGGGCTGCGATCCAGTTTTTTTTCTCCTCCGCCGTCAGAGGATCGGGGCGCACGGCGAAGGTCTTCTGCCAGATGCCCTCCGCCAGCACGTCCTCATACTCGTCGGAGAGATATACGTCGATGGCGTTATCCCGGTCCGGGCGGCGAATGTTCTCCACGAATTGCAGGCCCAGCACCTTGGGATGGTGGCGGAGCCACCAGGTGTCCGCCTTGGTGCCCGCCAGGCGGGTGCAGTGGATGCGGCTCTGCTGGCCTGCTCCCACGCCGATGGCCTGTCCGTCCTTCACGTAGCAGACGGAGTTGGACTGGGTGTATTTCAGGGTGATGAGGGCCACGATCATGTCCCGCTTGGCCGCTTCCGGCAGGTCCTTGTTCTCCGTGACAAGGTTGGTGAGGAGCGCCTCATTGATCTCAAAGTTGTTCCGCCCCTGTTGGAAGGTGACGCCGAACGCGTCCTTGTACTCCTGGGGGGCGGGGACGTAGTCCGGGTCGATCTGCACGACGTTGTAATTGCCCTTCTTCTTGGTTTTCAATATCTCCAGGGCTTCGTCGGTGTAGCCGGGGGCGATGATGCCGTCGGACACCTCATATTTCACATACCGGGCGGTGGCGGCGTCGCACACGTCGGAGAGGGCCGCCCAGTCCCCGTAGGAGCACAGCCGGTCCGCACCCCGGGCCCGGATGTAGGCACAGGCGATGGGGGAGAGGTCTGCGCCCTCCTCCACAAAGTACATCTGCCGCTCCACATCCCTGAGGGGGTTGCCCACGGCGGCCCCGGCGGGGGACACGTGCTTGAAGGACGCGGCGGCGGGCAGGCCGGTGGCTTCTTTCAACTCCCGCACCAGCTGCCAGGCGTTCAGCGCGTCCAGAAAGTTGATGTATCCCGGCTTGCCGTTCAGCACCGTGAGGGGCAGGTCGGACCCGTCCCGCATGAAGATGCGGGCGGGCTTCTGGTTGGGATTGCAGCCGTATTTCAGTTCCAGTTCGTTCATGCCTGGGTCTCCTTTCCGGAATACTTGTTGACGATGCGCTGCTGGAAGTCCCGGGTCTCCAGGTCCGTGAAGCGGACGAAGAGGGAGATCCTGTTGGCCTCGTCCAGAGCGTCCCAAACGGCGCTGGCGAGGCTGTCAATGTCCTCTTCCACGGCCACCTGCTCCGGCTCTCCGGTAAAGGAGGGCAGGGGATCGCCGTCTCCGGCGTAGGTGTGGAGGAAGTGGCCGGTCCCCGGCTGGCCGGGATACTCGAAGGTCTGCCGCAGGCAGCGTCTGCCGGTCCCGTCGGCGGCTTTCAGGATGGACAGCTTGTAACTGCCGTTGGGCCCCAGCAGCCCGGAAATCCGCGGGGTCCAGTTGGGACCGTCCGGCTCGAATTCCCGCGTGCGGAGGGCCTGCTCCATGGGAAGGCCCTGCTTTAAAAACTCCAGAATGGTGTCCGTCTGGTCCCCGTTGGTGACGATGAGTCCCCGGCCCATCTGCCGTACCGGGTGGTAGATGATGAGGCTGGGGTCCTCCATCCTGGCGGGGTCCGCCGCCTGGGTACGGATGCCGTCCGGCTCCTCCGCGAAGACGCGGTTGCGGCTGTTGGCGCTGCGGCCCATGATGAAATAGACGGCTACGGACGACTTGCCGTCCGGCGTCATGCCCAGCACGATCCCACGGCCGGGATAGGGATTGCCCCGCAGCAGGGCACATAAATCCTGTTTCACAGATGCTCCTCCTTTTCCGTGGCGATGTGGGCGGCCAGCTGTTCTGCGGCCTGGGGCAGCAGCACCCACTCCGCCTGTTCCATGACCCGGCGCTGCAAGGTTTCCGGCGTGTCGCCGGGCAGAATGTCCACCGCTTTCTGCAGCAGGATGCGCCCCCCGTCCGGGATCTCGTTCACCAGATGGACGGTAGCGCCGGTGACCCTGACGCCACGGCGGAGGGCTGCCTCATGGACCTTCAGCCCGTAATACCCCTTCCCACAGAAGGCGGGGATCAGGGAGGGATGGACGTTGACGATCCGGTCCGGCCAGCGACGGACGAAGTCCGCGGACAGGATGGACAGGAACCCGGCCAGCACGACCAGATCCACCCGGTACTGCGTCAGCGCCTCCATCAGCGCCGCCTCAAACGGCTCCTGCCCCAGCTGCTTCCGGGACAGGGGAATGGCAGGCACGCCGCGGCGCTTTGCCCGCTCCAGAGCGTAGGCTTCGGGATTGCTGGAGAGGACCAGCACGATCTCCCCGTGGGGCAGGGCGCCTGCTTCCTGAGCGTTCAGCAGCGCCTCCAGGTTGGTGCCGCCGCCGGAGACCAGCACAGCGATACGGGCCTTGTTCAGCATAGGATCACCCGTTCCTCTCCGGAGATCACCTCACCTATCACATAGCCGGGGCAGCCGTGCTGGGCCAGGGCGGAGAGGGCCTGGTCCGCCGTGTCCCGGGAGACGATCACCGCCATGCCGACCCCCATGTTGAAGGTGTTGAACATGTCCCGCTCCGGGATGTGGCCGGTCTCCCGGAGCATTTTGAAGATGGGTGGCGTCCGGACGGCAGCCTTCTCAATTTTCACCGTCATCCCATCCGGCAGGCACCGGGGGATGTTCTCATAAAAGCCCCCGCCGGTGATGTGGCTGATGCCGTGGACCTCTGCCGCGTCGATGGCGGCCAGCACCGGCTTCACATAGATGCGGGTGGGGGTCAGCAGGGCCTCGCCCAGGCTCTCCCCCAGATCTTCACAGTAGACCGTCAGATTGGCATGCTCCACGTGAAAGACCTTCCGCACCAGGGAGAATCCGTTGGAGTGGAGGCCGGAGGAGGGCAGGGCCAGCACCACGTCCCCGGAGCGGACCCGGTCCGGGTCGATGATATCGCCCTTGTCCACGATGCCCACGGAAAAGCCCGCCAGGTCGTAGTCCTCCGGCGCCATGATGCCGGGGTGCTCGGCGGTCTCGCCGCCGATGAGGGCGCAGCCCGCCTGGACGCAGCCCTCTGCTACGCCGGAGACAATGGCGGCCACCTTCTCCGGCACATTCTTGCCGATGGCGATGTAGTCCAGAAAGAACAGGGGCTTTGCCCCGCAGCAGATGATGTCGTTGACGCACATGGCCACGCAGTCCACGCCCACGGTGTCGTGCCGGTCCAGCAGCTGGGCGATGCGGATTTTGGTGCCCACCCCATCGGTGCCGGACACCAGCACCGGCTCACGTATGCCGGTCAGGTCCGGGGCGAACAACCCGCCAAAGCCCCCAATGCCGGACACTACTCCGGGGATCCTGGTCCGGGCCACGTAGGGGGCCATCAGCTTCACACCGGCGTAGCCTGCGGTGATGTCCACGCCGGACTTCCGGTAGCTCTCCGAATAACTCTCCATATCAGGTCCTCTCCCTCTCACTGATCTTGCACTCGAATCGGTCTTTGCCGCCGTCCTGGGGCACGGCGGTGGGGTAGCCCCCGCCGAAGCAGGCGGTGCAGAAGCCGCACTGGGTATTGTCCGCCAGCTTCACCACGTCCTGCAGGCTCAGATACCCCAGGGAATCCACACCGATGATCTTTGCGATCTCCTCCACCGAGTGGTTGTTGGCGATGAGCTTGCTGGGGTCATCGATGTCCGTACCGTAGTAGCAGGCGGCCACAAAGGGCGGCGCGCTGACCCGCATGTGGATCTCCTTCGCCCCGGCTTTCCGCAGCAGGTCGATGGTCCGGCGGCAGGTGGTGCCCCGGACGATGGAGTCGTCGATCAGCACCACCCGCTTGCCCTCCACCACGGAGCGGATGGGGTTCAGCTTGATATTGACCTCGTTTTCCCGCATGGCCTGAGTGGGGGAGATAAAGGTGCGGCCGATGTACTTGTTCTTGATGAACCCCATGCCGTAGGGGATACCGCTCTGCCGGGCGTAGCCCAGGGCGGCGTCCAGGCCGGAGTCCGGCACGCCGATGACGATGTCCGCCTGGACCGGGTGCTCCAGGGCCAGGAAGGCCCCGGCCCGCTGCCGTGCCACGTGGACGCTGGACCCATCGATGACGGAGTCCGGCCGGGCGAAGTAGATGAACTCGAACACGCAGAGCCGCTTGGGGACCTTGCCACAGTGGCGGGTGTCGGACTTGACGCCGGACTTGTCCGCCACCACGATCTCCCCGGGCAGGATGTCCCGCTCGAACCGGGCGCCGATGGCGTCCAGGGCGCAGGACTCGGAGGCGAACACCACGCCCACGTCCCGCAGTCGGCCCATGCACAGCGGCCGGAAGCCGTGGGGGTCCCGGACGGCGATGAGCTTGGTGGGGGAGGAGATCACCAGGGAGTAGGCCCCCTCGATCCGGTCCATGGCGGCGGAGACCGCCTCCTCGATGGAGGGGGCGCGCAAACGCTCCTGGACGATGATGTAGGCGATGACCTCGGAGTCCGTGGTGGTCTGGAAGATGGAGCCCTGGCTCTCCAGCTCCTGGCGCAATGCGTGGGAGTTGGTGAGGTTGCCGTTGTGGGCCAGGGCCATGCGGCCCTTGTAGTGGTTCACCAGGATGGGCTGGACGTTCCGCTTGTTGTCGGACCCGGTGGTGCCGTAGCGCACGTGGCCTACGGCGATGGTGCCCGTGCCCAGGGAGCGGAGCCGCTCCGCCGGAAACACCTCGTTCACCAGCCCCACATCCCGGTACGCGGTGAACACGCCATCATCGTTCACCGCGATGCCGGCGCTCTCTTGGCCCCGGTGCTGGAGGGCGTACAGGGCGTAATAGGCCAGGGGGGCCACATCCGTCGTCTCCGGCGCGTACACGCCGAACACGCCGCACTCCTCTTGGATGTGGCGGGCCGGGAGCACGGCGCTCAGCTCAGTCGGCATCATGGGCAAGCAGTCTCTGCATGACCTCGGCATAGGCGCCCTCCACGCCGCCCAGGTCCCGGCGGAAGCGGTCCTTGTCCAGCTTCTCATGGGTCTTTTCGTCCCAGAGGCGGCAGGTGTCGGGGCTGATCTCGTCCGCCAGAACGATCGTGCCACCGGTCAGTCTGCCGAACTCCAGCTTGAAGTCCACCAGCGTGACGCCGCACTCTGCCCAGAAGGCCTTGAGAATGTCGTTGACGGCAAAGGCGTACTTCTTGATGGTCTCGATCTCCTCCGCTGTGGCCAGCTTCAGCGCCAGGGCGTGATAGCTGTTCAGCAGGGGATCTCCCAGTTCGTCGTTCTTGTAGGAGAACTCGATGGTGGGAGCGTCGAATACGATGCCCTCCTCCACACCGTACCGCTTGGCGAAGGACCCGGCAGAGAGGTTGCGGATGATAACCTCCAGCGGCACGATGGAGACCTTCTTCACCAGGGTCTCCCGCTCACTCAGCTCCTGAACGAAGTGGGTGGGAATGCCGGCCTTTTCGATCCGCCGCATCAGATGGTTGGTCATCTGGTTGTTGATGACGCCCTTGCCCGCAATGGTGCCCTTCTTCAGGCCGTTGAAGGCGGTGGCGTCGTCCTTGTAGTCCACGATGTAAAGTTCCGGGTCGTCGGTGCGGAAGACCTTCTTGGCCTTTCCCTCATAGAGCTGTTCCAGCTTCTGCATGGTGCGTTCGTCCTTTCTTTCTGTTGAGAGATTAGATATTTGAATAGGCAATTGATAAACCATTAGAAAAACGGAAGGGAAAGAGAAAATAGAAATGAGAAATCAGAAATCCGGCCGCGGGATGGCGCGGATACGGAACTTTGAGCCGTCCGGTCAGGACGGACTCCAGACTTTCCGATTCCTCATTTCCGATTTCTCACGATTTCAGGAGTTCCTCCTGGAGCTTGGCGTCCTTCTCGGCGATCTGCTCCGCCATCTTCCGCCGCTCCGCTTCCAGGCGCCGGGTCAGGGCCTCGTCCTCCACCGCCAGGATCTGGGCGGCCAGCACAGCAGCATTTTTCGCGCCGTTCAGTGCTACCGTAGCCACCGGGATGCCGCCGGGCATCTGGACTGTGGCCAGCAGGGCATCCAGCCCATCCAGGACGCCCCCCTTCATGGGAATGCCGATGACAGGCAGGGTGGTGTTGGCGGCAAAGGCCCCCGCCAGATGGGCAGCCATGCCGGCGGCGCAGATGACCACGCCGAATCCCCGCTCCCGGGCGGACTTGGCGAACTCAGCCGCCTGGGTCGGCGTCCGGTGGGCGCTGAGGATATGGGCCTCATAGGGGATGTCCAGGGCGTCCAGCTGGGTACAGGCCCCTTTGACCACGGGCCAGTCACTGTCGCTGCCCATGATGACGGCAACTTTTTTCATCGCAAGCGCTCCTTTCTGCGGCTCAGAGTTTTTTCCGCATGACGGTGTGGCGGAAGATGCCGTCCACAAAATACTCGCTGGAGCAGAACACGGGGCGTCCGTCGATGTCATAGTCCACCTCTTCCATGTTCAGCAGCGGCGTGCCCATGGGCACCTGGAAGATCTCCGCCAGGGCGGCATCCGCCGCGGCGGGCCGCACGTCTGTCAGATCCAGATAGGGATAGATGCCGCAGAACCGCTGGAGGAAGTGGAAGATGGGGAGCTTGAAGTCCTGGATGGTGTAATCCCCCTTGGCCAGGGCCTTTTCCACCACGTCCTCGCAGTAGATGGCGGGCCGGCCATCCGCGGTGCACAGCCGGGCGATGCGGATGATGGGGGTGTCCTCCGGAATGCGGAGCTGAGCGGCCACCTGGGCATCGGCAGTCCCATCGGAAACCCGGACAAAGGCCACCGCCGGCTCATGTCCGCTCTGGCGGATCATGTCCAGGAACTCTACCTCAATGTCCATGCGGGTCTGGACGTTCAGCACATGGCGGTTGATGATGGTGCCAACTCCGTGGCGGCGGGTGATGAAGCCCTCCCGCTCCAGAGAGGCCAGAATGTCCCGCAGCTGCGTGCGGCTGATCCCCAGCTTCTCTGCCAGGACACTCTCCCGGGGCAGGCGCTCGCAGCTGGCGTAGGCACCGTCCTTCATGTCGGCAAGCAGCTGAGAGCGGATGGTCTTGGTCTGGGCCGGCTGACCGCTCATAGTCACACCTCTTTCTGATCTCAAAATAGGTAATACCATAAAAGTCATACCTATTGTACCGGATTTTCTCCGGCGCCGCAACTGGCAGATTTGACAGATTCCGCCCTCCTTTTTTGCCCCGGCATATCCAGTCTGCTGTTGACGGCAGGACGCACGGGCCGGAGGCGTTTGTACGGCCGGATTTCGTGGGTTTTCACCGTGGACAACCGCCGGGGGGATGTTATAATGGAGTTGAACGAAAGAGGGAGGCGTTATCCGTGAAGATTGTGATCCTGGGTGCGGAGGCCCGTTACCGGGCCTATCAGCCCGCGATGCCCTTCATCCAGCAGCAGGAGCTGGTATTTCTGGACAAGGACAGCACGGAGGCAGAGATTCTGGCCGCCGGCGCTGATGCGGAGGTGCTGTTCGTGGACGCCATCACGGTGGTGTCCGCTGCTCTGATGGAACACATGCCCTGCCTGCGGCTGATTCACTCGGAGGGGGTGGCGTTTGACCGCATTGACCTCTCCGCCGCCCGGGAGCGGGGCATTTACGTCTGCAACAACAAGGGCTGCAACGCCGGGGCCGTGGCGGAGCAGACGGTCCTGCTGATACTGATGCTCCTGCGCCATGCCCTGGAGGGGGACGAGGCCGTCCGGGCGGGACGGCAGATGGAGATGAAAGAGCGGTGCATGGTGGAGGGGATCACGGAGCTCTCTGCCTGCAAGGTGGGCCTGGTGGGCTTTGGAGACATTGCGCGGGCCGCGGCAGAGCGGCTGGTCCCCTTCGGCTGCGAGCTGTACTACTACACCAAGCACCGCCGCTTGCCGGAAGAGGAGAAAAAATACCACGTCACCTACCTGCCGTTGGAGGAGCTGGCGGAGAAGAGCGACATCGTCAGCCTCCACTGCGCTGTCACGGAGGAGACCCGGAATCTGGTGGATGCCGCTCTGCTGCGGCGGATGAAACCCACAGCGTACCTCATCAACACCGCCCGGGGAGACCTTGTGGACAACGAGGCCCTGCGGCAGGCCCTGCTGGGGGGGCGAATCGCCGGAGCGGGGTTGGACACGCTGTCCCCGGAGCCGGTGCCGGCGGGGCACCCCCTGACGGCGCTGCCGCCGGAGGTCCATCGGAAAGTGGTCCTGGCACCCCACCTGGGCGGCATTACAGAGGCATCCTTCCGTCGGGCCCATGCCCACATGTGGCGAAATGTGGAGCATTTGGCTGCGGGAGAGCGGCCGGACAACATCGTCAACGGCCTGTGATGCTCGCCGACGGTAAAAAATTCTGCCGGAGATGAAACAAAACCTATGGAAAAATCGTCTAATTCCTATAAAGACCTATGGTAGAAGGACCATGTGCGGTTTGAAAGTCCTGCGCGCGAGCTGTGGGTCTGTATGCGGAAAACCCTCATGCGCCAACCGGCTTGCCTGTTCTCATGGCCCGCACGGCGCATGGAGTCAGGAAAAACAAAGAAGGGGAGCGTGACGCCGAATGAGACGTCGGATCTGGAGAGGTTGGATATTGTTCCTGTGCACCTGCCTGCTGCTGTGCGGTGCCGCCAGCGGGACTGGAAGCACACCGCCGGACGCGGTGAGCCGCGGGGCCTTTGCAGACGCCCTGTATGACGCCCATGTGGCCCACGGCGGCGCTCCTGTGGTCAGCGAGGGCAGCTCCGCACCCTTCCGGGATGTGGGCTCCTGGTCCCCGTATTTCGAGGCGCTCTGTTGGGCCAAGGCCAGCGGCATCGCAGGGGGCTATGCAGGCGGTGCCTTCCGTCCTGCGGCGCCGGTGACCCGCCAGCAGGCGACGGTGATGCTGTACCGCTATGCCAAGACCACGGATCTGCCGCTGGAGAAGGGGAGCGACCGGGATCTGGCCGGATACCGGGACGCGGATACCATCCCAACCTGGAGTCGGGAGGCTGTCCAATGGGCCGTGCGGAACGGCCTGTGGTTCTCCGGCAGCGCCACGGAGCTGCAGGCGGCGGAGAACGTCTCCTGGGAGGAGCTGGCCGTTCTGACCCAGCGGCTGTTCCTGGGCGGGATGCCCGCGGCTGCCTTGTCTGCGGCGCCGGAGGGGCTGACGATGGAGCTGCAGCAATGCACTACCACCGGCGCGGTTGTGGTACTGCAAAATGCGGCGGAGGAGACCTTCTCCTATGGGGCGGACTACGGTCTCTATCGGCAGGTGAACGGCGGCTGGTATCAGATGAACAAGGAAATGGACACCATCGCCATTGCCTATGAGCTGGCCCCGGGAGAGAGCCGGAAGCTTACCCTCAGCTGGGGAGAGCTGGACTGGGGCGGCGTCCTGCCCGCCGGGACCTACTGCGTAGCGCAGGGCGGGCTGCTGGGAGAACAGCAGGTCACCGTCTCCGTCACCTTTGCCATCAAATAAACGCCAGGCGGCCGCCGAAAAACCGGCGGCCGCCTTTCCATTGGGTGAACGGTGTCTTGCGATCCCGCCCAGACCGAAAAATCTCCCCCTCTTCTGGAGGAGTGAAGAGAACAGCACAGGCCGCCGGGAACGCCCAGCGGCCTGTACGGATTCTTGAGAAGGTGGCCCGGCGTCAAACACAGAAGCGGCAGGCCGACAGGGCCGCCACAGCGCCGTCCGCGCAGGCGGTGGTCAGCTGGCGGACCTCCTTGGCGCGGAGATCCCCTGCCGCAAAGATGCCGGGAATCGGCGTCAGGCAGTCCTCCCCGGCGGCGATAAAGCCCGCTTCGTCCACCGGCACCCCCAGAGACCGGGCCAGCCGGCTCTCCGGCAGCAGACCCACCGCCTGGAACAGCGCAGAGACCGGCAGGTGGGAGACTTCTCCCACAGCGGTGTTCCGCAGGGTCAGGCCGGTGAGGCGTTCCGATCCCTCCAGGGCCTCCACCACGGTGGACCGCAGCAGCGTGAGGTTGGCGGTCTTCTCCGCCCGCTCCACCAGAATGGGATCCGCCCGGAAGTCCGACCGCCGGTGGATCACCGTCACATGGCGGCAGATGTCTGCCAGATACAGCGCATCCTGCAGGGCGGTGCTGCCGCCTCCGGCCACTGCCACATCCTGTCCGGCGTAAAAGGCTCCGTCGCACACAGCGCAGAAGGAGATGCCGGCCAGACGATCCTCGCCCGCAAGGCCCAGGGTCCGGCGCCGCATCCCGGCGGCCAGGATTACCGCCCCGGCGGTATAGGCACCGTAGTCGGTGACCACCCGGCTGGGCGTGCCGCTCTGGATCTCCAGCGCCTCCTCCAGTTCGATCCGGGTCCCCAGGGCCTCGGCCTGGCTGTACAGCCGCTCCGCCAGTTCAGCGCCGGACACGGCGGGCAGGCCGGGAAAGTTTTCCACCTTGGGGGAGGAGGCGATCTGCCCGCCGAAGCTCTCCCGCTCCAGCAGCAGAACGGACTTTCCTGCCCGGCGGGCGTAGACGGCGGCGGTGAGCCCGGCCGGGCCGCCGCCCACGATAATGATGTCGAAATACTGGTCCATAGATGTTCCTCTCTGATGACTGACAGAAGATAAGGGAGACTTCGCAGCCCCCCACATAGTAACCGCTGTACCGCGGGTGCTGCTCCGCAGAGACGGCATTTTGGAGCTCGGAAAAGGAGGGACGAGAGTCCCTCCTTTTTCGTTGTTTACACGCTCTGCGAAGTGGCGAATTTTTTGATGGTGGAGGCGTTCACCAGCTTCTCCACCTGCTCTCCGTGGCGGACGATCAGGGTGGGGGCCTGCTGGATACCGTACCGGGCCACCAGCTCCCGATGCTCGTTCACGTCCATCACCTGATAGGCGATGCCCGCCTTCTCCAGCTCCCGCTTGGCGATGCTGCAGTTGGGGCAGGTCTTGGTGGTGAAGAGGAACAGGCCGTCCTCGCCCCGCTCCGCCGGTGTGCTGGGCGCGGTGCCGGCTGCGGGCTCCGTCGCAGCATCCCGGTCGCAGAGGCGGCGGCCCTCCAGCCGGGAGTTTTCCACCTGGTACTCCTGCCGGTCCTTGAACTCCTGGACCTTGCCGTCGTTCCAGTTCTGGACAGGGCGGTAATAGCCGGTGATGCGGCTCCACACCTCGCAGGTCTTCCCACACTTGGGGCAGGTAAAGTGCTCGCCCGAGAGATAGCCGTGGTCCGGACAGATGGAGTAGGTGGGGGACATGGTGTAGTAGGGGAGCTTGAAATTCTCCGCGATCTTCCGCACCAAATTGGCAGCAGCCTTCCAATCCGGCAGCTTCTCACCCAAAAAGGCGTGGAACACAGTGCCGGAGGTGTACAGGGTCTGCAGGTCATCCTGGATGGCCAGGGCCTCGAAGATGTCGTTGGTGTAGCCCACCGGCAGGTGGGAGGAGTTGGTGTAATAAGGCGTGTCACCGGGGTTCTTGGCAGCGGTGATGATATCGGGATACAGTGCCACGTCATGCTTGGCCAGCCGGTAGGTGGTGGACTCGGCGGGGGTGGCCTCCAGGTTGTAGAGGTCGCCGTACT
>OMEJ01000913.1_pt1 | contig 14287 bp, 13 predicted proteins | sample 1645361 | NCBI WGS metagenome assembly OMEJ01 (sample SAMEA103958156, study PRJEB25191) | human gut metagenome
GTAGCTCGTCGGGCTCATAACCCGAAGGTCGTTGGTTCAAATCCGGCCCCCGCAATTTCTAAGATTTTGATTTATATCAAAGTCTTTTTTTTGTTTCGGGAGAATTCTGCTTTGCAGGATTCTTTCTTATTCAGCTGTTTGTTTTGGAACCCGCATGGCACGAATGGAATTGATGATGCAGATCATAGCGACACCTGTATCTGCGAATACAGCCATCCACATGTTGGCATAGCCAAGAAGACCCAGCACCATAACCAGGATTTTTACTGCCAGTGCAAATACTACATTCTGCCAGGCGATACGGCAGGATTTTTTTCCAATACGGATAGCTTCCGGAATGGCACTGACACTGGAACGCATAAATACTACATCGGCAGCTTCAATTGCGGCGTCGGCACCGCTTCCCATGGCAGCGCCGCAGTCGGCACCAGCCAGGACAGGAGCGTCATTGATACCGTCTCCAATAAACATAACAGCTCCGTTTTTGGACCGTTCTTCTTTTAACTTCTGAAGTTTCTCATCTGGAAGAAGATGAGAATAAACGGTATCGATTCCTGTTTCACGGGCAATGGCTTCTGCGCTGGCAGCAGAATCTCCTGTCAGCATAACGGTATGGAGCCCCTGGGCTTTTAATGCCTGGATTGCAGATTTGGCGTCTTCTTTCAAAGTATCAGAAATAATGATACAGCCTATTAGCTTTCCGTCCCGGGCAAGAAGCACTTCGGTTCCGTAATCAGAAGGAGAAGGATTCTCTCCGCTGATGTGATACCGTTTCATAAGTTTGCTGTTGCCGGCAAGAATCTGATGGTCTCCAATGGTAATCACAGATCCGTGCCCGGCGATTTCTTTTACAGAATCTGCCGCAGGATAGGAAACTCCTTCTTCCCGGGCTGCCTCCAGGATACTCTTGCCGATCGGATGGGTGGAATCAGCCTCACAGGCAGCGGCAAGAGACAGGAGGTCCTGCCTGGATTCACTGCCAAAAGAACAGATCTTCTGCACCTGGAAGTTGCCTTTGGTAATTGTTCCAGTCTTATCCATAATTACAGATTTAATCTGTTTCAGAGTCTCCAGAGCGATACCGCCTTTAAACAGGATGCCTTGTTTAGAACCGGCTCCGATTCCTGAGAAAAATGCCAGAGGAACGCTTAAGACCAGAGCACAAGGACAGCTGATAACAAGGAAGGTGAGTGCGGTATAAATCCAGTGATTCCAGTTTCCGGTTACCAGAGATGGAATCACAGCAGTGGCCAGAGCAAGGAATACGACAAAAGGCGTATAAACCCTGGAGAATCTTGTGATGAAACGATCCATTTTTGGCTTGCTTGCAGCCGCGTTTTCCACAGAATCCATAATACGGGTTACCATAGACTCTTCCAGCGGTTTTTCCACTTTCATTTTAATCAGTCCGGAAGTATTGACACATCCGGAAATTACAGAGGATCCGGGAGATGCCGCAGCAGGTACCGGTTCTCCGGTTACAGGAGAAGTATCGATCATTGTTTCACCGCTTATGATAACGCCATCCAGAGGAATCCGGTCTCCGGGACGAACCTGAAGGATGTCGCCGACATCTGCATCCTGGGCATTGATTTCTGTAATCGTACCATCTGTTTCTACATAATGTACAACTTCTGGCCGCATATCGATAACATCCATGATCTGGGAACGGCTTCTCTCCACTGCTTTGCTCTCAAACAGTTCTCCGATTCGGTAGAAAAGCATAACTCCAACTGCTTCGGCAAAATCTCCAACGGCGAAAGCTCCGATCGTAGCAACGCTCATCAGGAAATTTTCATCGAATACCTGTCCTCTGGAAATATTTTTCAGGGCAGTCACAATGATCCTGATACCTAAAATCAGATATGCGGCAATAAAACAGATATCACCGGCAGAAGCCAGCGGAGATTCCAGAAGTTTTCCGGCGATGAAAAGCGCGATTCCCAGGATAATGCAGATCAGGGATTTGGTATCTTCTGTTATACCTGTACCAGACCTGGCCTTTTTGGTTTTTGAAGATCTGGAAGACCGGAGAGAAACGGTTACCTGCGGCTCAATGGAAGCACAGATTTCCTGAATCTGAGGCAGAAGAGAAGGAGCATCTTCAGCCCATACTCTTAGCTGGCTGGTTGCGTAAGTAAGATTCGCAGCTTCTACGCCGGGAAGACGGCTGATTTTTTCTTCCATTTTTCCGGCACAATGAGCACATCCAAGGTTTTCTAACAGAAAAACAACAGCAGGGCCGCTGCCTTCCCGGACTGCGGCAGCCGGAGTATGATCATGGAAGTGTTCGTGCTCATGACCGCAGTCACAGTGTTCATGGTGATGCTCATGATCGTGGCCGCAGTGTTCATGATGATGTTCATGCTCACCGCAGTCACAGTGTTCATGGTGGTGTTCATGATCGTGGCCGCAGTGTTCATGATGGTGTTCATGCTCACCGCAGTCACAGTGTTCATGATGGTGTTCGTGCTCATGGCTGCAGTGTTCATGATGATGTTTGTGTTCGGAATGAGCATGCTGACGTCTGGCTTTTCTTTGTTCAGCAGCAGAATCCAATTCCAAAAGTTCAATGTCCGGTTCAATTCGGGAGCAGATTTCCTGTAAAGAAGAAAGAATATCTTCTTTCATAGTATCCACATACAGTCGTTTCATAGGATAGGAAATGACTGCATTGGTGATTTCAGGGAGACGGTTGATCCGTTCTTCCATTTTTGCGGCACAATGGGCGCATTCAAGATGTTTTAGTTCATAAACTTTTTTCATATATAAGATCTCCTGTTAAAATCATTGACAGAATATAATTAAAAGATTGCTTAATTGTTTATGCTTTAAATATAATACCTTAAAAAAGAAAAGTCAATACAAGAAAAGAAAGAGATGAAAATATTTCTGATTCATTTATGATAATGTCCTTATATACCACACGTGATTATGTCCCTCCGGATTTTTGTGGTATACTTTCCCTCATGATTTTTTATTATGAGGAGATTACATTATGAGAAAGGTTACTCTATCTATGAAAGCACAAGAAAAATACAACACCATCAAACGTCTGGCTGAAGGCCATATCTCGAAATCTTATGCCGCCGTCAAGATCGGCTGCACGAAAAGACATGTCAATCGTCTCCTGAACCGCTATCGCTCTGAAGGCAAGCAGGCCTTCCTCCATGGTAATACCGGCCGCAAACCTGCTCATGCTCTTTCCGATCACCAAAAGCAGGAGATCATCACTTTATACTGCAATAAATACTGGGATGCCAATTTCACCCATGCCTGTGAGCTCCTCCGCAAAAACGATGATATCTCCATCTCCCCTTCCTGCCTCCGTACTATCCTCGCTCAGGAAGACATCCTCTCTCCAAGAGCCACCAGACGTACCAGGAAGCTCTTACTTAAGAAACTTGAAGATCGACTGGATCACTCTGCTTCCAAAAAAGAAAAACGCAGCATCCAGGAATCGATCGTCCAGCTCTCCGATGCTCATCCCCGCAGGCCCCGCTGTTCCTATTTTGGAGAGATGATCCAGATGGATGCTTCTGTCCATCTCTGGTTTGGCGATACCAAAGTCTATCTCCATGCTGCCATTGATGACTCTACCGGCACCATCGTAGGGGCTCATTTTGATACACAGGAAACCCTGGATGGTTATTATCATGTCCTCTATCAGATCTTAACAGAGCATGGGATCCCTCATATGCTCTACACGGATAATCGCACGGTCTTTGAATATAAACGGAAAAAGATCAAAGAAATCGAAAAAGATACGTTCACCCAGTTCGGCTATGCCTGTAAGCAGCTGGGCATAGAATTGAAGACGACCAGTGTCGCCCAGGCAAAAGGCCGGATCGAAAGACTGTTCCAGACCTTACAGTCACGCCTTCCAGTCGAACTCCGCCTGAAGGGCGTGACCACCATCTCTGAAGCAAATGTATTCTTAAACTCCTACATAAAAGAATACAACGCGAGATTCGCTCTTCCGATCCATCATAACAGATCCGTGTTCATTGCGCAACCAGATCCTGATATCATCCATCAGACCCTGGCTGTCCTGACACCGAGAGTGGTCGACTGCGGTCACTGCGTCCGTTTCCAGAATCAGTATTATAAGACAGTAGGAGAAAATGGCCTTGCGGTCTGCCACCGCAAGGGAACGAGAGGGCTGGTGATCCAGACATTTACCGGGGATCTTCTGTTCAGTACACAGGATCAGGTATATGTGCTGGAAGAGGTCCCGGAACATGAAAAAGCCTCACGGAACTTCGATATCAACTGGAAGGAAGAGAAACCTCGGAAGCGGTATATCCCATCACCACGGCATCCCTGGAAGCGAAAAGAATTCCTCAGGCATGTACCATATGATCCTATCACAGAAGAAATGTTGATGGTATAAGGCTGTCTGGGGACAGACAGGCCAGCTCTCTTTGAGGTACAGTTAAACAACAAACCAGGAAGATAAAATGTTTCCATCTTATCTTCCTGTAAAGGCACCGGATCCCGGTGCTTATCATTTCAATTTTTTAGGACATAATCAAAAATGCTTGACATGATTCCACGGCATTTCCCCTATGTATACATGGTATCAGCATCCCATTTTCATCATTTCCTTTTTCAGCCGTTTTATGATCTTCTTTTCCAGCCTGGAAATATACGACTGGGAAATCCCAAGCATATCAGCAACTTCCTTTTGTGTCTTCTCCTCCCCGTTTTTCTGATTAATGCCAAATCTCAGCTCAATGATCTTCTTTTCCCTGTCTGTAAGGATCGTCATTGCTTTCATCAAAAGTTTCCGGTCTACCTCATGCTCCAGATCCCGGTAAATGATATCCTCATCGGTTCCCAGAATATCAGACAGCAGAAGTTCATTCCCATCCCAGTCCACATTCAAAGGTTCATCAATCGAAACCTCCATCCTGGTCTTGTTATTTCTCCTCAGATACATGAGGATCTCATTTTCAATGCATCTGGACGCGTAAGTTGCAAGTTTAATATTCTTCGCCGGATTAAACGTATTGATCGCCTTGATCAGTCCTATGGTCCCGATGGAAATCAGATCTTCCACCCCGATTCCTGTATTGTCAAATTTTTTCGCAATATAGACTACAAGTCTTAAATTCCTTTCGATCAGCATCGCTCTCGCCTCAGGCTCATCTGCCGTTCCCAGCATATGAATCATCCTCTGCTCTTCCTTTGCTTCCAGCGGGGCCGGCAGAATTTCCGCGCCTCCAATATAATGGATTTCATTTCCCCGTGCAAAAAAAGTTTTCCTGCCGTTTACCAGTTTTAATTTCAGCACATTACAACCTCCCATATTTCATCAGATCCGGATGAAGCAGAAGCTGGTATGCCCCCTTTTGTGACAGTGGTTCTTCTGATATTCCGATCACCCCTTTTTCCACCTGGATCTTCCCCTCTTTCCCGGAAATCAGAATGTTGTCAACCAGAATACCTGTCATAATGCCCCGCTTCTTTCCCACAGAGTGATACGGAATCATCCGGATTCCTTTTCCATCATGTTTTTCCGTCAGATTTTTTAACGATCCCTCATAATATTTCTGCAGGACAGACGCCTCCAGCACAGACACCGGCATTCTTCCAATCGGTTCATACAGAAAATTCCCAGTATCCGCAAAACCGCAGACTTTGATTTTTTTCCCCTGCCAGGTAAATTCTACATCGTACAAAAAATCTTTCTGCCGCAGGGTGTCTCTCCAGAACAAAATATAGAAGCAAAACAGTCCCGCCGCAGAAAGAATGCCTCCAAGGATCCAGCTTTTCCCCGGAATGAACCTTTTGCATGCTGTCCAGATGCCTCCATACAGCGCGGCAAGCGCTGCCAGGCAGCCTCCAAAATACAATTTCTTTTTCCACCTGGATCTAAACGCAATCTGCACTGTCAGAGCGAATCCCAGTATAAAAAAGAAAATCCTGCCTGGAAATACCATTGCCGCACATCCTGCCAGGCTTCCTGCCGCTGCAGCGGCAGCTATCCTTCGAAACCGGCAGTTCTGTCTAAGCCCCCGGTTTATAAATACCAAAAGAAGTTCCACAACAAGCCATTGCCGCAGAAATAAAATGATGAAAAACATATTGTCATTATAGAAAAACAGGCCAGAATTCTTTGTCAGAAAATGTTATAGGCGCATGCACTGTTTCTACAAATTTTGCGTCATATCTGCTACAATGAGGAAAAAAGCAAAAAGGAGAGTAAATTTATGGAACATGTAATACATCAGATCTCCCCGGTCTTTAATCATCAGTCTGAAATTCTGATTCTCGGTTCTTTTCCTTCTGTAAAGTCCCGGGAAGCCCAGTTCTTTTATCATCACCCTCAGAACCGTTTCTGGAAGGTTCTTGCCTCTCTGACTCAGGATTCCCTTCCGCAAACCATTGAAGAGAAGAAAATTTTTCTTTTAAAGCATCATATTGCTCTTTGGGATGTCATCGCATCCTGTGATATTCAGGGATCCAGCGACAGCAGCATTAAGAACGCGGTGCCAAATGATTTTTCCGGTATATTAAAAGCGGCACCCATCCGTCGGATATATACCAACGGCGTTACCGCTTATAAACTTTATAAAAAATATTGTGAACCGGAAACCGGATATCCGGCTGTTAAACTTCCTTCCACCAGTCCGGCTAACGCCTCCTACTCTCTGGAACGGCTTCTGAAAGCCTGGAAGGTCATTCTTCCGCTCTAGCCTTCATCTTCTATGATAAATTCTTCTGAAGGCCCCGTAATCTCATATACAATATCTCTCCAGTGTTTTCCGTCACTGCACCCAAGATAATGTTTCGTAATCTTATAAGACCCGAAGCAGTGCATCGGAAACACCCTGCGGGGATGTACTTTTTCCAGGAAATAATTCATCCCCCAGCAGTATTTGTCTTCCTGCCTTGGATCCAGCAGCATAAAAGCCACATCAATTTTTGTTCCTTCCAGACGCCGTATTTCTTCCTGAAACGTCTTTTTATAATATTCATTGTCTTCATCCGGCTCCCCATTCCAGTGCCACCAGTTCAGATCTCCTGCATGATAGATCGTCTTTCCCTCTGCCTGCACCAGGAACGCAACTCCCATATCATTAGACTTTAATGTCTCAATATGAATTCCTCTGATTTCTTTTTTCTCGTGAGGACCCATCATTACCGCGTCTTCTTTTGTCTGAATATCATCCGACAGAATATATGTAATGTCCGGATAGCGGCCTTTCAGTTTCCATATCTCAGGATTATAATGATCCCCATGACCGTGAGAGGCAAAAACAAAGATTCTCTTATTTGTCGGGAATTCCGGGATCGTGCCTTTATAATAGTCAAAAAGAATCACTGTCTCGCTCATTTCCACAGAAAATCCACTATGTTCGATAAATGTCACTTTCATTGTCCCGCATCCTCCAGTATTCTTTCTTTCATCTTCGGATCAAAAATTCCTGTTCTCAGCATCTCAATTTCATATTTATAAGGCGGATAAGACTTCTTGCCATCTGGTTCTTTTACATAAGGAGTCTCCAGGATTTTCGGAACCTTCTCAAAATCCTTATGAGTGGCAACATATCGAAGCGCATCAAATCCGATTTCTCCAAATCCCAGATTTTCATGCCGGTCCTTTGCCGCTCCCATCGGATTTTTACTGTCATTGATATGAAATACACTGATCTGATCTTTCCCTATGATCTGGTCGAAAGAATCCATCACAGCATCAAAATTCTCTTTTACATCCAGTCCGCTGTCGCTGACATGACAGGTATCAAAGCAGACTCTCAGTTTATCCGGATAACGGACGCCATCATAGATTCTGGCAATCTCTTCAAAATTCCGTCCGATCTCGCTTCCTTTTCCTGCCATGGTTTCCAGGGCGATCCTTACTGGTGTATCTTCTTCCAGCACCTGATCCAATCCGCGGATAATCTGTGCGATTCCTTCATCAGCCCCTGCGCCTACATGGGATCCCGGATGCAGCACCAGGATACTGCTTCCCATAGCCGCCGTTCTTTCAATCTCTATCTTCAGAAAATCCACTGCCAGCTGAAAGGTCTCTGGTTTCACTGTATTGGCAAGATTAATAATATACGGGGCATGTACTGCAAAAGTTTCCATCCCGTTTTCCTTCATCAGTTCTCTGCCTTCTTCTATTCTCAGCTCCTCAATCTTTTTACGCCTTGTATTCTGCGGCGCCCCTGTATATACCATAAATGTGTTTGCGCCGTAGGACAAAGCTTCCTTTACAGAGCCCAGGAACATCTCCTTCCCTTTCATTCCCACATGGGATCCTATTAACATTTTTCTTCTCCTTTGCTTTTTTCTCTTTACTTTTTTATCATAACATGGTATATTATAAGCCATGGGGCAGAAAAATTACATATTTTTTAAAAAATTTAAAAGTTTTTCAAAAAAACTATTGACATATTGCCCACACAATGATATGATATCTGTGTTGCGCAGTTGTGGCGGAATTGGCATACGCGCTAGACTAAGGATCTAGTCCGGGTTAACTGGGTAGGGGTTCAAGTCCCCTCAACTGCACTTGGCCGATGTGGCGGAATTGGCAGACGCGCTGTGTTCAGGTCGCAGTGAGTGTACGCTCGTGCGAGTTCGAATCTCGCCATCGGCACTTTAAAAACCAGCATTTGATATGCTGGTTTTTTTGTTGTATAAAAAAGTATTTTTCTATTCTTGACAGCCACATCAGTATAATCTATAAAACAAAAAATCAGACGCGCTTTCATGCATCTGATTCTGACTTCAATCTGTAATTTATCCTGCCCGGCAGAACTGTACTCCCTTTATTCCTCTTCGTCTTTTCCTCTGTTCCTGATCATGCTGCTTACCAGAGCTTCCAGCATCTCCATGGCAATTCTTCTTTCCTTTGCGCTGCACCGCTCAAGAATCATCTCTGTCTCTGTGTAAAGGATATCCCCTTCCCTTTCTCTGGGATAGCTGTCAGCCAGCAGTTCATCCAAAGTTACTCCCAAAAGTTCTGCAAGATCCATAAGCAGGGCAAGAGACGGCTTTTTTGACGCATTTTCAATATTAGACATGTGCTGGGTTGAAATTTCCAGTTTCTCCGCCAGGTACTCTTGTGTCATTCCTTCTATTTTCCTTATTTTCCGAATCCTCTCGCCTAATGCCTTATAATTGATCTCCATGCCTTCACTCCGTTTCTTCCCATTGATATCATTTTAGTATGAAACAGAGTTCCAAATAATAAACTAACAGAATATGCTATATTCTTATAGACTACTTTTTGACTTTTTGTTAAAATAAGAATAAATATTATCCTTTTATTCCATATGTGAGGTAGTTCCGTCATGTATATAAAAAAGAAATATATCATTCTATTTTTTATCATATTTTTCCCTTGCCGCTTTCTGCTCCGGAGAGTGATCTTCATTCTCCGGCGAAAGCGGGCCCGCTCTCTCGTTTCCCAGTGGCGCAGGATCTATCATCCATTCTAATCTCTGGACTTCCCTGCTCCGATTTACAGGCAGATCATCCAACAGCAAATGAAAAAAACGCCCCAGAAGGCTGTTATTCACTTCTTAGCAGCCTTTTATCTTCATCCTGGACTTTTTATAGTTTCCCGCCTTTTTCTTCTTAGAAGCTTCTTCTGCGTCTCTCTGCCTTTCAGATTGCCTTCTCCTGCACAGGCTTTCCAACTTTCCGGATGCTTCACCTCAAAAACAGTTCTATTCTTTGCTTATCCCAGACTGGACAAAGATTTAAAAAAGATCAGATGCTTTTTCACACATCTGATCTTGATCACAATTTTAAATTTACCCCCATACTTAACAAAGAGCCAAAAAAAATCGGCAGAGCCAATGCCCTGCCGATGAATTTTCTTATATTTAACTGCTTTATTATCTAACGATTCTTCTTGCACAAACCGGAGTTCTGTAGAAGGCGCTGGAGATTTTAATTCCTCCTTTTGGATATGGAGCAGAGTTACTTGCATGTACAACCTGTCCTCCACCAATGTAGATAGCAACGTGGTTGATTCCGCTTCCGCTTCCGTAGAATAATAAGTCTCCTGGCTGCAGGCTGCTTGTTGAAACTGCAACACCATTGCTTGCCTGTGCGCTGGATGTACGGTTCAGACCATATCCAAAGTGAGCGTATACAGACATTACAAATCCAGAACAGTCTGCTCCGTTTGTTAAGCTTGTTCCGCCATAACGATATGGATTACCAACAAACTGTTTTGCATAGCTTGCGATTCTTGCACCTGTTGTAGATCCAGTTACTGTAGAAGATGCTGCTGTATTTGAAGAGCTGCTTGTGCTTGCTGCTGTGCTTCTTCTAGAGCTGCTTGTTGTACTTCTTCTGGATGAGCTGCTTGAAGAAGTACTTGTGCTTGCTGCTGTGCTGCTTGTGCTTGTAGATGCAGAAGATTTTGCTGCCTGAGCTGCTGCTTTTGCTGCGGCTGCTTCTTCTTTTGCCTTCTGCTCTGCTTCGATCTCAGCCATTGTCTTTGCGCTTCCAAATGAATAGTTCAGTTCTGTGTAGTCTTTAGAAAGATATCCTGTCTCTCCATCTACGCTGACTTTTACCCATTCGTCATTCTGATTGTTAACTGTGTAAGTATCTCCCTCACCAACTAAGCTAACGATATCAGAATCTGTTGTAGCTTTTTCTCTTAAACGAAGAGTCTCTGTATTAACTTTTGCTACCTGTTTTACATTGTCTTTTGCATATTCTTCAATCTCGTTGTCAAATACAAGATAATCATTTTTTACATATCCTGTAGCGTTTCCAGATTTTACTTTAGACCATTCGCTTCCTTTTTCAAGGACAGTTGCGATATTGCCTTTTTTCATCTTTCCAACGATCTCTGAATTCATATTTCCAGCTTTTCTGATATTCAGTGTTGTGTTAGAACGAACATCAGCTACTGCCTTATTTTCATATTTACTTTCAGACTGAGCTGCTGTATCTTTTGTAGAAGCTTTATCTTCCGCTGCGGCTACTGGTGTTGCTGCGAGCACTGTTCCTGCTAAAGTTACAACTGCCATTGACAGTCTCATTTTTTTGATAATCATATATTCCTCCTAAGTTGTTACAATTCTGTTAACTTGAATACGATTTGTATTATAACATGCTCAGTAGATATGTCAACCTTTTTTTAAAAATTTTTGTAATATTTTTGTAACATTTAATAGTACTTTCGTAACTTTCTTCATGGAATCGACCAATTTTTCGTTTTATTTTCAGAATTCTTTCACTGATACCGAAAATATTTTCCTCTTTTTCAGATAACTTATTAAAAAAAGTACACATCCGAACGATTCTAAACTTTTTATAAACTTTTATAAAGAATATAAAAAATATGTAAAATACACAAATTTCTGACTATAAAATATCCCTGGACAACTTTTCTGCCAGGGATATTCCATCTCTCTCAGTCAGCGGCACTAACTAAGCCAGTTTTCCCTTTGCAACTTCTACTAATGCTGCAAATGCATCTGGCTCACTGATTGCCATTTCTGATAACATTTTTCTATTAATTTCAACATCAGCTAATTTTAAGCCGTGCATAAGTTTGCTGTAAGAAAGTCCGTTCATTCTGGCTGCAGCGTTGATACGTGCAATCCATAACTGTCTGAACTGACGTTTTCTCTGTTTTCTTCCTGCGTAAGAGCTTGTTAATGCTCTCATTACAGACTGTTTTGCTACTCTATACTGTTTAGATCTGGCTCCTCTGTATCCTTTTGCCAGCTTTAATACTCTGTTATGTTTTTTCTTTGCGTTTAATCCGCCTTTAATTCTTGCCATTTCTTATGTTTCCTCCTTAACAATCCAATCACTCTACAGATATGGTAAAATCTTCTTCATATTCTTCTCGTTTGTTGCATCTGTCATTGCAGCTTTTCTTAAATTTCTCTTTCTCTTAGGAGATTTCTTTGTTAAGATATGGCTCTTATATGCCTTATTTCTTTTTAATTTTCCTGTTCCTGTCTTTTTAAATCTTTTTGCAGCTGCTCTGCAAGTCTTCATTTTTGGCATGATGATTTCCTCCTTTATTCTTCCTGTATCTACTCATCACTCGAATTCTATCGGCTTCCGTTTTCTAATTGTTCTTCGGAGCCAAAAACATAGTCATGCTTCTTCCTTCAAACTTCGGTTTCTTATCGACTGCTGCTACATCTTCCAGCGCTTTGGCAAAATCATCAAGAATTCCCTTGCTGGAATTAACATGCGCAAGCTCTCTTCCACGGAAACGGAGCGTTACTTTTACTCTTGCTCCCTTTGCCAGGAATTTTCTGGCATGGTTGATTTTTGTGTTCAGATCATTGGTATCAATATTCGGTGACATACGCACTTCTTTGATATCAATTACTTTCTGTTTTTTCTTCGCAAGCTTCTCTTTACGGGTCTGTTCATATTTGTACTTTCCGTAATCGATGATCTTACAAACCGGCGGTTTTGCCTTTGGTGAAATCTTTACCAGATCCAGTCCTGCTTCATCAGCCAGTTTCTGTGCCTCTCTTGCGGACATGATTCCAAGCTGTTCGCCATTGTTCGCTATCAGGCGTACTTCCTTATCTCTAATCTGTCCGTTTACCATTAAATCGCTAATAATCTACACCTCCATATACATGTGTTCCTGCATCAGCAATCCATACTCCCATACTTTCAATTTAAGAAAAAAGTGGACAGTCTTAAGACTATCCACATAAATTCAAGCATGATTAAAAAACATCATATTCTTAAATATTAACCCAAGTCACTGTCATCATCCTTCGTGCTAAGGTGAGAGTGGATACTCTTCTTTGTTGTTTCCGCTGTTTTCACCAGCCTATACAGTATAGCACAGAAACGGACCTTGTGTCAATATTTTTTTCGTCATATTTTCAAAACCTGTTTCTTCTATTATATATAGTTCTGCCTCTATGCTTCCGGGAAATATACATCCAGAACTTCCCGGTCCGCGGTCTTTCCGGTCCATCCGCCGATCAGCATACAGATCAGGGATACACCGATTCCAAGCAAAATCTGATGGATTCCACCGGCGGTGATGCCAAGAGCCATAGTCACACAATAGACAATGGTTCCTGCCGCCATAGCCCAGACAGCACCTCTTTTATTCGCTTTCTTCCAGAACATTCCAAGAAGGAATACCCAGAAAAACGCTGTCTCCAGTCCTCCGAACGCAAACATATTGATCTTCCAGATTACATCCGGCGGGCTGATGGAAATGATAAAAATCAAAATTCCAAGGACCAGTGTCCATACCTGACTTAAAAAGCTGGTCTTTTTCTCAGATACCTGCTCCTTTTTCTTCTCTTTCTGATAAATATAAATATCTTTCACGATGGACGATGTAGCCGTCAGAAGCAGAGAAGAAACGGTGGATATGGACGCCGCCACCGGTCCGATGATGGTAATGCCCGCAATCAGCGGTTTTAAAGACGCCACGATGGCCAGAGGCATAATATTATCCACACTTCCTCCGTAAGCTGCCAGATCATCCGGCAGCACGCCCTGTGCCAGGACACCGATAAAATTCATGCCGATGTTCATGGCTCCGATGACGATCGTTCCGATAATAATCGCACGGTGAAGAGATTTCGTATCTTTGTAGCTGACACAGCGTACAACAGACTGCGGCAGTCCTACTGTAAAGATTCCTACCAGCATCCACTGAGAAAGATACAGGCTCACCGGCATCTCTCCTCCGGATAACGGTTCCAGCATTTCCGGCTTATTGGACGCGATCTGCGTCATAATGGCTTCGTAGCCGCCTCCTGCCTTCAGAATTCCAAATAGAAGAATAAACATTCCAATCAGCATGGCAATGGCGCACAGGGCATCCGTAACTGCCACACCCCGGAATCCTCCAATAGTCGTATAGATTACTACCACAAGACCGAACAGCACCAGTCCGGTCATATAAGAATATCCTGTCACCGCCTCAAACAGCTTCGCGCCTCCTACAAACTGCGCTACCATAGTGGCTGAGAAAAACAGCACAATGATAACAGCTGATATATTGGCCAGCGCATCTGACTGATATCTGTGACGAATGACATCGATCACCGTTACCGCATCGATCTTTCGGGCTGCCATGGCCATTTTCTTTCCAAGGATTCCCAGCACCAGAAACAGAGCCGTTACCTGTACGACAGACATATAGACCCAGCCGAACCCAACGCTCCATGCCTGTCCCGGTCCTCCTACGAAAGAGCTGACAGAACTGTAAGTGGCAACGGTCGTCATTGCCAGAACAAATCCTCCCAGACTTCTGGAACCAATAAAGTATTCCCGGATAAAGCCTCCGGAAGATTTC
>OMEJ01000923.1_pt1 | contig 14071 bp, 10 predicted proteins | sample 1645361 | NCBI WGS metagenome assembly OMEJ01 (sample SAMEA103958156, study PRJEB25191) | human gut metagenome
CAGACTGGTAAAAAGCATTGTGGCAAGAGAACTGAAAGTATCCCCGGCGGAGCTTGAGCCGGCAGTGTCCAGGGCTCCGATGCGTCCAATGGAAATGGAAGTGCTGGGAAGAGATGGAGGTGACCGGTAATATGAAAAAGACAGCAGAAGTCATTATCATAGGAGGCGGCGTCAACGGATGTGCCGCTGCCTATTATCTGGCAAAAAGAGGAGTAAAAGATGTCATTGTGCTGGAAGCCTCAGAAAGCATTGGACATGGAGGATCCAGCCGGAATGGAGGCGGCGTAAGACAATCTGGAAGGGATCCGCGAGAACTGCCATATGCAATGTATGCAGTACAGAATATGTGGCCGACATTATCTGAAGAATTAGGAGTAGATGTTGAATATAAACAGGCAGGAAACCTGCGGCTCGGAAAAACACAGGCGCATATGGAAAAATTAGCCCGACTGGCTGAAAATGCCAGAAAGGCAGGGGTTGATGTCCGGATGATCGATGGGAAAGAGGTAAAAGAAATTTGTCCGTACTTATCCGATGATATCATCGGAGCCAGCTGGTGTCCGACCGATGGACATGCCAATCCGATGCTGACGACGCTTGCTTACTTTAAAAGAGCCGTGGAACTTGGTGTTTCTTTTGTAAAAAAAGCGCCGGTAAAAGCCATCAAAAAGGTAAAAGGACGGGCAAGAAAAGTAATCACCGTGGATGGAACTGTATTTGAAGGAGAAACGATCATTCTTGCAGCAGGATATGAAAGCCGGGAGATTGCAAGAACGGTTGGAATTGATATTCCAATGACGCGGTATTTTGAAGAAGCTCTGGTAACAGAAATGCAGCCGCCGATGTTTGAACAGATGCTGGGAACGGCGGATGCCGATTTTTACGGACATCAGACTGTCCATGGATCTTTTGTATTCGGTTCAGAATCTGGTCTGGAAGAAGCGGCGGATATGGAACCGGCGGATTTAAGGACTTCCGCTTTGACCATGTCTGCAGGATGCCGTGCGATCATAGGGTATATTCCGGCCCTGAAAGATGCCAAGATCGTAAGAAGCTGGGGCGGATGGCTGGATATGTGTATTGATGAAGTGCCGGTCATCAGTCCGGTGGAAGAAGTACCGGGCCTGATCCTTGCCTGTGCGTTCACAGGCCATGGATTTGGAACGGCTCCTTCTGTAGGACTGATGTTATCTCAGATGGTGGTAGGAGAAGAAACAGTGGTAGATATTCATTCGCTGCGGTACGACCGGTTTAAGGCAGACCGATAAGACTGCAGGGATCAACACAGGGAGGCAGCATATGGGAAACAGCAGTAACATAGTAAAAAGAATCATATATTACATGAATCCGAAACGCATTGACTCGAAGATGGTAAAACTATGGATTTTTTATCTCCTGATGAGTGTGATATTTTTCGTGTTGCCAAAGAATATGATCGAAGGTCATATTCTGATTCTGGCACCGATCGTAGTCCTTTTTGTCTATGCCCTGACAACGAAAGATGTTATGAGCAGTCTGATTCTGGGAACCTTTTCCGCTTATATTTTATGGCATAAGCTGGGATGCGTGGGCGGTTTTTTTGACGACCTGATGACGGTACTTTCCGATGAAGAAAATATTGAAATGTATATGTCCTTTTTCCTGTGCGGAGGGATTATCATTGCCATGAAACGCAGCGGAAGTACGAAGGCGTTTGCTGATTTTGTCGTATCCAGGTTTGGAAAGAATGAGAAGATTCTTCTGACGGCATCCGGAATTTACGCAGGAGCGACATCCATTGACGATTATGTATCCGCGCTGACTGCCGGAGCATCTTTTACACCTTTGATAGAAGCGGTAAAGAAACCGAAACTGGCTCTTGCTTATGTTGTAAGGACACTGAGCATTAATGTGTCAGAGATGCTGCCTTTTGGGGCATGGGGATATTTTGTAATTTATCAGATTGCAGATGCGGCCAATGTATCAGGCCGTGCTGAGGCAACACATATTTTCATGCAGACAATTCCATATATGTTTTACTGTATGGTTGCCTGCATTATCGCTTTATTGTTTGCTTTGGGAATTTTTCCTAAAATCGGACCGATGAAAAAGGCGTATCAGATGATAGAAGAAGAAGGCATCCAGATGGGAGAAGCCCAGACGCAGGATGAGGAAGAAGATTTTGATGGAAACAATCCAAGGACCAAAAATGTAAGTGCCTTAAATCTGATTCTTCCGATCATAGTGATCGTAGCGGCGCTGATCGCAACCGGATTAAACTGTTATCTGGCATTTGGAATTGCGGCAGTCTTTACCGGAGTGCTGTATGTGCTCCAGGGGCTGATGACGGTGAAGGATTATGTACAGTGCACCGTTGATGGATTTATCGACATGATGGATATGGTTATGATCCTGATGCTTGGATATGCCATGCAGGAAGTACTGTATGCCATGGGAATGGAAACTTTTGTAGAAAGCGTCTGCAGGGCGATTCCGATTCCAAGCCTGCTCCCATTTCTGATTTTTGTGTTCTTCTGCTGCGAAGAATATTTGTACAGTCTGAACTATACCCTGTTTCAGATTGCGATACCGGTTCTGCTGGTAGTTCTTTCCAACATACCGGGAGTCAATGTGCCGCTTTGCCTGGGAGCTTTGATTTCCGCCAGCCTGTTTGGAGCTAACGCCTGTGTAGTATCTGATCTGGGGGTTGTATCCGCACGGTCCTGCGGTGTAAAGATTTATGAACAGTATATCACATGTCAGCCATATTTTATCCTGTCTGCGGTGATTGCAGGAGTCATGTACCTGGCAGCAGGATTTCTATTATAAGGAGATGACAAAATATGATAAAAGATTTTGAATTTTATATGCCGACGAAAATCATTTTTGGAAAAGGAAAGATAACATTGGCGGCAGAAGAGATCAGGAAACTGGGGAAGAGACCGCTGTTTGTGACGGATCAGCCGCTTATTGATACCGGTCTTCTGGAACCTGTTTTCCGGAAGTTACGGGAGGAAGAGATTGATTATGTAATGTGGACAGACATCGTTCCGAATCCCAGAGATAAAGATATAGAAAAAGGGGCGGCCTTTGCCGCAAAACAGAAAATTGACTGTATGATCGCTGCCGGAGGAGGATCTGTGATCGATACGGCGAAAGCCATGGGAGCGATTCTGGAAAATGGAGGAACGTGCGAAGACTGGAGAGAAGGAAATTTAAAGCATAAGATCACACCGTTAGTCTGCATTCCAACGACCTGCGGGACAGGAAGTGAAGTGACTCATGAGGCCATTGTAAACAACACCAGCACCCTGGAAAAAGACTGTATCTGGGGCGAGCAGGTCAGTGTAACAACAGCGATTCTGGATCCGGATGTTCTGAAAAACCTTCCAAAGAAGCTTCTGGCATCCACAGGGATGGATGCGCTGACCCATGCTCTGGAGGCCTACGTATGCAGGGCTTCCAACCCCGTGACAGATGCCCTTGCTCTTGCAGCCATCCGAATGATCGGAGAGAGCCTTGAGAAGGCTGTAAAGGAAGACAGCGAAGAGGCATACGGACAGATGCTGGCCGCCAGCTGTATGGCGGGAGCAGCTTTTGGCAACTCTGATGTGGCCGCCGTCCATTCGATTTCAGAAGCCCTGGGAGGATATTATGATATTCCGCATGGTGTGGCCAATGCCATGGCTCTGGCGGAAGTCAGCCGTAGAAGTGTTCCCGGAGCGCCGGAGAAATACGCGGAAGCAGCCAGAGCTCTTGGTTTGAAGACCCGGGGGAAAACGGCGGAGGAGGCCGCTTATCTGGGAATTGATTATATGGAGGAACTGGCAGAAAAAATGGGCATTCCGAAGTTTTCGGAAATGGAACAGGTAAATCCAGAGGATTTCCGCAGACTGGCAAAAACAGCGGCCAATGCGGAAGAAACACAGGATAATCCGGTGGTCTTTTCAGAGGATGATTTTGTCTCTATTTTTGAAAAGCTGTACCGGAAATCCTAGTTTCCAAAATTCATTTTTATACATTTGAAGAGGGAATTTATTTCCCTGATGAACCAGAGGGAGAACGGCGGAAAGCCGTTCTCTTTCTCTGTTTACTCGGCAAAAAAATAATGCTAAAATGAGGACAAGGGAAACAAGGAGGTAGGATTAATGTCAGCAGCAGGCGGGATTGTTGTAATTTTTGGAATTGTAGTACTATGTGGTTTTTGCGGAATGATCGGATTTCTTTTTCTGACCGCCGGATTGGTGGGAGCGGCATTCCGGAAAGATATCATCTTTAAAGTCATGATCGGCGTCAGTGTTTTATTCCTTATGGTGCCGGTTGTTTTCGGTATGCTGACAGCCGGAAGTTTTTATGAAGATCTTCAGTATGAAAGGCAGATCAATCAGGAAGAAAAGGAGTATAAAGAGGAATATCCGGTCAGCTGGAAATTTGAATACGAATGTGAATATGGAGAGAACCATGAGAAGCTGAAAGAACTGATCGAGGAATATCCGGACGATATCAATCAGGTCAATGGGGATGGATATACGATTTTCGATGAACTGATCGTTTATGACTGCTATGATTCGGAAAACCTTAAGCTTCTGCTGAATGCGGGCGCAAAGCGGTCAGAGATGTCTCTTGAGACCGACGGGGGCACTCTGTTTTTAGTGACGCTGGCCGAGTTTACAGAGGAAAGTGATAAAGAAGATATCAGGGAACAATGCCAGTGCATTCAGATTTTACTGGATCACGGAGAAGATATCAATCAGAGAGAGGCGCTTTTCCAGCATGCAACGCCTTTGATGGCGGCAAGCGGATATTTTGATAAAGAAGATGAATACGATGTAAGAGAAGAAGATCCCTGGACCCCGTCAAAGAAAGTGATACAATATTTACTGGATGCGGGAGCCGATCCGAAGATAAAAGATGATATGGGGAAAACCGCAGAAGATTATTATAAATTCAGAAGTCAGCCAAATTAACAGATATGCCGCGGGCAGAAGAAGAATGCCGGCGGCATTCTTTTTCCCTGCCAAAAGGAAAAATGCGGCGGACGGATAATCAGGAAAAAGGAGTTTAAGCAATGAAGATTTTACATTTGGCAGATCTGCATCTTGGAAAAAGGGTCAATGAGTTTTCCATGCTGGAGGATCAGCGTTATATTTTAAATCAGATACTGGATATTGTGGAAGAGGAAGCCGTGGAAGTCGTCATGATATGCGGAGATGTATATGACAAAGGAATTCCGCCGGTTGATGCCATAGAGCTTCTGGATGATTTTCTCTGGAAACTGGCTGAAAAAGACTGCAGAACGCTTATGATCAGTGGGAATCATGATTCCGGAGACCGGCTTGGATTTGGAAAACATCTGTTTCAGAACTCCAATCTGTTTATTGTATCGCAGTTTAGCGGAGAAATTGAAAAAATCACCATACCATGCGGGAATCTTCCGGTGAATTTTTATATGCTTCCGTTTGTAAAACCAGTCATTGTCAATCAGAGTCTTGGAATACACACGCAGTCTTATCAGGAATGTCTGCGTTATCTGATCGAGCATACAAAGATTGATCCGGAAGAAATGAATCTTCTGATGGCGCACCAGTTCGTTACGGCAGGAAAAGAAAATCCGGAATTATCTGATTCAGAGACCAGCAGTCTGGGAGGAATCGACAATGTAGATTACAGGATCTTTGATCCATTTGATTATGTGGCGCTGGGACATATCCATAAGCCCCAGGCTATGGGAAGGCCTCAGGTCCGTTACAGCGGTTCTATTTTAAAATATTCTTTCTCGGAAATCCGGAAAGAAAAGGAAGTGGTCCTGCTCCATATAGAAGAAAATAAAAAGATGGAAATGTCATTTCGAAAACTGAAACCTCTGCGGGACATGAGAGAAATCAAAGGAACGATCCGGCAGCTGATGGAGGGAGAGATCAGGCTGGGAAATCAGGAAGATTATATGCAGGTGACACTGACAGATGAAGAAGAGATCCTGGACGCAATTGGAAAGGTAAGAACTGTTTTTCCAAATGTGATGCAGATTTGTCTGGAAAACCGCCGTTATGCCAGGCAGCAGCAGATCCGTGCAGAAGAGCAGGACATTCTTCATCAGGATCCGCTGCAGCTGTTTGCGGAGTTTTATAAAATGCAGAATAATATAGAATTGGAAGAGGAAGAAGCAGAAAAGATAAAAACAATATTCGAGGAGGTGAGACAATGAGACCGCTGAAACTTATGCTGTCCGCATTTGGTCCGTTTGCCGGTCAGATTGAAATTGATTTTTCAAAATTTGATCAGGGAATTTTTCTGATTTCCGGAGAAACCGGAGCAGGAAAGACAACGATTTTTGATGGGATTTGTTTTGCTCTGTATGGAGAAGCCAGCGGAGAAAGCCGCCGGACTGATATGATGCGGAGTGATTTTGCCAGGGAATCCACTGCCACAAAAGTGGTTTTTTCTTTCCGGCATAAAGAGAAAAACTATAAGATTGAAAGAAATCCTTCTTATATGCGAAAAAGCAAAAGAGGAAGCGGAATGACCCGGCAGTCAGCCGATGCGGTTTTGTATCAGGAAGGAACAGTTCTGGCTTCTGGCAGCAAGGAGGTTACAAAGAAAGCGGAAGAGATTTTGGGGGTCAGCAGAAATCAGTATAAACAGATTGCCATGATTGCCCAGGGGGAATTTCTGAGACTCCTTTATGCTTCAAGCAAGGAAAGAGAAGCAATCTTTCGAAAGATTTTTGGAACCGAAAACTTATTTTATGTTCAGGAAAAACTAAAAGAAAAATATCATGAATACGGACGAAGATACCGTCAGATTGAAGAGACGATTTTTATGCTGGAGGAACAGGCGGCGATCGGACCTGAGGAAGAAGAATATGAAGCCTATGAAACATATGTAAGAGAACCCTATCATAAAAAGGATTTTATCCGGAATCTGAAAAAATATCTGGATCGAAAACAAAAGATTCTTCAGGAGATTTTAAGTACAGAAGAGAAAATCCACGCTGAACTGGAAAAAGAAAAGACAGCCAGGGAGCAGGCCAGAAACATTCACCAGAAGTTTCTTCAGAAAGAGGAAATAGAAGCAGAATGGAACAGGCTTTTAAAACAAGAGCCGGAAATGAAGAAGCTGGAAGAAAAAGTTCAGACAGCAGAGAAAATCCTTCAGAGACTGGTTCCGATTGAAGAGCAGAGAGACAGAGCGGGCCGGCAGATTTCCAGAAACAGGGAGCGGATCAGGGAACTGACGGAAAAGAAAGAGAAGGCGGAAATTCAGCTGGAAAAAAGGAAAAAAGAAGCAGAAATCTGCCGGGAACAAGAACCGGAACTTGCATTGATCCGCCAAAAGCTTGAGATTCTGAAACAGCAGCAGAATGATTACAAAGAACTGGAAAATTTAAGGAAAGAAACGGAAGAGATCAGAAAAGAACAGGAACAGGCGGAACAAAAAAAGAAAATACTTCAGGAAGAACAGAAAACGGTATCCGGCAGAAGACAGGAAGCGGAAGAATTCCTGGAAAAGCACAAAAAGGTCCATCAGGAATTGAAAGAGAAGAGTGAACTTCAGATCAGACTGGAACAGGAAGTCAGCAGATGGAAGAAGATAAAGGAAAAAGCAGAAAAATGGGACAAACAGGAAGAAGAATATCAGCAGTTTTTGATCCGGTTTGAAAAAATCCGAAAAGAGAGGGATGATCTGAAACAGGAATATGCGGAACTTTCCAGCAGGTATGACGCAAATCTGGCAGGAATTCTGGCGCAGAAACTGGAAGAGGGAATGCCGTGTCCGGTCTGCGGCGCTGTCCATCATCCGGCAAAGGCAGAAATCCTTTTTGAGCAGATTACACAGGAGATGCTGGACGAAAAGGAAAAAGGACTCCAGAAAAAAGAGGAAGAGTATCAGAAGATTTTTGATAAGACGAGAGAAAGAAAGATCAGAAAAGAAGAATTAGAAAAGGAAATCAGGAAAGAAAGCGGATTTTCCATGGAAGCGTATGCTGAAATCGGAGGTATGCTGAAAAAATGGGAAGAAAAATGTTTGGCCAATGAGACAGATGTGGCAGCTTTGACTCTTACGGCGAAACGCCGGGATAAAGAGAATGAAGAAAAAGAAAAAGCGCAGCGCCGGCTGGAAGAAATTCAGAAGCAGAATACAATTCTGACCAGAGAAGCTGGGGAGACAGAGATCAGGCTCCAGGTCCGGAAGACAAAATACAGTCAGATCCGCAGCCGGCTGGAATATCCTTCTTACGAAGAAGCAAAGCAGGAAACAGAAAGACTCAGACGATCAGAAAATCAGATTCAGGAAGCAGTCAGAAAGAGCAGGGAAAGAGAAGAAGAAGCGGCCCGCGCTCAGATCGCAGCGGAAAAAGCCCTGGAGGAAGCGGCTGAAACTCAAAGCAGACAGAAAACAGATTATAAGGAATTGGAAGAGCGTCTGAAAAAAGAGAAAAAGAATCTGAATCTGAAAGAGGAAGATGAAGTGCGCATGACGCGCGGTCAGACAGAGGGATTCAGAAAGCAGCTGGAAGATTACAGGGTTAGTCTTCAGGTAAAAGAAGCACAGAAAAACAGACTGGCAAAAGAACTGTCAGGCAAAAGAAAAGAAGAGATTTCTCTGTATGATGAGCGGATCATCAAAATGGAGGCAGAAGAAAAGAAGACAAAAGAGGAACAAAAAGCTCTGGACCGGGAGATTTCAGTCCATCAGAAATTTTATGATGAAATTTGCGCAAAACTAAAAGAAAGTGCTGTGATGGAGAAGAAATATACCACCTGGAAAAAACTTTCCGATACTGCCAATGGCGAGATCGCAGGAAAAGAAAAAATTACCTTCGAACGGTTTGTTCAATCCGTGTATTTTCGCTATGTCCTTGACGCGGCAAATCAGAGAATGCTTCGAATGAGTGACCAGAGATATCTGCTGATGAGAAAGGAAGAGGCGGATCATAAAAATGTACAGACTGGACTGGATCTGGAAGTGATGGATCAGTGGACGGGAAAGACCAGAAACATTCAGTCACTGTCCGGCGGAGAGTCGTTTAAGGCAGCCTTATCTCTGGCATTGGGTCTTAGTGATGTGATACAGAATCAAAAAGGCGGTATCCAGATTGATACGGTCTTCATCGATGAAGGGTTTGGAACCCTTGACAGTGAATCTCTTGCCAAAGCAATGGAAATCATGCAGCATTTGTCGATGGAAGGAAATAAACTGGTAGGGATCATCTCACACGTGGATGAACTGAAAGATCAGATCGATCAGAAAATTCAGGTAACCCGCCGCAAAGATGGAAGCCAGGTAAATGTAATATATTAAGATCGGCAGGAATCCTTTTTTGCATGAAAAAGAAAAAAGTACTTTCATAATAGGTTGTGACAAGGTAAAATAAACAAAGATACAATTTAGAAAGAGGTGTAAGTGGTGTATAAAATCGTAAAAAAGACCAAGCTGAACAGCTTAGTTGAGATGATGGAGATTCATGCTCCATACGTAGCGAGAAAATGCGAACCAGGACAGTTTATTATCATAAGAGTAGACGAAGACGGAGAAAGAGTTCCTTTGACGATCGCTGATTATGACAGGGAAAAAGAAACTGTCACGATCATTTACCAGATCGTCGGATATAGTACAGAATTGCTCAGCAAAAAAGAAGAAGGAGATTATGTACAGGATTTCGTTGGACCGTTAGGACAGCCTTCTCCGTTACATAAATGTGACCGCGTGATCGGAGTAGCCGGAGGTGTCGGAGCGGCTCCTCTGTATCCTCAGCTGCGCAAATTATCCAGGATGGGAGTTCCTGTCGATGTGATCATTGGAGGAAAGAGCGCGGAATTCGTTATCCTGAAAGAATTATTCGAAGAATTCTGTGACAATGTTTATATCGCTACCGATGACGGAAGTCTCGGAACCAAAGGATTTGTTACCAATGTTCTGGAAGAAAGAATCAATTCCGGAACAAAATATGATGAAGTGATCGCCATCGGACCGCTTATCATGATGAAGAATGTGGTGAAGATCACAAAAGAATATAATATCCCAACCACCGTATCTCTGAACCCGATCATGATCGATGGAACAGGAATGTGCGGCGGATGCCGTGTCACAGTCGGCGGAGAAACAAAATTCGCCTGCGTTGACGGACCTGATTTTGACGGATTTAAGGTTGATTTTGATGAGTGCATGCAGCGTCAGGGCATGTTCAGAGAAGAAGAGCATCAGTGCAAGATCGGAAGGGGGATGTAAGTCATGGCGAATATGAGTCTTAAGAAAGTGGCAATGCCGGAGCAGGATCCGAACGTCAGAAATAAAAACTTTGATGAGGTTGCCCTTGGATATACAAAAGAGATGGCAATGGAAGAAGCAACCCGCTGTTTAAACTGCAAGAACAAACCTTGTGTCAGCGGATGCCCTGTCAATGTGCCGATTCCGGAATTTATCCAGAAAGTGGCGGCAGGAGATTTTGAAGGCGCGTATGAAGTCATTACAAGTGAGAATGCGCTTCCTGCGATCTGCGGACGTGTCTGTCCTCAGGAGAACCAGTGTGAAGGAAAATGTGTCCGCGGCATTAAAGGCGAGCCGGTGGGAATCGGAAGAATGGAACGTTTTGTCGCAGACTGGCATATGGCCAATGCAAAACCTGCAGAAGTTAAGATTGAGAAGAACGGGAAAAAGGTCGCTGTTGTAGGATGCGGACCGGCAGGTATCACATGCGCCGGAGAACTGATCAAGAAGGGATATGACGTAACAGTCTTTGAAGCTCTTCATAAGCCAGGCGGAGTATTAAGCTATGGAATTCCTGAATTCCGTCTGCCGAAAGATCTTGTGGCAAAAGAGATTGAGACTGTGGAAAAACTCGGTGTGGATATTGAGACAAATGTTATCGTCGGACGTTCTGTGACCATCGATGAACTGATGGAAAATGGATATGAAGCTGTCTTCGTAGGAAGCGGAGCAGGACTTCCAAGATTTCTGAATATTCCTGGCGAGAACCACCTTGGCGTATATTCTGCCAATGAGTTCCTGACCAGAGTGAACCTGATGAAAGGCTACAAATTCCCAGAGTGCCCGACACCGGTTAAAGTCGGAAATAAAGTTGCTGTTGTCGGAGCAGGAAACGTTGCGATGGATGCCGCAAGAACAGCAAAACGTCTTGGAGCAGAAGAAGTATACATTGTGTATCGAAGAAGTGAAGAAGAGGCGCCGGCACGTCTGGAAGAACTGCATCATGCAAAAGAAGAAGGAATTATTTTTAAATTCTTAAATAATCCGGTTGCGATCAAGGCAGATGAAAACGGATGGGTCAGCCAGATGGAAATCGTGAAACAGGAACTGGGAGAACCGGATGAATCCGGAAGAAGATCTCCGCATCCGATCGAAGGATCTAATTATGATCTCGATGTGGATACTGTTATCATTGCCATCGGACAGAGCCCGAATCCGCTGATCCGTAAGACAACACCGGGACTGGAAACTCAGAAATGGGGAGGAATCATTGTCGATGAAGAGACGATGAAGACAAGCAAAGACGGTGTTTATGCCGGCGGAGATACGGTAACAGGAGCTGCCACCGTTATTCTTGCCATGGGAGCAGGAAAGAAAGCTGCAGCCGCTATCGATAAACAGTTACAAGGTGAATAGGAGGATTTCCATGAGCAAGGTAATATTTCAAACAGAGGTCATTGATCTGGGAGAACAGGTGGATGCGTTTTTTGAAGAAGGAATGTTTGTGCTGTTCGGAGAGAATGTACCGGATACGTTAAAAGATTTCTGCTATTTCATTAATACAAAAGATGTAGATGGAACAATCAGGCAGGGAGACCGCCTGGTGATCGATGGAAGTGAATTTTTAATTACTGCAGTAGGAGATATTGCCCAGTCCAATCTGGAAGCTTTGGGACATTTAACGGTAGTATTCAGCGGAGCAAAAGAAGCAGGACTTCCGGGAAGCATCTGCGTAGAAGCAAAGCCAATGCCAAAACTGGTAGAGGGAAGCAAAATTTCCATTGTGGAAGGCTGACAAATGAAAGATAACAAAAAAGGGGTTATTGCAGCTGCAATAATTCCTTTTTTTCAAAGGAACAAAAAGAGCATCTTGACACAGAGGAAAAATTTTGTTAGCATGTTTAACAATATAAATTTAGAATAAAATACAAGAAAGTGAGGAAGAAAATGGGTAAGTTAGTTGGTGAAGGAATTACATTTGATGATGTATTGTTGGTACCTGCATATTCAGAAATTATTGCAAATGATGTGGATACAAAAACGCGTCTGACAAATAAAATCCAGCTGAATATTCCGCTGATGAGTGCCAGCATGGATACAGTAACAGAGCATAGGATGGCAATCGCCATGGCACGCCAGGGCGGTATCGGAATCATACATAAAAACATGACGATCGAACAGCAGGCTGAAGAGGTCGATAAAGTAAAGCGTTCCGAGAACGGAGTCATTACTGATCCATTTTCTTTATCACCAGAACATACGATTCAGGATGCAGATGATCTGATGGCAAAATATCGTATTTCCGGTGTGCCGATCACAGAAGGAACGAAACTGGTTGGAATCATTACAAACCGCGACCTGAAATTTGAGACTGATTTTACAAAGAAGATCAAGGAATCCATGACTTCAGAAGGACTGGTAACAGCAAAAGAAGGAATTACGCTGGAAGAAGCAAAACAGATCCTTGGAAAAGCAAGAAAAGAAAAACTGCCGATCGTTGACGATGATTTCAATTTAAAAGGACTGATCACGATCAAGGATATTGAAAAACAGATCAAATATCCAAACGCTGCAAAGGATGAGCAGGGAAGACTTTTATGCGGAGCCGGTGTTGGAATCACAGCGGACGTTCTTGACCGTGTACAGGCTCTGGTAGACGCGCATGTAGACGCAATCGTTGTAGACTCTGCCCACGGACATTCTGCAAACGTTCTCAGAGTTGTAAGAATGGTGAAAGATAAATTCCCGGATCTTCAGGTAATCGCAGGAAACGTTGCTACAGGAGCAGGAACCAAAGCGCTGATCGAAGCAGGCGCTGACTGTGTGAAGATTGGTATCGGACCGGGATCTATCTGTACAACTCGTGTCGTAGCAGGAATCGGTGTGCCTCAGATCACAGCGATCATGAGCGCTTATGAAGAAGCAAAGAAGGCAGGTATTCCGATCATCGCAGACGGCGGAATCAAATATTCCGGAGAGATTACAAAAGCGATCGCGGCAGGAGCCGATGTCTGCATGCTTGGAAGTATGCTGGCAGGATGTGACGAAAGCCCTGGAGCATTTGAATTATATCAGGGAAGAAAATATAAGGTATACCGCGGAATGGGATCTCTTGCGGCTATGGAAAACGGAAGCAAAGATCGTTATTTCCAGACCAACGCGAAGAAACTTGTTCCAGAAGGTGTAGAAGGACGTGTGGCATACAGAGGAACTGTAGAAGATACAATTTTCCAGATGATGGGCGGTCTTCGTTCCGGAATGGGATACTGCGGAGCAAAAGATATCAAGACACTTCAGGAGACAGGATGCTTTGTTAAGATTTCTGCCGCTTCTCTGAAGGAAAGTCATCCTCATGATATCCATATCACGAAAGAGGCTCCAAACTACAGTGTAGAGTAAATCTTACAAAAATATTAAATCTAAAGGCCCTAACTTTACTTTTAAGCAGGGGAAAGTTATAATAAATAAGAATCATGTCAGTAGTATGACATGATTCTTATTCGCATTTAGGGAGAAATTTTCTCAAAAAAGCTTAAGGGAGGGTAAGACTGATATGAATCATAAAGACTATGTTCTAAAGGTAGTGCCAAAATATGCAGTTCTTCCTTTGATTTCTGCTTTTGTTCTTAATATGGCAGTCTACGCAGGGACGATGGCGCTCTGCGGAGGATTCTACCATCATGACTTTACAACGGCGTTCGACCGTGCAGTTCCGCTGATACCGGAATTTACCAGTATCTATCTGATCTGTTACATTTTCTGGGTTGCCAATTACATAATGATCGCAAGGATAGGAAAAGAGCATATGTACCGTTTCCTGACAGGGGATTACCTCTCCAGGATCATCTGCGGCCTGTTCTTTGTATTTCTGCCGACCACACTG
>OMEJ01000933.1_pt1 | contig 13873 bp, 16 predicted proteins | sample 1645361 | NCBI WGS metagenome assembly OMEJ01 (sample SAMEA103958156, study PRJEB25191) | human gut metagenome
AAGAAATCAACGAAGATTTGCATGAACAGTTGTTACAGGTTGATGATGAGATTCGCTTCTTGCAGGAAAATTTACAGGAATCCCGGCAGGAAGCAGAGAAAGCGCAGAAACAGGCGGACAAATACCAGAAACGCATGAATGAACTTGCCCCTATGGTAAAGAACATGGAGAAGCTGGCGGCAGATTTTTCCGCAGACCCGGAACAGACGCTTCCAGAAGCGGCGGTTATGGAATCTGCAAAGTCGTATCGGGAGAAGAAAGCAAAGCCGCTGGTAAAAAAAATCGTACAAGTCATGCGCTCTGTTTATTCGGCATATCTGGATATTTCAAATAAGTTTACAAAGCTGCAAGCGGCATATAACAGGGAACGGAGTGGAAATGAGCGGTTGACAAACAGGCTGGAAGAAGTCTTGGCGGAAAATCGAGAACTGCGGATAGTGGCGGCGGATTTTGAGCATATAAAGGCTGTGGTTGGCTCTGAACAGGTAAACGCTGTTATTAACCGGGCGAAGCAACAGGAACGGATAGAAGCCGAGCAGAAACGGGTTGCAAGAAGAAAACATAATCGGGAAGTCCGCTAATAGACGGAGTGCTATTTTGATTGACTGGTGATTCGCTATTTACTTTGAAATCACATAGAAAATGGGGCGAGTATCTGGTAAAATAGCCTTGCAATATAAGAAAACTAATTAGACAATCATGTCTAATAGTGAAAATATAGCATTTCTCGCTTTGTGTCGTGTTTTATTGTTAGTATTTATAGTAATGTGTAAGTGAAAGGAGGGAAAAGGAATGGATACGAAAAAGATAGGAGAATTTCTAAAAATACTTCGCAGAGAAAAAGGATTGACACAGGAACAACTTGCGGAGATTCTTCATGTATCGGGAAGAACAATCTCACGATGGGAAACAGGAACAAATATGCCAGATTTAAGTATCCTCATCCAAATGGCAGAGTTCTATGCTGTAGATGTGAAAGAGATTTTAGATGGAGAAAGGAAAGGCGAGAATATGGATAAAGAACTAAAAGAAACACTAATTAAAGTTGCAGATTACAGCAAGCTAGAGAAAGAAAAAGCTGCCAAAACAGGCAATATTGCTTTTGGTCTCTCTTTTGCGCTTTGTGTGGTAATGATAATGGTGCAGTTGATTGTTACTGGAAATTTAATGTATGTCGCAGGAGAAACTATTGTTTTGCTTTTCGGTGGTATCGTTTATATTGGAATGATGTCTTACAATGGGATTTATGAAACAAATTCTAAATTTAAATCACCATTTACCGATGCTGTGATAAGCATAATATGTGCTACCATCTTTACAATAGCATTGGCAATATATTACGCTAAAATGGGAGCGGACATTTCTCAAATTGTTTATGTTGCGCTTATATTTTTTATTGGTATTTCGATTATAGGATTTGCTGTATTGAGATTTTTGGCATATTTCAGCCATAAGAGAAAAAATAAAATTATGGAAAATAGTGCCGCATTTGCTACGGAACAGCAGGTAGTCAATGTGTTTGTGGCGGATGGTAATATGCAGGCAAATATGATAATCAATACTTTAAAAGATAATGGTATTATGGCGTATGGACAGGATTTGGGAGACGCCGGATTTGCAGCAGTACGTTATGGTATGGGTAGAGGTATTGATGATAGGGTTGCAATTATCGTAGCAAGCGATAAAGCTGATAGTGCCAAACAAGTGATAAAGGAAATGGGATTGGAATGAATATTACGTTTTAGAAGTTCTGTAATCTTTTGCTTTCAAGAGATTAAATATATAGTAATAGCGGTTGTAATATTTTGATGTTAATTCCTCTAAAAAGCCCCTATTGCGTAATAGAGTTTATCAAGGTATATGTTGACAGATTATCCTTTTTCTGGTATTGTCTGATTTAGACACCAATGGACAAATTATTTGATTTTATACGATTACCGCTATTTTACAAAAGATAAAACCATTGGGAGAGGTCATTTTGTATAATGGAGGTATTAAGTATGGAAATAATTGAAATGGAACAGTTGGCTTTTATTATTGCAAAAGAATTGGGTGTTGATAAATCAGATATTGATTTGGTGAGGAGTATTCGCAAAGATAGAGAAGCATATCATTCAGCTTTGAAACAGATTCCTGTCGAAATGCCGGAAGCGAAAGTAATGAAAAGTCCTTTTTGATTCGGTATTTATTTTTGAAGATTGCGGTAATCATAACAGCACTCTCTGGTGACAGGGAGTGCTCTTTGTTTTAAAAATGTTGCGGATTCTGAAAAAGCGTTGTCAATCTGTGAGAATTTGCTATAATAAGTGCGTGGCAACATTTTGGCAACGGAAAATCAGCAAGCCAGAATAATTGATGTAATTGAAGTAAAAAATGGCGTGTATTTGCATAAAACCTAAACAAATGTAGTTAAGAACAACAAAGGGTACGCCGAGTTTGAATAACGGACTAAAATGCCGAAAGCCTGTATTTATGCGGGCTTCCGGCATTTGTTTTATCAAATGGCTCTAGTTTGGCTCTATTTGTGGGGAGAGTAATGAGCTAGAATATACAGAAGGAGAACGGCGTTATGTCAATCTTGTCAACAAGAGAATGGGCAACATTAATATGGGGATGTATTTTCATGTTATATGTATTATGCCATAGGGAAATAAGAAAAAGTTTGTGGAATGTCATAGTAATATTTTTTGACAAGAAGTTAAGGATATTATGGGAAATAATATTGCTATATGTTCTAACGATTACAATGGTATTCTGTTATTTGCCTATTTGGGAGAATATATATATCAAAGATATTATTATATGGTTTCTTTTTTCTGGATTAATATATTGTATGAATGCGGTTTCGAGTGAAGCTGATGAAACATACATTAAAAAAATCCTTAAAGATAATTTGAAATTTACCATGATTTTAGAATTTTTTATGAGCACATTTACATTTAATATATGGATTGAACTTGCGATTATTCCAGTTATTACAATAATTACTGTTATGAATGTAATTGCAGAAAAAAAAGAAGAATATAAAAGTGTTCATAAATTATTGGATAGTATATTGGCAATCGCTGGATTTTGGATTTTTTATGAGACAATAAAGATTGGGATAAATGAATACAAGCAATTAAATATAATAAATACATTGGTAAGTTTTATGATACCGATTGTTTATTTAATATTGATAATTCCATTAGAATATATATTGGAATTATATTCAAAATATGAAGTGTTATTTCTAAGAATGACTTTTAAAGAAGAAAAAGATAAAAGAATTAGATTGCATCATAGGACAGCTATATTTCGTGAGTGCAATTTTTCAGTTCGCAAGATATTATTATTTCAAAGGGAATATATGATACAAATGTATGCTTTAATGAAGGAAGATGAATTTAATCAATTGATGCAAAAATTTAGAAGCGCGTGTAAGAGAATGACATCGTAAGTTTGGCATAAATAGGGTGAGTGTAATGTGTTTATTATAAAAATATTGACATAAGAAGGAATATAGATTAATCTTATAAAAAAGCTGAAGGAGAACATACACATGAATCAGAACTTATATTCAAGACATTATATGTACATGTATTACGGACGTACACGGCTATAAACATGCAAGGTTAGTGCATTAGGTTATAGCTTGTAGGTCTTTTAGTCTAGTGCATAAAACCAGAATATAAGAGAAGATTTTACATACATTGCATCTTATTAAATTGGAGTTATCGCACTGGACATTGAATGTTTGGTGCGATTTTTTATGTTTACAAGAAAGAGCGGGCAAAGGAAGTGGCAGAATTGGATAGCCAGAAGCAGGAAATATCTTCGGTGGTTGCACAGCTTGGAGAAGAGGTTTCTGTAAAGAAACGGGAATTGCTAAATGTATCTGCCGAAAAGGAATTAGCAGAGGAAGCTGTACAGAAGGCAAAAGGAGAGAAAACTACATCACAATAGGAGAAGGAAATATTGCTTGCAGGTAATCAGGATTTGAGAATGGAAAACTCAAGGCTTGAAATCCGCAAAGACAGACTTCACATGGAAAATCATGATTTGAAGCAGAAACAGTTACAGTTGCAGAAAGATAATGAGGAACTGGAACAGCGGCATGAAGATTTACAATACACGAATAGTGAATTGCAGACTGTGAATGATCGGTTATCCGCTGACAATCATACTCTGGAGTAAAGGAATGATGCGTTGCAATCGGATAATCAGGCATTAAGACAAAAATACAATGATTTGCAACAGAATAATGTTCAACTTGAAAGGCAACAGAATGAGCTTAAAAACAATATAGAGCAGATGGTGCAGTTAGAGCAGTTATTACAGCGTGATGTAAGGAAGAAGCACCAGAATGGCAGTTGCCGGAACCAGGAGCATTTGCAAGTGCTAAGTTATTTCGGGATAAAGTAGTCATGCCATTTATGAATAAGCTTAAGATGTTGATAAAGAATCTGACAATCCAGTGTGTAAGGCTGAAAGAAGAAATTTTACAACTGCGGAAGGAAAAGAAGAGACTGTCAGATGATGTGGAGTTTTACAAGGGCAAGATTAAGGATATGAGTGATATGACAGAGTTGTTGCAGGAAAAGGCTGATGATCTGGAGCGTGTCAAGAGATATGCCGGTGTAGAGCAGATTGATACGATTGTTCGTAAGGTAAAGGAACAGGAGCGTACAGAATAGCAGATAAGGCAATCTGAAAGGTCTTATGGAACAAGATAATGGGAAGGATGGATTGATGATATGAAAGATAATCGAATGGATAATATCGTAGAATGTGCTTATAACATGGATAACGGCTATGTTGAAGTGTGGTTTACAGATGGAAATATGTTGCGGATAAAGTGCGAAGAAGTGGAGGCTGCTCTGAGGACAACAGAGCAGTCACTGACGAAGCTGCATAGGTTGTTGGATAACAAGCCAATAGAGTATGTGGCAATGGCTTTGTCTGGGGAGATGCAGGCATATTGTGATATTGAGGATAATATGGTCAAGGGTATGTTTGGGACGATTGTGCAGGGGTATTTGAAGAAGGGGTATAACCGGGCTACTGCGGAGATGATGGCTAGGGAGTTTTTTTAGGTATGAGAGTTGAATAATCTAATATTGATAGATTCTTTCAAAATGAAGTTTGTTGTAGTAGAATATATTATTAAGTAAAGATACGAGTGCTCTTTGTAATTGGAGGTAGATTAGATGGAATGGAATGAATTTTGCGAAAAAGTTTCTAGAATGTTAGGAAATTGCAAAAATAGATTGCAATTTAATTATGATAATAATAAAATCTCATACATTATTGCGACACAGGAGTACATATATACAATAGACAATTATAATGATTTAAGGCAGCAAGCAGAACAATATGATTTTGAGAGATATTCGATATGTGATGGAAATAGTTATGAATCAGTTGTTGATATACCAGATGTTGATTCAAGACGACGTTTTTCCATAGGGCTTGAGGATAAATTGACGGAATTAATTGTAAGTGATGAAGAGGCTGATATTACATATTCGTTTCATGAAATCTCGAGACAATTGATTTGGTATGTTATTAAAGACTTTGATGTAAGAAAAAGAGTCTTTTCTAGTATTCCATCTCAGATTTTTGAACGTAGGTGTGAAACTTTAGCAGAAAAAGACATATTTAGCTTGATAAAAATGATTACACGTTTACCATTGGCGGTATATATAGAAACGAATACAAAAAAGAATAGGGAGCAATTACAAAGGTATGCTAAATCGTATTTATTCAACATTGCATATAATTTTGATTTTGTATTTAAAGCGGTAACAGAAATAGATGATTTATTTCCACAAAGAAATGTTTTGCCAAGAAGAAGAATTCAGAATGTTTCAGAACTTATGGCACCTCAACTTTTGTATAAAGAGCAATTAGTTGAACAATATTATATGGCATTAACTTCTGAGGAACCTTTTGTAAAGTTTGTAGGATTTTATCATATAATGGAACATTTTTATGAAGAAGTGTATAACGAAGATATTTTCAAAAGTGTGCAGCATATTATACAGCACCCCGGTTTTTCGGCAAAAAGGACGAAAGATATCGTTAAGATTGTGGATTTAATAAAAAAGAAAAACAGACAAAATAAGGAAGAGTTTCAAGGCTCAGAATTGGAAGCACTAGAATTGACATTGAAAAAATTTGTTAATATAAGTGAGTTGATTAATGACTTGACAGAATTTAGTAATTCTATTGTGGATTATTATAAATCATCAGAGGTTAGTTTTTCAAAAGGAGATACTGTTGATTTAAGAGATGCTTCAAATGAAAAAGTGTTTAAAAAGTTAGCAGCAAGGATATATAAGACTAGAAATGCATTAGTACATAGTAAATCGAATGAAAGTCGTTTAAGTGAAAGAGGTGTATATAATCCTTTTGCAAATAGCCAAGAATTAACAATGGAAATTCCACTAATGAGATATATTTCTGAGGCGATAATAATCAATTCGGCTTCGCCATTGTAATGGAAAGTTTTGGCTCCATTTTGGCTCTAAAAATTTTGGACGAGGTAAACAAAAATGCAAAATAAGATGAATATGAAGAATAAAACACACAAATGTGTACCAAGAAACAGCTAGGTAAATCTTTCAGCCCAAGAGTTTGAATAGTAAACAGAGCTTCATAAATGGCGTAAACAAGCTATTTATGAAGCTTTTTCTTTTATTGTGATACCTATATGATACCTGTTTTTGATAGTACCACAGATATTAATGAGTACTAAACAGAAGAGTCATAAGTATTTTCTATTATCACATTTCTTTTTATTTTCAAAAATTATCCCAATTATATGAAGCAAGCGTAAAATCTTACGAATAATTATGTGCAATTCGTAAGTATACTCGGTTTTTATGAGGCAGAGCCAGAGATATCATATTTGTAAAAGCAAATTTGACATACATACGGGCAATTGTCGGGGAGAGGGAGTGAATGCACTATGGAAAAGTTATACGACACAGCAAATACTGCATAAATATTTAAATTTGGTTTGGAATATATTAGCTTCGATGATATAATAAAAATAAAATGATTTATTTGCTCGTAGAAATTGGAAAGTTACGAAATATTAGGATTTTAAACAAGATAATTTAGTATTGGTTTGAAATTGGTGAAAAATGAGGAAAAAGTAAATGGACAAAATATTGTATCACTATTGTAGTACACAAAAAATGTATGGAATTATGTCTGGAAGACAACTTAGAATGAGCGATATAACTAAGAGCAATGATTACGATGAAGTATATATGTTTTTTCCAGGTATAATATATGCTATGAGGGATGTATATTATAAAAATTCATTTCCTTTTGAGTTTGCGGGTGAAACAGATGAAAGAGGAATGGAGATTCTTTTCAGATTAGCATATGATTATTTTAAAATGGAATTTGACAAGGGTGGGGTTACTAATTTTGTTATATGTTTTTGTGAGGAAGGTGACAAGTTAAGTCAGTGGAGAGGTTATGCGGATAATGGAAGAGGTGTTTCTATTGGATTCTCAGAAAGAGAATTAACACAGTATAGTGGAAAATACAAAGATATCATAACAATGGGAAAAGTAAAGTATAAAACGGTGGAAGAAATAAATGATATTATTATATCTAAAGCAAATAATTTGTTGAATGAGTTGAAGAATTTGCGTAAATGGATTATAGATAATTTGCATTGTGATGATAGTAAGCAGGAAGAATATATGATATTTTTCTTTATTCAAATGCTAAATATGGTTTTTATGGATTCATTACAGTACAAAAATGTATCATTTCAAGAGGAAAATGAATGGAGAATGTTTTTTAAATATCCAATTACGAAAAAAACAGAATTAATATATGGAGAAGAGCGTAATAAAAGCGTGCTATTTGATGAAATGGTAGAAGTGATGAAAAATAAGATTGATTTTAATATTTTGAATGATGACATAGTACCATATTTTCATTTAGAATTATCAGATATATCTGAAAAACCAATAAAAGAAGTTATTAGTGGTCCAAATAACCATATATTATTGAAAGATTTTCAATTACTTTGTGGAAAGTATAAATATAATGATGTTGCATTTAGGTATAGTAAAATATCGTACAGAGGGTGATATTTTATAGATTATTTATCTATAAACAATAGAAATGGATGAAGTGACAGCGAAAAGGAGTAACAATAAATGATAGATATATATACAAATAAGAGCGATTCAAAAAATTGGATATTTCAGAATGATCTGTACTTCAATCTGAATACCGGCAATGAAGAAATGACACAAAGTGAAATTGATTTAATCCAGCAGATAGATGATGCTAAGTTGACACCTGATAAACATATAGAAACAAAATATGGTTTAGGTACAATCCGTAATTTATCGTCAGGCTGTAAGACATTACTTAATATTGTGAAACATCCCGATAAGGTGGTAAATGTTGAGGAATGTGGACCGAATGTTCTTAAAGTAATTTTTACTATGGATAATATTAAGATTTATATGTCGAGGCCAACGCTTTTTGATATTCCGGATGATGTGCAAATCAGATTCAATGATTCTGATATAGTGACCGGAGGGAGAGGTTATAATGCATGGTGGAGTAAGGAATATGAAAGGAGAGAAGCAGATGATTTATAAGAATATTACATTTAAAGTAGCTCCATTTTCATATGATTTGACATTTGATGACAGAATTACTCTTGTTGGTGGAGACAGTGGTACCGGTAAAACAGTACTTTATGAAATGTTGGAAGATATAAGATTGACAGATGAATACAAAGCAATCAAGCTATTTAACTACAAATCAGATGATTTTTTAGAAGCAATAAAACAGTGTAGAAATAGTTTTATTGTGATAGATAATGCAGATTGTCTGATTAATGATAATGTAAGGAGATTCATTAATTTTGAGTTATCAAATCAGTATATGCTCTTCCTGCGAAATTGTGACGGACTTAATGTATCTGATAAGAGCTTTAAGGTGCTGAAGTTTGATAATAACAGGATAACACTAGAAGAGGAGTTGTGATATGAGATATTTATGGACAGAGGATACCGGTGCAGGACTTCACTTCTGGAAATTAGTTAATCAGCTTTTTTTTGACAATGAACTTGTAGTTGAGAGTAAAGGGAGCAATCAGGGTTTACTGGATGCATTAATAGACTTGGAGACTGAAGATGGAGATGAATACTTCGTTGCGTTTGATTATGTGGTTGATAATCAGGACATTCGCAACAAGTATCGTATGTTGAAATCAATAACAGATACGTCGGAAGGAAAGATTGTAATTCTGGATATGATTTGTTTTGAGTACCTGATTCTTGCATTTGATAAGCTGGTAGAATGGACAGGCACCGGAAAGACCGATAAAATAAAAATCCGTGATAAAGTTTTGGCGGCAGTTGAGAATCACAGAATAGATTTATCAAGGATTGATGATAAGAAAACATTACAGTACATAGCTGGATTTAAGAGATATTCTACAGAACGTGTGATTAAGTCATTGGTTGGTGAATTTACACAAAATGAGAAGTGGTCTGTTAAAGGAACTCTTATGGGTGAATGCTGGTATAAAGATTGTTGTGTGTCAGAGCATCCGGATAATCTGAGGTGTGGTAAGCCTGAGGTTGAATGTGGGGATGAGAAGATGAGGATGCTGATACAGTCGGAGAAGGTGCAAGATATTATTGATAAATTGGTACTTTAAAGTAGAATTTAAAAGGAAGTGAAAATTTGAAGATAGCACATGTAAAAATATGTAATTATAGAAATTTGAAAGATATTGATATAGGATTATCAGATACAGTTGCAGTTATAGGGGAAAACAATAGTGGTAAGAGTAATTTTTTAAAAGCGATTACACTTCCTTTTTTGACCGATGATAATACACATACGAGTAAAAGATTGTCATGGACTGACATAAACAATGAAAGTAAAGAGCGTTACTATAAGAAAATTATTGAAATCCAGAAAGAAATTAAGGATGATAAAATTACTGTTGAGCAATTTATAAAATTATTACCGATAGTAAGTGTCGAAGTAAATATTCAGGCAAATGGTCCAGAGGAATATTATGTTAAGGATATGTCATATGCAATTGCAGATGATAAAATTCAATACGGATTAAAATATGAATTTATTCCTAAGAATTGCGAAGATATTTTTAGAGTGGTAAAAGAAGTCGTATCTCAGAATGAAATTAATGAAGAAAATTTGAGAAAAGTTAAAATGAACCTTTTGCCTGTAGAATATTATAATTATTCAATAAAAATTCCTGATGGTAGAAATATTTCGTATGATACATTGAAAACATTCAAGTATGAGGCTCTTGAAGCAGAAAGAGATGATTTTTCAAGAACAAAAAATCAATTAGGATCGAAAGCTTTGGTCGATTTATTGAAAGAAGGACTTTCAGATCAGGATAAATTGATAATAGAAAAAGAGTATAGTCATTTTTTTGAATCATTAAAGGAAATTAGTGATATTAATGACATAATCAATTGGCAAGAAATATCAGAGATGGAGGAAGCAAAGAAATTTTTTTCGCATATAAATATTCTTCCTAACATGCCGCCCATGCAATCTATTTTGAATAGTGTACGATTGGGATATGCAGAAGAAGAATTGTCAATGCAAGGATTGGGGTATCGCAATTTGGTATTGTTATTTGTACTAATTAATTCATTACTTGGAAAGAAAACAGATACTGCTTTGAATGTTTTGACTATAGAGGAACCAGAAGCGCATTTATGTATTAATAATGTTAGACTAATGGTAAGCTTTTTGAAAGCATTTACAAATAAAAATAAAAAAATCCAGTTGTTTTATTCTACGCATAGTACAGAATTTATTAATAAGATGAATTTGAAAAATGTGGTAGTTCTACATAATGGAAAGGCTTATTCATTTGTAGATGAATTGGATGAAGAAGATTTTGCATATTTAGCAAAGAATCCTAATTTGGATCTCTTTAAACTGTTTTTCTCTAACAAGTGTATTTTGTTTGAGGGAATATCGGAAGAATTATTAATTCGTTCGTATCTTGACTCACAAGAAAAATTAAGTGATATTGAAGTACTGTCATTTCATAAAGGCTTTGAAAAAATAATGAATATTTGGAAAAAAATTAATGAAGGTTCATGTAATAAACTAGGTATTATTCGTGATTATGATAATCAACCTAATGCAAAAGAGCAACATAATAAATATAACGATGATAAGGAGATATGTGTTAGGACAACAGAATATTATACTTTAGAACCGGAAATTGTAAATACGGGTAATAACTTTAAGCTGTTGAAGAAAAAATATGGCGATGTTTTTGGATGGAGCAATATGACACTTGAAGAACTTACGGAAGCGTGGAAAAATGCAAAAGCATCAGATATGTTTACAATTTGCAAGGATTTAGCAGTTGGAGAGTTAGAAGGATTTCAAATGCCAAAACACATACAAGAGGTTATAGATTTTCTTTCATAAGAGGTGTTACAAAGTGGAAATAAATATAGCAGGTGCAGGAGCTGGAAAGACAACAAAAATGTCTGATAAAATAATATTTCTTCGTAATCAGATTGATGAGGAAAAGAAAATATATTGTGTTGCATTTACTAATAGTGCTGTGGACTGTATTCGTAAAAAGCTATGTGAACATTATGTGCAGATTCCGGAAAGTATAATTGTTAGTACAATTCATTCGTTTTTATACAAGGAAATAATAAAGCCATATTATCATCTCCTTTATGAAAAAAGATATGAAAAAATTTCTGTTGCGAAATTACCACAAGATGCAAAATATAGAAATGCAAAAATTAAAAGACTTGATGATATGAATGTACTTCACCAAACAGTAATTCCAGAACATGCCAAATGGATATTATGTAAAAAATCAAAGGACACAAAAAGCATAAAAGAAGGTAGGATGATAATTAAAAATGCATTCTCTAAGTATTGCGGTGCAATTTGCGTGGATGAGGTACAGGATATAGATAAACATATGCAAGAAATTATTGAGGAATTGAGTAGAATGGGAATTCCTCTGACACTTATGGGAGATCCAAAGCAAGATTTAAAAGGATTTAATTGTTTAAGAAATCTTATGGAAACATATGAACAAAATGTTAGGTATATATCTGAATGCTATAGATGTCCGCAACTGCATTTACAACTGTCAAATCATCTTGTAGATGAAAATGAAAAACAGAAATCAGAAAAGGAATATGGTCAATTGTCAGTATATTTTGAAAGCGAAATTGATTGCCATACATTAATTGAAAACAACAAATATGATTTGATGTATATATCCAAAAAACAGGGGATATATGAAACACACGATTATCAAAAAAATAATATGAGAGATAATTTGGCTGAAGAACTTGAACCATTGTTGTTAGAGAATCATCCGAATAAAGACATAATGGCTGTAAAGAAAGCAGCATATTATTATGCTAGAAAAATGCTTGAAAAGTATAGAAATACTGGAAAGAAAAGTGATGCAATGGCATTGTTGGGAAAGTATGAAAAAATAGATTCAAGGAGATATGGTATTATCATAAATGTTTTTGAGGATGAAAGTGCGCTAAAACAAACAGGTAAGATTTATGTAAAGTCAATAGATTACATAAAAGGTATGGAAGGCGAAAAGTGCTTATTTATTCTTACAAATGATTTAGCAGAGTATTTATTTAATGATGATACTGAGACAAATAAGACAAAGAATAAACTTTATGTTGCACTTACTCGTTCGTTGAATGAATTGTCTATATACATATTAAATGAGGTTGAGAATAAATACACAAAATCGAAAATAATGGAATTCTTTGAAGGATATATTTGAAGTAGAAAGGAATGAATTTTCATGAGTAATTTAGGCGGATATCAATTACTTACGACATTTGCAAAGAAAGTAGGAGGACCAAGAAATCTAGTGGCGTTAATAGCTGGTGGGGGAGCGATTATAGGAGGACTTGCTGTTAAGGGTGGAGAAAGATTATGGAATAAGGTAAAAAGTAAGGAAAATAAATCTGATGCTGTTTATACAATCATGCGTGATGCAAAGAGTAATGAAGGTGTATTTCTTAGGCAAGGCGATAAATATAGGGTTTTGGAAACTGATGAAGATGCTGTTCTGATTGAACTATTAAAAAATGAAAATAATCCTTATTTTGTATCGCGATATTTATTAGAAAATATCTCTAACTACAATAAAAATAGTGATAAATAGAAATGGATATTTTGAATTGTTTCTTGATACATTATTGTATTTTTGAAACATAAGAAAATTAATATTTCTATGGCATCGGTTTGGCAACAACCATTCAATAGCTCTAAATAATCTTTGTGCCTTATGTAAAAATAAGCCTTATATTAGAATGGGACTTAAATAAAATGAATTAACTACAATATGAGTTATAAAGAGATTTGATTTGTTGTTTAACTTGTCAATGTCGAGTTAGATGTATAATTAGAATAATTCGATGCCTTTTTCGACACATAAAAAGCGACGAAAAAAGCGACGAATTATTTTATCAATCAAAAGATAGTTAAAAATTATGTCAGGTTAGTTCAAAACCATAATGAAGCATAAACTTAATTAAATTCATTCATGGCATCTACATAATCCTGTAATCCATTAGGTTTGCAAGCCAATTCAGCATACAGCAGAGGATTCTCTTGTGCCAGTCTATATAGGTACACAATATCATCCGATATATCGAGCAAGACAGCTGAATTGCATTTTTCACAACTGATAGTAAGAGGCGTGTCGGAATATGTATGATTGATAGCATTAACAATAACGGAATCTGTATCAGGTTCATACATGCCAAACAGGTAACGAGGATTATTTTGTTTCATGGTGTTCTCCTTCCCACAGATACTTAGCACCATCAAG
>OMEJ01000941.1_pt1 | contig 13752 bp, 11 predicted proteins | sample 1645361 | NCBI WGS metagenome assembly OMEJ01 (sample SAMEA103958156, study PRJEB25191) | human gut metagenome
GAAACCAAGAACATCGTAAAGACTGCAGCTGGAGCAGAGGCAGATGGTGTAATTGTTGATGTGAATTCTCTGGTATCCATGAATATGTGGGGATTGACTCCGGAATTTTTAGAAGTACTGGAAGAAGGCTTCAAAGAGTTCTTTGAGAAAGAAGTGCCAGACAATCCGCAGAAAGCCGAGTATCTGATCCCCATCTTCATCGGTGAGCTGCTGGAGCAGGGAAAGATGTCAGTGAAGGTTCTGAAAACCAATGATACATGGTATGGTATGACCTACCATGAAGATGTCGCAGCAGTAAAGGGCAGTTTCAAGGAGATGCTGGAGAACGGCGTGTACAAGGCTGACCTGTTCAGTGATCTGTAAACAGCGATGAAAGAAACGATTGATTTACTCGGGAAGATTATCACAAACATCCTGACTGCTCTCTATGAGCCATTTGGATTTTCACTCCTACTTTCCTTCCTAGCCATGTTTTTCTATCTTTATGCTTATGAACCTACCGAAGCCGGCAAAGGATGGAAGAGTGCCATAGTGACCTGGTATCAGAAGTTCAAAGAAAGCGTGTTCTTCCGGAAGTTGTTTTTCTTAGCTTTTGTGACCTCACTTATTCTGTTCCGAACTCTGTTGAACCGTCAGCTGTGGATGAATCCTTTATCCAATGTCATGGGTGGCTGGGGCATCTGGGAGACAGTGAATGGCGAACAGAAGCTGACCACCGAGTGCATCGAGAACGTGATCATGATGGTACCGTTTTCAGCGGTAGTGATGTGGACATTCGAAGAAAAGATGGAGAAAGGCTGGAAGAAGATACTGTGGTATAGCTGGAAGATAGCATTTATCTTTTCGATAAGCATTGAGATGCTACAATTATTGCTTCGCCTGGGTACGTTCCAGCTATCAGACATCTTCTATAACACAGTCGGCGGAGTGCTAGGCGGGTTATTGTACTGTGTAGCGATGAAGGCAAGAAAGCGTCTCCCTGTTCCAAAAGTAGGAATGGCAGATTCAGAGTGGGACTTCCAGGGTCTGACCCTATGAAGTACAACTAAAAAGGATAAAGCAGAGCTAAAAGATCTATAAAAGAAGCATAAACTCTCTTGCCGAGATATAACATTGATGATATAATCCTGAAAAATAAAGGTAAATAACTACTGGAAAAGGAAATGGAATATGGAAGGAAACATGCAGGAATATCTCACAGAAAAAAAAGCCCGTGAGAAACGGCTGGCAGTTTACACAGAAAAGATCCAGGAAACAGTACTAAACACATCAGCAGAGACAATCCGCTTGTTGGTAGAAGAAAGACATAACCAGAAAATGACTCAGCAGGAGCTTTCAGATATTACGGGGATACAGCCGTCAAACCTGGCGCGTTTTGAAAGCGGCGGCAGGGTACCGACACTGGTTGTATTGGAGAAATATGCGAATGCTTTGGGAAAACATATTGAAATAAAGATCTGTGACAACTAACAGATTTTTATTTTACATAATCATAAATGATAATATAATAAAAGATAATAAGGTATTGGAGGGATGAACATAGCAAGAAAATTGAGAACCTGGTTTCCGGGAGCAGTCTATCATATCATGCACAGGGGAGTGAGAAGAAGAGCGATATTTCAGGAAGAGATGGATTATCAGGTGCTTTTGAAAGTATTAAAAAACTCATTGGAGAAGTACAAATGTATCCTGCATGCATATTGCCTGATGACAAACCATATCCATTTGTTGCTTGAGACTGGAGACATGGAGATATGGAAATTTATGAAATATATGTCAGAATGTTATGCCATGTACCTGAATCATAAGTATTCCTACAGGGGCCATGTATTTGAAAGCCGGTATAAATCATGTCTTGTGAAAGAAGATGCATACTTTTTGCAGACCAGCCGGTACATCCATTTAAATCCGGTAAAAGCACAGATGACAAACTATCCGGAAGATTATCCATGGAGCAGTTATCAGACAATGATTGGGTTTTCAGATGACAGGATAACGGAGAAAAGGAAGACACTGGCATATTTCCCGAAAAACAGTATATTTCGTTACAGGGAATTCGTAGAAGACATCGGACATAAATATATTGTCCAGGAACAGCAGATCAGGAAGATGATAGGAGAAGATGAATTATGGCTACCGTGGTAAGAAGTTTTGCGATACAGGGGATAGACGGATATCTTGTGGATATAGAAATAAAGATGCTGGAAGGACAGCCTTCGATATCAATCATTGGTCTTGGTGATCAGGCTGTAAAGGAAGCAGCAGAGAGAATCCAGGCGGCAATTGATGAGAGTGGCTATGTTTTTCCGAAGAAACGTGTGATCATAAGCCTTGCACCCAGTGATAAAAAGAAAAGTGGATCTCATTTTGACCTTGCGATGGCAGTAGGGGTGCTGTGTCAGAATGGAGATATCGGTGTAAAAAAACTGCCAGACTATGGGTTTATCGGAGAATTATCACTGGATGGAAGACTGAGGGCATGCAGGGGAATCCTGCCAATGATCATATCAGGACAGAAAAGGGGAATAAAGAAGATCATTGTTCCGGAAGCGAATTTTAAAGAGGCATCTCTGGTGCATGGGGTGGAGATTCTGGGATTCTATGATTTGACTGGGGTGATTCGCTATCTTGAGGGAAAGACGACAGGGATAGAAACGCACATGGAGGTAAATGAAAAAATTCTGGAAGAATCAGAAAGGATTTTGGATTTTAAAGATGTTAAGGGACAGGATGAGTTAATAGAGGCAGTTGTGCTTGCGGCAGCAGGTGGTCACAATATGTTGATGGTAGGGGAACCTGGCTGCGGAAAAACGATGATTGCACAGAGAATCCCTACAATCCTTCCGGAAATGACAGAAGAGGAATGTCTTGAGGTAACAAAGATATATAGTATTTCCGGACTACTGCCAAATGAGCATGCTCTGATGAAATACAGGCCGTTCCGTGCGCCGCATCATAATGCATCGTTAAATGCACTGATTGGCGGTGGAGCAAATGCAATGCCGGGTGAAGTATCCCTGGCACATAATGGAGTACTGTTTTTGGATGAACTTGCTGAATTTTCAAGAAGGACTCTTGACGCCCTGCGGCAGCCGATAGAGGATAAGAAAGTATCTATTTCGAGAGTAAATGGTACTCATACATTCCCTTCGAATTTTATGTTTATAACGGCAATGAATCCATGCCCGTGTGGGTATTATCCAAGCGAGAAATGCAAATGTACAGATTATGAGATTGTTAAATACAGGGGAAAGATTTCCGGACCGATCATGGACAGGATAGATATACAGAAAGAAGTACATCCAGTGGATTTTTTTGCGATAGCAGACCAGAAGCCATGCTGTTCCTCAGAAGAATTGCGGTTAAAGGTAAAAAAGGCGAGGAAAATACAACAGGAACGGTATGCACAGGAAAGCGGGATTAACTGTAATGCACAGATGACAACAGAGATGATCCAGAAATACTGTGCTCTTGATCCAGATTCATTGAATATTTTAAGAGAGACCAGTGAGAAATATGGATATAGTGCCAGAGTAATACATAAACTGCTAAGACTTGCCAGAACCAGCGCGGATCTGGATGGAGAAGAAAAGATACGTCAGAAAGATATAGAAAAAGTCCTGATATGCCGGGAACTGGATAAGAGCAACAGTAAAATGGTGGTGGTTAAATGATCTATTGGATATGGCTTACACAGCTTCCGTTTATTGGACCCGTCACAGCCAGATATTTAATTGAAGAATTGAAAGATGCAGAAAATATTTACAAAGCAGATGCAGGGCATCTGGCTGAAATACCGGGATTATCTGAACAGCAGAGAAGAAGCATTCTCCAGAATCATTCATTGGAACTCCCAAAGAGAATTTTTGAAGACTGCCAGAATAATAATATTTCTATTTTATGCTGGAATGACAAGCGGTATCCTGCACGTGCAAAGAAACCGGCCGATGCGCCCGTAGTATTATACTATAAAGGGAATTTTAAGAATATGGATCAGACGGTTGGGATAGTAGGAGCAAGAAGATGCAGCCAGGAATCAAAGCAAAAGACAGCAGCCCTTGCTTCAGAATATGCACAGAAACAGGTTACAGTTGTCAGCGGCATGGCAAAAGGAATTGACAGCTATGCGCATACTGCCTGTCTGAATGCAGGCGGCTATACCGTGGCAATACTGGGAAATGGATTAGATATCTGCTATCCAAGTGAGCATAATAAATTAATGAAATGTATAGAAGAAAAAGGTCTGCTTATCTCAGAATATCAACCAGGAATTCAGCCTGACAAATACAGATTTCCACGCAGAAATCGTCTGATTGGCAGCTGGTCGGATAAACTATTTGTAATTGAAGCAGGGAGAGGAAGCGGAGCATTGATAACAGCAGAATATAGCAGGAAATATGGGCGTGAAGTAGAAATGATGTGGGAAAATTTTTGACACTTCTGCAGGAGAGGCTATTAAGAAAAATATTGATACTTTGATCATGGGATTTACAGAGGCTGAGGCTGTGAAGCTGTTTGCGAATACATATCTGGCTTTGCGTGTGTCTTATTTTAATGAACTGGATACATAATAATCCGTCTTTTGGATATGGCGGATATTGCCTGCCGAAGGATACGAAGCAGCTTCTGGCTAATTATGCGGATGTACCTCAGAACATGATGTCCGCGATCGTGGAGTCGAACAGAACACGTAAGGATTATATTGCAGAGCGTGTGCTGGAAATGACAGGGGCTTATGGGGCGAATGATGATTTTGATGCAAGTAAAGAGAAGGAAGTTGTGGTTGGTGTTTATCGTCTGACGATGAAATCAAATTCTGATAACTTCCGCCAGTCTTCTATCCAGGGGGGGTATGAAGCGTATTAAGGCGAAAGGCGCAACGGTGGTTATTTATGAGCCGACACTGGAGGATGGAAGTACGTTCTTTGGCAGTAGAGTGGTGAATGATCTGGAGAAGTTTAAAGAGTTGAGTCAGGCTATTATCGCGAACAGGTATGACAGCTGTCTGGATGATGTGAAGGAGAAGGTGTATACCAGGGATTTGTATGGTAGGGATTGAGTGACGGAATCGGAAACGGATTCTGTGGACATAGGAGAATTCGGCTAAGGCTGTATTCTCCTTATAAAAGGCAGATATATAATATGATAAGATTAGAATAAATATAAAGTATTATATAAGAATTGTAGAGCTTAGGAAGAAGTGTATTGTAAAAATGTTGAAGAATGTTGATGAAAAAGATAATACGGGAGAAAAAAGTGTAGTATAATAGAATTGGTTCTAAATTATGAAACTGTGAGGTGTAGAATGAATACATATGATATTAATAGTAATCAATATATTTTGGAAAAGTTAATAGGTAAGGCGCTTTTAGATGCTGCAATGTGGACTAATAAAAAATGTACACCGCGGAAACCACAGGAACCAGATTATGTGGCAATGTTATCGACCAAATTTGTTAAAGATTTTTTTAATGTATTAGTTGCAGTTTTTCCGCATTATGATTTTTCTATTGTAGGTGTATATTGTCATCAAAAGCCGATAGTAGATATTAAAGAAGCTAAGAAGCCAGAGTTGGGAGATATTTTATTTGTTTATGCAGATAGAAAGCGAAAAGGTGAAATGGTCTTGAATTCTCTTTTGCTTCAGGCAAAGATATCAAAGAATCCTTGGCTACACGTACATCAAAGTGAGAGACATCAGTTAAAATTATATAAAAACTGGCCTCAATTTACATATTGTAGAGCGGGAAATTTGAATGGAAAGATGAGAAATATTTTTCCTAAAACGATAAATGATGGGGCACAATATTTATTGATTGCTGACAATTTATTGGCCAATGGATTTTTTGCTGGAAACAGAATGTTCCCAATGGGTTGTGCGATACCTGATGATATCTTATACATTAATGACAGTTTGTCTAGCGAGCTTATTAATTTACTGAAATTTAAGTCGGGACGTACATTTGATAGTGACCTATATTCAACGGAAGATGGATGGTCTAAGATGATATGGGACTTATTACAGATTGCGGCTTTCAAATATTCAAAAAGAAAGAATGCACAACTTAAGTCATTTTCCAGGATTAATGAGTTCAGTCATTTTTGCACAGAGGGCATGGGAGATATGACATTGTTAGATGAGGCACTAGGTAATTATAAAAATATGGAGGGAATATCCAATGAAGACAGTGGTGTATCGATAGTGCTGATTGAAAGTCGATTAAAAAGTGAAGAAAAAAGCCAGAGAAAATTTGGCAGGAAATAATAGTAAGTGCCTCAAAACATGGCGTAGTGTAAACTAGCAGAGTTCCTGCTATAATACCTACATCAATGTTTGAGGCACTTTTTTCTGTTCCTTTTTAAATGGCACTGCTCTGGTGAATATTACGGTGCGGCAGAGCCGCCTGTCCGATCACTCTTTGTATCCAGCGGAATGCTTTCTATAAAGTACCTCCGTACATGGGACCAGCACAGGGATCTTTTGATGTCCGGCACAGTATCATAACCGGAGTAGGCATCCGTGATCAGGTATCCATCAAAACTCTTAAGCAGTTTCCGGGCATTCTCACCGCTCCGGCTGCGGGAATAAAAGAAAAATGCTGCCTGGATCTCTTCGCTAGCTGCACTGCGCATGACCCACATAAAGGATTCGCTGCCTGGAAGTTTCCCTTCTTCCTTATTGCACTGGATCCTGGTCTCATCCATATGGAGCAGCCCGCATTCCAGCAGTTTCTCATGAATCCTCCAGTAGACCGGTTCCAGCCATTCCTGACTGCATCTTATCACCCGGTCACGATTAAACTAAAAAAATAATACCAAGCCATCTGATAGAGAATCTGGCAGACAGCCGGGAACAGTATCAGATGGATTTTATAAAATGTCAATATACGGATGATTACCTACTTACCAAATTCGCGCGGCATGTCTTTGAATGTTGATATTTTCACGACAAAAAGACCGCCCTTTTCAGGTCAGTCTAACGCTTTATTGTTGCGTTCTTCAATTCTATTTCAGCAACTTATAAATATTAAAAGTCTTTTATTTGACAGTTATGAATTATGCCACACCAATTATGTTCATATTGTTGCGAGGATGCATTTCTTTTAAAATCTCTGCCTGCTTTTTAGCCGCAATATGTATATAGATCTGTGTCGTTTTTATGGAGCTGTGACCAAGAATTTGCTGGACACAGCTTACATCTACTCCTTCTTCTATTAAATATGTGGCAAACGAATGTCTGAACATATGGGGGGTTATGTTCCTTTCAATTCCAGCCTGTTCTGTATACTTTTTCAGCATCAACCGTATTGATTGCTCTGTATACCTATTTTCTCTGTTGTTTACAAAAAAGTATCCGCTCTGTCTGATCGCAGATTCATTTTCAGCATAGTATTTTTTCAGCAACGCCAGAATTGAAGTACTGCTGATCTGAACATATCTTTCCTTCCCGCCTTTTCCCATTAATCTTATCAGACCTGTATTCAGGTTAACACTATCTTTCCGGATATTAGAAATCTCATATACTCTTGCCCCGGTTGCAAAAAATACTTCTATAATTGCTATATCACGCAGCATATATTTACGAGACGAAGCAGTACTTTCATTCAGGCATTTGTACATATAATTCAGAAGCTGCTCAATTTCCTCTCTTGGAATGATTCTTGGAAGAGTTACATTTTCTTTAAATCTGACTTTTATTTTTCGGAATGGACTTTCAATAATAATTTCTGTTTCCTCTAAATAATTATAATATGCTTTTATTGATGCTATTTTCCTTTTTACGGTTTTTGGTTTGAAGTTTTTATGCAGATGAGTGATATATTCTTCAATCTTCTCCTTTTCAGGTTCATCAACACAAACAAATTCAAAATATTGATGGAGATCAATGCGATATGCCTTCAGTGTTTTTTTATCCAGTTCCTTTCGATATTCACAATACTCCAAATATGTTGCCATTTTAGCTTCTAATCTCATTTTAACTTCCTCCTGTTTTTATAAACATCATATTACTGTTTTCAGTATCAATTTCAATAGAAGCTATAATAAAAATATAAACCATGTACTGGTGGATAATTAGCAGTTATCTGTTATTTACTAACAACCAGTTATCTTTTTTTTATTTGAGGCAAGGCTATGACAAGACACATATTATTATTATGTTTACTAGGAAATCCGTTTGAATTGAATCTCGGCGGTCATCAAAGGACAGTATTGGAAATTATTGAACATTTTAAAGATATGCCGCGGTTAGAAATAACGGTTATCACAACAACTAAATCTTCATTAAAACAATTGACTCCAAACCATTTATATTCCAATATTGTGCTATATGAAATTCCCATAAAGAAGGAATGGTTTGAAAATCAGGATTTGCTGTATGACAACAGAAACTTTTTATATGAAACTGTAAAAAAAATCTATGAAAATATAAAACATCCAATAACGTTGGTACATTCAACTTATTGGATATCAGGCTTGTTAGCCAGTCAATTATGCATTGAGTATCATTTAACACAGATTCATTCTGTAATCAGTACCTCCTGTGAACGCAAAAGAAATGGGTTTTCCCCTGTTTCTTCCCACCAATATGAAAGCGAACAGTTTTTTCTGCCCAAAGTAGATCGCATTATTTCAATTACTGAGTCAGAATACGAATTGTTAATAGAAAAATATCATATTGAACCACATAAAATAATTGTTGTGGGCAGAACTGTTGCAGATTGTTTTTTACGCCCGGCTCACCTTCCATCTGGAAATCTGGAGCAAGATGTCTCTGTTAATTATAATACATTGGCGTCACAGGACACTGGATGGTGGGTAAATGGAGCCTTTTGCTATATAGGAAGAATCGTTGATCAGAAAGGTGTAAAAGAAATAATTCTAGCCTGGGAAATTTTATATAAGAAATACTTGGATTTGACACCTCCCATGTGGTTTATCGGCGGTACTGCCGAAGATATTTGTAAATATCGCCGAATAATAAAACAATATGTACCCGATCTCGAAACATATGAAAAGCAGCACAAAATATATTGGTGGGGATTTTTATCTGCCGCGGGAATTTCCAATGTGTTACTCAAATGCAATGTGTTGATTATGCATTCTGCTTTTGAGCCTGGGGGAAGGGTTATTCTGGAAGCAATGTCTGCCGGAAAACCAGTTATAGCAACTTACTCTGGTTTTGGCAATAATTATGTGCAAGACTGGTATAATGGCTTTCATGTGGAATATGGAGATTTTGAAAAATTGTCCCGATATTTAGAACTGTTTATTATCAATCCCTATCTGTCAAATATGCTTGGAATTAATTCTAAGAATCTCTTTTGGAAAATAAGCAAGAATTGGGATTATTTTCAAAGAATATCTGATTTATATTTCTATTTCGGAACAAGTCAATATACCTATAACGGTAATTTGTTTTATGAAAGAATGCATCCGCAGTATCCCAATTTGGTAGATATATTCCCATATAGTGATATAAAAAATGATATTTCGGATATCAGTACCGAGTTTCACATAAAAGAAACAGCTATTATTTCTATGGAAAGTAATCAGAGTTATTTATGGAAAACTACTTATAATATAATCAAGCAGTATTATAATCGTTTTAACTGTAAACAAGAATGGAATGCTTATGACTCTAACTCGGTCATTCCATTTATAGCACTTTATGATGCTGCGACTTTTTCGGCCTCTCTTTCAGGATGTTTACCAATTACTGATCAATCGGATATACTGTTTTCATATACCATGCCTATGGGAAAAGTATTAGCTCATGACGAATGTCTAAAAGAAATGCCCCTACTGCTGAAAAAATTCAGGGAATCTTATACGATTACATCATATGGTAAATCTGATTTATTAGAAATAAACAGTAAATTTCAAGCGCAGCATAAATATTATACAATGCAGACTCTTATAAAAGAATTAACTGCTGCGATTGAAAACTATCCTGTATTTACTGATGCTGAAATCAACTGTATAAAGTATATATTTAATAAGATTGCGTATATTCGCCTTCGGATTACTCCAAAATATGGGATGAATTATGGGAAAAGTTTATTAAACCATATTGTACGATACAATATGCAAACTTTCCTTCTTCCAAGTTGCGACATTTATTTTGGAGAAATAGGTATTGATGAGGCCTATACTTATATTGAGTACTACAAGGATGGCATATTGAAAAACCTGAATTCACAGAAGTTTCAATTAATTGATAATACTGTTCTATTATGGATCAGTGTTTTATCAATAGAACAATATATTGAGAAAAAGATATTACATAAAGAATGCAAAATAGAACTATCCGCTATTACAGATTTTTATAATAATTTTTTCGAGGCTGTCCTGTTATAAATATGAAATAACAGGACAGTCAATTAACACTTGATCATAAAGTTTCCGTCCACATAATAATAAGTTTTTTTCAACATGGAAACAAAAGAACGAGAAATAAAATGTTCAAATTCCTTTGGTAAAACTGCTATATCTGGCTGCTTTACAGTTTCGATTATCTGGGTATATCCAGTATAGTCATTTTTATATAAAATTCTTAACATAAGCAAAATGGAAACGATTTCTTTATCGGTAAAGAAATCGGTATACATCATTTTGTTATCGGCAGTGAAAATTCGTTTAAATTTATCCCGTTTGGAACTATAGTAGCCAAGGATAATTTCTTTGGCATACATAACAGCATCTGGATTATTTCTTAATTCCAAATTGATAAGTGCCAGATTTGTTTTAGCTATCCAGCGATAGGTTTGATGTCCTGTACGATCTTGTAAATCGGCTGCTGCATCAAATGCATCTATAGCCTTTTTCCAGTCTTTTTTCGTCCAAAAAAATTGACCCAGCAAATTATAAGACCGACTTAACTCAACATGCAGATTATTCTGATAGGCTTTTCCACACAAGCCTAACAATTGTCTGGTATCTTTCATTTCTTTTGAATAAAACAAAACAGTTAATTCGTTAAATTCTAAGTGAATTTGATCTTCTAAAGATAAAATTTCTTTATATGTTTTTAAAATGTCTATATTGGCTTTGGCTGCTTTAAAATCTCCCTTATTGATACTGATTGATAATAAATGGTCGTAATAGCTGTATTTCAAGAGCGTATTCTCCGGAAATCTTTTTATTCCTCTTTTAAGACTTAGAATACAGTTGTTTATTCCATATTGATGCTTTATGCCAATGGCACGAATATGACGTAATTTTGGGTCTATTATTCTCAGTTCGTCTGTCTGCTTTATAAGTGCTAGGTACTGTCCTACAGCCAGATAATGCTTCGCCTGCAACAAATGATACAATCGGATTTGTTCAGGAGAAATTACGGTAATTAAAGAAAGATCATGTAATTCCTTAAAACAAACTTGCAGTAGATCACTATGGAAATCACATAATTTCAAGCAACAATAAGCTGTCATTAGAAGGGCATCAAATAATTCTGAAGCAGAGAAATCATTTTCCAATAAATTATATATATCTTTTAATAATGATTGAGCAAGGGCATAGTCTTCCTGAAACAATAAATTTGAAATAAGTGCTTTCCAATTTTCTTCCAGATACTGTTTGTTCTCCAGAAAAATTGCCAATTGAATCTTTTTTATAGCTTTGCAAAATTTATCAACAGATAATACTTCAATTTTGTTAAAGAGTATTTTATAAATTTCATGTTGTCTGTAAGAGGAAAGAAAAGCCATTTGCTGCAAAGGACCTAAATAAAACATATGTCGGATTCGGATATAGTCATCTTGAAATTTGAATAAATTGGTACGTATCAAACCTTCTTTTAAAGAATGGTTATTAGATATCATCTCTAAATCAACTTCTGCAAGCTTTCCATCCATCAAGCCAATCATAAAAGCGAGATTCTGAACCTCTATTTCAGATTCTATTATTATTTTTTTGACATATTCAAAAGAAATACTTTGAAGATATTTTTGATTTTTATATAATTTTGTCATATCCAGATTATATAAAGAGCTTCTCATTCCTAAATCATGTCTGAATAGCTCTGTAACTGTATCAATAAGCAAAGGAGTTCTTGGTAGAATTCTCTTTAAATTTTTTTCTTCCTCAAAAGAAAATACATTTTTATATTTATGCTCAAAATACTGATTTAATTCCATTGAATTGAACTCTTTGATTTCTGTTATATATAAAACAGGAACATCTTTCAGAAGATATTCCAGAAACTCATCACATTTTTTGATATCCGTTCGAATTTCAAGTATAAATAAGATATTTTCCTTTTCAAATTTTTTGATAAATTTATTTAAAATTTGAAGCGCTGAACTGGAGGCATAATCCAGATTATGAAAGTATATAACCTGCCTCTGACGTCTTAATATAGGCACATATATGCGATATAAATATTCAAAAAAATAAAACTGCATTATATCCTGCTGTATTTCATTTGATACAGATTCCGGTTTCAAAATATTCAATAAGGAAGCCCTTGCGCGGATGCTTAATTCTTCTTCGGATAAATAATCAGTTATATCATTTATATCCTGTTCAGAGAAATTCATAATATCTAAAACGTCAATATTCCAGATAGACGACAGAATTTTTAACAAAAATACCTGTACTGTAGAAAGTTCTTCCATATTAATTCTATGATACGGAATAGAACTTTCCCTGTACATTTTATTTAATAAATGTTCAATAAAAAAAGTTTTCCCACAACCTGAACTCCCTTTAATAATAACAATTCCATTTTTCTCAGAAATAGCGTTATAACATAAATCCAGCAGTTTGTTTCTGTCTGTTCCAATAAGTTTTCTTAATGGAGAAATATGTACTTTTTTCTCAGAAAATATTCGCTTGGAAACAGGGTGGGTAATTACAGAGTCTATTAATTGGCCCAAAAAGGCTGGAGAATATGTGTTTTTCAGGGTTTTATATAATTCTTTTACTCTATCAGATACTTCAAAGATGTCAACAAGTTCCACCCGTATATTTGAGAAACTGGAAAATTTGCGGATTCGTTTCTGGGTTTCAATAGAATAATGTAGGTTTGTAAAGATATATATTTCCTGCGCCATTAAATTAATTGCTATAATCAGGGTTTTGGAAAAGTCAGACATAGGCAGATCTTTATTTGACAATTCGCGAAGCTTTGATTCGGATAATATTTTGTATTGATCTATATTCTCATCACTTGAAGAAATTATAATAAGTCCGTCATAGCCACCATCTTTGCGATGAGGAGTATGCGTAATAGAATAACTAAATTCAGAATCTGTGGGCAAATATGTCTCTAATATGCTGAGTGAAAGCTTTTCAAACTCTTCCCAATTGTCCTTTGCAAAACTCATGTTATCTTTCATCCTTTTTAACGTATTTAATTTTAAATAACAGATAACTGCTAATTATCCATCAAAAATTATATCATAAAGAATCAATTTTTACCATCAGTCTTTCTGGTATCCCTCGATCATGGTTACTGTTCAAGGGTATGCATAAGTTATTGTAAAAAGTGACGAATTTTTATTTTTTTATATTGTGGATAATCATGTTCAGCAGAAAAAACTGTGTTTATAGTTTTTTCTGCTGTTCCTTTTCTGAAAGCTTATACACAAAAGATTATCTTTCAGGCATATTTTTTAACGGATATCATCTGATTATGTCTGCTTTTTTATTGTAAAACTGGTACCTTATCCACAGTCAGATTGACGAAAGTATCCTTTCCGGCAGTTCGCTTTTTTCCTGTGTTTCTGCTATACTTTTGTCAGGAAAGAG
>OMEJ01000946.1_pt1 | contig 13660 bp, 11 predicted proteins | sample 1645361 | NCBI WGS metagenome assembly OMEJ01 (sample SAMEA103958156, study PRJEB25191) | human gut metagenome
CGTTTCCTGGTGCTGGCGGTGCTGGTGCTGGAGGCTGTTAAGGGCGATTACTACAACGTCTTTCTCTGCGTGCTCACCTTGGTGCTGTTTATGATTCCCACCTTTGTGGAGCACCGGCTGCACATCGACGTGCCGAACACCTTGGAAATCATCATCCTTCTGTTTATCTTCTCCGCCGAGATTTTGGGGGAGATTCAGGAGTATTACCTGCTGTTCCCCTTTTGGGACACCATGCTCCACACCATCAACGGCTTTTTGATGGCCGCCATCGGCATCGCCATGGTGGATATCCTCAACCGCTCCCGGAAGTTTAAGGTGCGGCTCTCCCCGGCCTTTGTGGCTTTGGTGGCCTTTTGCTTCTCCATGACCGTGGGGGTGGTGTGGGAGTTCTTCGAGTACGGCATGGACGTCTTTTTCCACACGGACATGCAGAAGGACACCTGGATAAACACCATCTACTCTGTCAGCCTAAACCCCGAGGGCCGCAATGTGGCCCAGCACGTGGCCGTGGACAGCGTGGTGGTCAACGGGGAAACCTGGCCCGGCTACCTGGACATCGGCCTGCACGACACCATGAAGGACTTGTTCGTCAACTTTGTGGGCGCGGTGATTTTCTCGGTGATTGGCGCGCTGTACATCATGGGCCGGGGCAAGGGCTGGTTTGCCAAGAAGTTCATCCCTAGGCTGAAAGTGGACGAGCTGCCGCCCCCGCCGGAAGAACCCGGCCTGCTGGAGCCCATCCCCCTGGAGGAGCCCTGGAACGAAAGCGAACCGTCCGAAGAAAAACAATAAATTACTATTCCGTCACGCTGCTTTAGGAGGTGTTCTCTCATGGAAACCATCATCACCACACAGCAGGGGGCCGTGCAAGGCGCCCTGAGCCAAGACCAGCAAACCGTCATCTTCCGGGGCGTGCCCTATGCCCAGCCCCCGGTGGGGGCGCTGCGCTGCCGCCGCCCCCAGGAACATGCCCCCTGGGAGGGAGTGCGGGACTGCACCGCCTTTGGGCCCCGCTGCCCCCAGGCCGACCTGGCCTCCATGGACTTCTACGGCAAGGAGTTCTACCGCGGCCTGCCCGACGACGAAAGCGAGGACTGCCTGTACCTGAACATCTGGACCCCGGCCTCCGCCACGGCCCAGTCCCGGCTGCCGGTGCTCTTTTGGATTCACGGGGGCGCCTTTCTGCACGGGTGCGGCTCGGAAAAGGAGTTTGACGGCGAGGGCTTTGCCAAAAAGGGCGTGATTCTGGTGACCATCAACTACCGGGTGAACGCCTTTGGCTTCTTCGCCCACCCCGCCCTGGAGGAGGAGACAGAGGAAGGCGTCTCCGGCAACTACGGCATTTTCGACCAGATTTTCGCCTTGGACTGGGTCCAGCAGAACATCGCCGCCTTTGGGGGCGACCCGGACGCCATCACCCTGGCGGGGCAGTCCGCCGGCTGCATGAGCGTGCAGACCATCCTCTCCTCCCCCCTGGCCCGGGGCATGGCGCGGGGCGCCATCCTGCAAAGCGGCGGGGGCATCCAGGCGCTGCACACCACCCCAGGGAAGCAGGCGCTGTGGGAGGTCTCCCAGCGGCTGATGGACCACCTGGGCGTCTCCACCCTGGAGGAGCTGCGCCAAGTCCCCGCGGGGAAGCTGCGGGACGCCGCCTACGCCGTGCAGGGCCAGGGCCTGAGCTGGTGCCCCCACGTGGACGGCTGGCTGCTGCCGGACACCACCGACGCCCAGGCGGAGAGCGGCGCCATCCATGACATCGCCACCATGATTGGCTCCACCGGGGACGACATCGGCGGGGCGGAGCTGCTCCAAGGGGCGGGGGCCCGCTGGTGCGAGAACCAGCTGAAGCTGGGCCGCCGGCCGGCGTACCTGTACTTTTTCGACCGCAAGCTGCCGGGGGACCAAGCCGGGGCGTTCCACTCCAGCGAGCTGTGGTACGAGTTTGAGACCCTGTCCCGCGGCTGGCGCCCCTGGGAGGAACACGACTGGGAGCTGGCGGGGCAGCTAAGCGCCTATTGGGCAAACTTTGTAAAAACCGGCGACCCCAACGGCCCGGGCCTGCCCCCCTGGCACCCCTACGCAGGGGAGCATAAAGAGGCCCTGGTGCTGCAGTAACCGCTGCGGAGCGGAGTAAAAGTTTTTGGTCAAGCTTTTTTCAAAAAGCTTGCGAGGTGTGGAGCAGCGCTCCACGGCCTTATATGCAACGCGCAGCGTTGCGTGGAAAAACCAGGGCCGCCGGCCGCATACGCCCAAGGGGCGGTAGGCCAAGGCCCGTCCGGCAGCGCACCGAAACCGCGCCTTGCACCAAGCCCCTCTCCAGAAAAACCAACAGACAGCAAAAAGGACACCCAACCGTTTGGCTTGGATGTCCTTTTTTCGTTTCCGCTATCTGCCCGGGACATGGTCCACAAGCCGCGCTTGCTGTGACTGTCCCTGGTTTTTATACAGCTGCGCCGCAAGGCTCTGCCCTGCAACTCGCCAGCTTTTTGAAAAAATGTCCCGGCTGCCGCCGCGATGGGTGTTGAACGGTGCCCGCCGGGCACCAGCACCCAAACACTTTTACGCAAGGCCTTACTTGATTTCCTTGCTCTCCACTTCTTCCTTCAGCTTGGCGATGAACGCAGGCAGGTCCATGGAGCCCAAGTCGCCGTCCGCGCGGTGGCGCACGGAGATGGTCCCCTCTGCCGCTTCCTTATCGCCCACAACAATCATGTAGGGCGTGCGCTGCAGCTGGGCCTCCCGAATCTTGTAGCCAATCTTCTCGTTGCGCAGGTCGCACTCCACCCGGAAGCCGGCTTCCTCCAGCACGTCCTGCACGCCCTGGGCGTACTCGTGATGGTGCTCGGAGATGGGCAGCACCACCGCCTGCACAGGGCTGAGCCACAGGGGGAACTTGCCCGCGAAGTGCTCGGTGATGACGCCGATGAACCGCTCGATGGAGCCCAGCACCACACGGTGCAGCATGACGGGGCGGTGCTTCTGGCCGTCCTCGCCCACGTACTCCAGCTCAAAGCGCTCGGGCAGCTGGCTGTCCAGCTGCACCGTGCCGCACTGCCAGGTGCGGCCCAGGCTGTCCGCCAGGTGGAAGTCCAGCTTGGGGCCGTAGAAGGCGCCGTCGCCCTCGTTGACCTCGTAGTCCTTGCCCATCTCGGTGATGGCCTCTTTCAGGATGTCCTGGTTGTGCTCCCACTGCTCCACGGTGCCGATGTGGTCCTCGGGCATGGTGGAGAGCTCAATCTTATAGGACAGGCCAAACACGGAGTACACCTCGTCAAACAGGCGCACCACGTTCTTCAGCTCGTCTTTCAGCTGCGCGGGGGTCATGAACAGGTGGGCGTCGTCCTGGGTGAAGCACCGCACCCGGAACAGCCCGTGGAGGGCGCCGGAGAGCTCGTGGCGGTGGACCAGGCCCAGCTCGCCCACACGCAGGGGCAAATCCCGGTAGGAGTGGGGCTGGCTCTGGTAGACCATCATGCCGCCAGGGCAGTTCATGGGCTTGATGGCGAAGTCCTCGTCATCGATGACGGTGGTGTACATGTTGTCCTTGTAGTGGTCCCAGTGGCCGGAGCGCTCCCACAGCTTGCGGCTGAGGATGACCGGGGTGGAGACCTCCACATAGCCGTACTTCTTGTGGACCTCGCGCCAGTAGTCGATGAGCAGGTTTTTCAGCACCATGCCCTTGGGCAGGAAGAAGGGGAAGCCGGGGCCCTCGTCCCGCAGCATGAACAGGCCCAGCTCCCGGCCCAGCTTCCGGTGGTCCCGCTTCTTAGCCTCTTCGATCCGCTGGAGGTAGGCATCCAGCTCGTCCTTCTTCGGGAAGGCGATGCCGTAAATCCGCTGGAGGGTCTCCCGGTTGGAATCACCCCGCCAGTAGGCGGCGTTGCAAGCGGTGAGCTTGAGGGCGTTGCCCTTGATGCGGCCGGTGGAGTCCAGATGGGGGCCGGCGCAGAGATCCGTGAACTCGCCCTGCTTGTAGAAGGAGATATGGGCGTCTGCGGGCAGGTCGTTGATAAGCTCCACCTTGTAGGGCTCTGCCTTCTCCTCCATGAACTTCAAAGCCTCCTCCCGGGGCAGCTCGAACCGCTCCAGCTTCAGCTTCTCCTTGCAGATCTTCCGCATCTCTGCCTCGATCTTCTCCAGGTGCTCCGGCGTGAAGGCGAAGGGGGCGTCCAGGTCGTAGTACCAGCCCTCGTCGATGGAGGGGCCGATGGCCAGCTTCACCTCCGGCCACAGGCGCTTCACGGCCTGGGCCATCACGTGGGAGCAGGTGTGCCAGTAGGTCTGGCGGTACGCCGGATTCTCAAAGGTAAACTCGTTGTTCTTCACTTCTTCAGACATGGTTGATCCTCCTTTTGTTCAAGGGGCAGAAAACAAAAATCCCACCCCTGAAAAATCAGGGGTGGGATACAAAATCGTATTCCACGGTTCCACCCTGCTTGCATCCCCGGAGGGATGCCGCTCGTGTCCTCTATAACGGGAGGTCCCGTCCCAGCCTACATATCGGTGGGCGGCTCCAAGGCGGTGGCTGTGTTCCGGGCTCCGGCAGGGTCCGCTTTCAGCCAGCGGCGGTCCCTCTCTGCTGTCGAGTCCCGGACAGCGTCCTTTTCAATGCTTTTTTCAGTAAAAATAAATATATCACGGGCCTTTTTCCTTGTCAAGTGGGGGAACCTGCCTTTTTCCGGACGTCGGTTCCCTCTGTCTTTACAGGCCGGGCCAGAGGATGTCCCGGGCCACCGGTGTGTAGAACAGCCGCTCCACTTCCTCCCGTCGCCGGGTCTGCCCCAGGATCCACATGAGCTTGGCCACCACGGCCTCCGTGGTCATGTCGTAGGCCTCCAGCACCCCCAGATCGCTTTTGAGGCGGTAGCCCACGTGATACACCCCCAGGTCGCTGCCCTCATTCTCCACCTGGGTGGTGAGAACGACGACCCGCCCCGCCTCCATCCAGCGGCGGACGCAGTCGTAAAAGCCGCCCGCCTCCGGCAGGCCGCCCACGCCGAAGCTCTCGATAATCAGGGCGTCGTTCCGCTCCAGCAGGAAGTCCGCCGCATCCCGCCCGGTGCCGGGCACCAGCTTCAGCAGGGCCACCCGCGGGTCCAGGCGGTCGTAAAACACCGGGGCCTCCCGGCAGTCCTGGCGGATGTACCGCAGCAGCACGCCGTCCCGCAGGACGCCCAGCTCCGGGTGATTGATGCTGGAAAAGGCCTGGAAGCTCTTGGAGCGGGTCTTCTTGGCCCGGGTCCCCAGGATCACCCGGCTGTTGAACACGATAGAGACCCCCGGCAGGTCCTCCGCCGCGCAGCGGAAGGCGTCCGCCAGATTTGTCTTGGAATCCGTGGAATCAAATCCGATGGGTCTCTGGGCGCCGGTCAGCACAATAGGCTTAGGACTACCCTGGATCAGATAGCTCAGGGCCGCCGCCGTATACGCCATGGTGTCCGTGCCGTGGGTGATGACAAAGCCGTCATAGCAGCCGTAGTGCTCCCGGATACAGGCGGCGATCTCCAGCCAGTGAGCCGGGGTCATGTTGGTGCTGTCCAGGTTCAGCAGCTGGAGGCAGTCCACGCCGCAGATGTCCGAGATCCCGGGAATATGGGAGAGCAGCTGCTCCGTGGTCAGCTCCGGTGCAAGGCCGCTGTCCGTCACGTCCGAGGCGATGGTGCCGCCAGTGCCGATCAGCAGAATCTTCTTCATCTCATTCATTTCATCCGCTCCTCCGCTCACCCCAGATCCCGGTGGTCCAGCGCTGCCAGGCCGAACCGGGCCGCCAGGTCGATCTCCGCTCGTTCCGCTTCCGTCTCCGCCTGCTTCCGCCGCTGGCGCAGCTCCCGGAGAAACAGGCCCCGGAGGGAGTCCTCCTTCGCCCGCCGCCACAGGTCCTCCGCCATACGGGTGCGGTCCCGGACCTCCAGGGCGTAAAACCGGTCCGCCAGCGCCTCCTGGATGGCCGCGGCGCCAGCGCCGCCCTCTCCGGTCTCGCCGGTGAGGAGGATGCGGTACAGGTCCCCGGCCGTCTCCGGCGGCAGAGCTGCCTCCACGGCGGCCCGGGGCTCTTTTCCGGTGACGTCCACCTCTAAAACCTCATACCGGTGCCGGGCAAAGGGCACAAAGGTCAGGGAGACCTCTCCGCCGTCGGAGATCGTCCCCTCGTAAAAACCTTTCTCCCCCAGCTCGTCGAACCCCCGGCCCTCCGGACAGCCGGGCCAGGCGCAGACCGTCCGCCCCAGTGTCAGGGGCGCCGTCCGCTTGTGGACGTGGCCCAGTGCCAGATAGCAGAGGCCGCTGGCCGCCGCCTCTTCCCGGCGGATGGGGCCGTACCGCGCCTCCGCCCCGTCCAGCTCCCCATGGAGCAGGCCGATGTGACACTTTCCGTCTGCCGGGGCGGTGAAACCCGCCAGCAGGCTCTCCGGCTGTTCCGGGCCGGAGAATGCCGCCCCGTGGATCACCAAGTTCCGCTCCGGCACCTCCACGGCCGTGAGCCTGTTCTCTTTGAATACGTACACATTCTCCGGCCAGTCCACCGTCTCCCAGGGACTGCCGGGTCCGTACCAGTCGTGGTTGCCGGGGGAGATGAACACCCTGGCCCGCATCTGTCCCAGAGCGGCGGCCAGCTGTTCCCCCGTCTCCCGGAAGGGGCTGGCGCTGTCGAACAGATCCCCCGCCAGCAGCACCAGATCGATGCCGTGTTCCTTCACGTAGTCCGCCAGACGGAGAGCCAGTTCCCGGCTCTCCCGGCGGCGGGCCGCCGCCTGTCCGGGCGGCAGGGCGCCAAAGGCGCTGTCCAGGTGGAAGTCCGCGCCGTGCAGAAACCGGATCATCCCTGCTCCTCGGGCCGCCAGCCCTTGCACACATCCACCCACGCGGCAAAGTTGGAGGCGTACCGCTCCAGCTCGTCGCAGGTCATCTCCACGGCGCTGTTGCTGCTGCCCGCGGCGGGGAACACCGTCTCGAACCGCTTCATGGACACATCCAGGTACACCTTCACATCCTCCGGCAGGGCAAAGGGGCACACGCCGCCCACGTCGTGGCCGATCAGCTCGTGGGCCTCCTCATGGGTCAGCATTTTGGCCTTGGTGTGGAACTGGGCCTTGTAGCGGCTGTTGTCCACCTTGGCGTCCCCCGCCACCACAATGATGATGGGCTTGTCCTCCACCTTGAAGCTGAGGCTCTTGGCAATGCGGGCGCCCTCCACACCCACGGCCACCGCCGCCAGCTCCACCGTGGCGGAGGAGACATCGAACTCCCGGATTCGCTCTTCGATGCCGAGGGGCTTGAAATATGCTCTGACTTTTTCAATGGACATGATGGTTCGTTCCTCTCTATCTGAAATTTTAACCAGCCGGTTTGAAATCGTCTCGGTCACCGTACGTCGATCCGCTCCACGGCGGTGCACAGTCCGGTGGCGCTGTCCAGCGTGAAGATGGCCCCCTGGAGCTTGGCGGGTCCCTCCGGCGCCCGGTAGCGGCCCGGCAGGCCGCCCAGGAATCCCTCCACGGACTGCCGGGGGTCGATGCCCAGCACCGACTCGATGGACCCGGTCATTCCCAAATCCGTAATATAGCCCGTGCCCCTGGGACACACCCGCTCGTCAGCGGTGGGCACGTGGGTATGGGTCCCCCACAGGGCGGACACCCGCCCGTCCAGATAGTAGCCCATGGCCAGTTTCTCACTGGTTGCCTCCGCGTGGAAGTCCACCAGGGTGAAGTCCGCCGCGTCTCTCTCCAGCAGCCGGTCCGCCGCCGTGAAGGGGTTGTCCGCCCCCCAGGCCAGGTCGCACCGGCCGATCAGGTTCAGCACCCGGATCCGGACGCCGCCCAGGTCGTAAACACCGCAGCCCCGACCCGGGGCCCGGCCGGTGTAGTTGGCGGGCCGCAGCAGCCAGGGCGCGTCCTCCAGGAAATCCGCAATCTGGCTCTTGCCGAAGGCGTGGTTCCCCAAGGTCACCACGTCGGCACCGGCGTCGTAGATCCGCTCCGCCTGGTCGCGGGTCAGCCCCACTCCGGCGGCATTCTCGCCGTTCACCACCGTGAAGTTGATGGCCTTCCACTTCTGGAGGGGACGCAGGTGCCGCTCCAGATGGCGGAGGCCGGGCTCCATCACCACGTCGCCCACTGCCAGAATGTGATACAGCATAGCGCGCCTCCCGTCTTTACAATCTAATGTGTTAGTATACCAAAAACCATCCCGCTTGCAAAGAAAAACCGAAAATTTTTCCGCCGCCGTTGCGTTTCCTCCAGTCATCCCTTATAATGATTCCGGACACTATAAGAAATTCTGATTGCTGGAGGGATGATCCATGGCGGTCAAGCTGGAGCTGTACCGAGTGTTCAAAGAGGTGGCGGAGACGGGCAACATCTCCCTGGCGGCAAAAAACCTCTACATCTCCCAGTCGGCGGTGAGCCAGTCTATCAAGCAGCTGGAGACGGCGCTCCAGGCCCGCCTGTTCGCCCGCAGTCCCCGGGGCGTCTCCCTCACCTGGGAGGGGCAGATGCTCTACCAGTATGTCCGCAGCGCCCTGGGCCTGCTGGCCACAGGGGAGGACAAGCTGTCCCAGGCCCAGCAGCTGTTGCTGGGCACCCTGACCATCGGCGCCAGCGACACTGTCACCAGCTTTTTCCTGACGCCATATTTGGAGGCCTTCCACCGCCAGCACCCGGGCATCCGGCTGAAGATTGTCAGTGGCCGCAGCGCCAAGGTGCTGAGCATGCTGAAATCCGGCGCTGTGGACATCGCCTTCGCCTCCTCCCCCACGGACCCCGCCGCGCTGCATACCTGGTCCTGCTTCGCCACCCACTCCGTCTTTGTGGCGGGCAGCGGCTACGACTGTGACTTCGACCACGTGTACACCCGGCAGGAGATCGCGGAGTTCCCCCTGATCCTGCTGGAGCGCAAGGCCAGCAGCCGGGTGTTTCTGGAGCAGTACTTTCTGCAAAGCGGTATCACCCTGACGCCGGAAATCGAGCTCTCCTCCCGGAGCCTTCTGGTATCCCTGGCCCGGATCGGCCTGGGGGTGGCCGGTGTGACGCTGGAGTTTGTGCAGAAGGCCCTGGACATCGGGGACATCCGCCTGCTGAAAACCGACTTCACCATTCCCGCCCGCAGCGTGGACATGTGCACCCTGCGGGACGTGACGCCCACCGCCGCGGCCTCCGCCTTTATGGAGATGGTCCGGCAGGACGCCCGGTGACGGCCATGGAACAGCTGTTTCTGATCCTGGAGCTGGTTGGGACGCTCGCTTTTGCCGCCTCCGGCGCCATCACCGGCCTGAAAAAGAACATGGACGTTTTCGGCGTCTGCATCCTGGGCCTCACCACCGCAGTGGGCGGCGGCGTCATCCGGGACCTGCTCTTGGGCATCACGCCGCCGGGCACCTTCCAGGATCCCATCTACGCCGTGGTGGCCCTGCTGACCTCCCTGGTGCTGTTTCTGCCCCGCATCCGGCGGCTCCTCATGTGGGACCAGCGGCTCTACGACTTGGTGCTGCTGATTATGGACTCCGCAGGCCTTGGCATCTTCACCGTGGCGGGCATCCGCATCGCCTATGAACACGCGGCCCGCCCCACCCTGTTCCTGCTGGTGTTTGTGGGCGTGGTTACCGGCGTGGGCGGCGTGCTGCGGGACGTGCTGGCCGGGGACACGCCCTACATTTTCGTCAAGCATGTTTATGCCTCCGCCTCCCTGGCCGGGGCGCTGGCCTGCGTGGTCCTCTGGCCCCTGGCGGGAGAGATGGCCGCCATGCTCTGCGGCAGTGCGCTTGTGGTCGCCGTCCGCATCCTCTCCGCCCACTTCCGCTGGAACCTGCCTCACGCCCATGACTGAACAAACGGCCTCTCCGGATCGGGAGAGGTCGTTTTCTGTCCGGGGGACTCTTTTACAGGCCGTCAATGTTCGAGCCCGGATCCGCCGCTTTTCCCACGCCGCCCAGTGGAGATGCCAGGTTCTCTTCTCCATCTCTGCCATCCATGCCGGGATCGTATCTATACCCTCCGCCTTCCTGACAAAATAAACAGAAATTGAAATCAGGTTTCTAAGCAGCGGAAATGGGCACTCTGTTGCAAAAGAGGGTTGTGCTGTCCCAGTTTTTTTGATATACTAGATTGGTTTTCGGCCATTTCGGGCGGTCTTTCCGCCGAATGGCCCTGCACAACAGTTCACCAAGCAAAGGAGCGCGTATATGAAGCAGAAAAAAATTCCTCTCTCCCTCCAAATCTTTCTGGCGCTGGGGCTAGGCATCGCGGTCGGCATGGCCTTCACGGGAAATCCCACCTTTGCCGTCAGCTATATCAAGCCCTTCGGCACCATTTTCCTGAACCTGCTGAAGTTCGTGGTGGTGCCCATCGTCTTTTTCTCCATTCTCTCCGGCATCATCTCCATGAGCGATATCCGCAAGGTGGGTTCCATCGGCGTCAAAACGCTGGTGTATTATACCTGCACCACTGCCGGGGCCATCGTGCTGGCCATGTTCCTGGCCAACCTGTTCAAGGGCTTCTTCACGGTCATCGACCCCACCGGTGTCACCTTTGAGCCCGGTGAGACCGCCGGCTTCATGGACACGCTGGTGGACATCTTCCCCTCCAACATCATCGCCCCCTTTGCCAACGCCTCCATGCTGCAGGTGATCGTGGCGGCGCTGCTGTTCGGCTTCGGCATCCTGGCCGCCGGAGAGAAGGGACGGCCCGCAGCGGCGCTGGTCGACAGCCTTACAGAGGTCTGCATGAAGGTCATGGACATCATCCTGCGCCTCTCCCCCATCGGCGTGTTCTGCCTGATCCTGCCGGTGGTGGCGGAAAACGGTCCCCAGATCCTGGGCAATCTGGGCCTGGTGCTGCTGTGCGCCTATATCGGGTACTTCCTCCACGCCGTCATCGTCTACTCTGCCACGGTAAAGGCCCTGGGCGGCGTGAGTCCGCTGGCCTTCTTCAAGGGGATGTTCCCGGCCATGGCCATGGCGTTCTCCTCTGCCTCCTCCGTGGGCACCCTGCCTTTGAACCTGGAGTGCACGGAGCGGCTGGGCGCCCGGCGGGACATCGCCAGCTTCGTCCTGCCCCTGGGCGCCACCATCAACATGGACGGCACCGCCATCTACCAGGGCGTGTGCGCCGTGTTCATCGCCACCTGCTACGGAGTGGACCTGACCCTGGGCCAAATGATCACCATTGTGCTCACCGCCACCCTGGCCTCCATCGGAACCGCGGGTGTCCCCGGCTCCGGCGTGGTGATGCTGACCATGGTGCTGGAGAGCGTGAATCTGCCGGTGGCAGGCATCGGCCTGGTCATCGGCGTGGACCGCATCTTCGACATGGGCCGCACCACGGTGAACATCACGGGCGACGCTGCCTGCGCCCTGGTGGTCTCCAACCTGGAGAAAAAAGCGGAGGCCCGACGGGCTGCCCGCAGGCCCCGGGCCTGACCCCAGCCGAAAACGAGCGCGGCGCGGAATTTGTTCCGCGCCGCGCTCACTGTTCTTTTCACAGAGGACCGGTCAGCCCATGCGGAGGGTGTCCCGCACGTCGCTGTCAAAATAGGCCACCGGGTTCTGGGGCTCTCCGTCCTGGCGGACCTCAAAGTGGAGATGGGCCCCTGTTGCCATGCCGGTCTTCCCCACGGCACCGATCATCTCCCCGGCCCGGACGGTGTCGCCCTCCTCCACCGTAAAGTCCCGGCACTGGCCATATAGGGTAGAAAGGCCGTCCCCGTGGTCGATCACCACATAATTGCCTCGCTCCACGTCATAGCCGGACTCCACCACAGTGCCGCCCGCTGCGGCCAGGACTGCCTCGCCCTCCGGCGCGGCAATGTCGATTCCGGTGTGAGTTTCACAGGTCTTGCCGCCCGGCTGCCACCGGGGGGTACCATAGGGGTTGGAGAGGCTGATGGTGTTGGCTCCCTGCACCGGCCACTGGAGGAAACGGCTGGCCGTCTCATCCACCGCATAGACGCCGTAGAGCCACGGGTCTTCATCACCGGCCAACTGGGGCAGGAGGATCCCGCCGGGGCTGTTTGCGTCATATTCCACCTTCAGCCGCCCTGTGGACAGCGTGTAGGTCTTGGTCTGCTCCGAACCGTCAGTGAAGGTCACCGTCACCGTCAGCCGGGCGCCGTCCATCCGGTCGATGCTCTCCTGATTCGCCGCCCGGGGATCCCTGTCCCAGTCGATATCGCCGGTGTCCGGAATCAGGAATCCATAGCGCACCTCCGGGTCATAGCCCTCCGTGACGGCAGCGCCCAGATCCGTCACCACCTCCATGGTCAGGGGCCCCTCTTCCTCCTCGCCATAAACGGCATGGATCACTCCTTCGCCGCTGGAAAGCCGGTACTCCGTGCCGTTGGTCTCGGCGTCGAGATAGTTCTGCACCTCTTCTCTGGAGAGGTTGGTCAGAGTTCTGCTGCGGTACAGCGCCTCTCGGTCAATGGCAAGGGAAATGGTTCGAATGTTCTCCCCTGTCACCTGGAACAGACAGCCGGTGTAGTGGCCGCCCTCGGCAGACCAGGAGACTTGACCGGCTGTGCTGAAGGCCAGCCCCCCGTTGGCGTTCGCCTCGTAACGCTCCCCCGTGTCAGCGGCATAAGCCGTCAGGCCGAAGGAGAAGCTGGGCAGGGCTGTTACCGGCGCGCCGCTCTCTCCGGGCTCTCCGCCGCCAATGGGCCCCAGCGTTACAGAACCTACCACCAGCGCCAGTGCACAGGCGGCGCATACTGCCGCCCGGAGCACCGGGCGCCGCTTTCCGGGCGCCAGATGTTTGGGGCCGGTCGTCTCCTTCTGCGCTCCCGCCGTCTGCCGGGCGGCGGACAGCACCCGGTCATTCAGCCCGGCGGGGGGCTGGATATGCTCCATCAAATTCTGATAGTCGTTCTTCTTCATGGTCGTCTCCTCCCAGCAGGTCTTTGAGTCTTTTTCGGGCCCGGCGGAGCCGGGTGCGGACTGTGGCCGCCGGAATGTCCAGCAGCCCGGCGATCTCCTCCGTGGAATATCCCTCGGCATAATACAGGTGGATGGGGACGCGCAGCTTTTCCGGCAGGCGGGCCACTGCGTCCCACAGCTCTGCGGCGCCGCTGTCCGCTTCCGCGGCCGTCTCCGGCAGGTCCGCCAGCGCCAGCACCGGACGCCGCAGGCGGAAGCGGTGCAGGTCATGGCACCGGTTCACCGTGCACCGCAGCAGCCAGGCCCGCAGGTGTTCGGGCTCCCGGAAGCGCTTGCCGCTGCGGAGCAGGGCCTCAAAGACCTCCTGGGTCACGTCCTCGGCGTCCTGGGGCGAGGGGGCGGCGTGGAAGGCCGCGCGGTATACGGTGTCCAGATAGTGTTCCACTGCGTAGGAAAAGAGGGCGTCCCCCCGGAGCTGGTCGGCCATGGCTCTCGCTCCTTTCTGCCCTATACACACCTGAGGAGGGCGGATGATTGCATGGATTGTACCATTTTTTGCGGAAAAGCGCCAGGGGCGCGGATGTTTTTCATCCGCGCCCCTGGCGTTATTTCAGCGCATTTGCCACCCGGTCCAGGGTGGCGGTGTGGTTCTGATCCAGCAGGTGGGTGTAGATCTTGCCCGTGGTGGCGGGGGTGGAGTGGCCCAGGGCCTTGCCGATGTCGAACAGGGGCGCGCCCTGGGCGGAGGCCACGGTGGCGAAGGTGTGGCGCAGGCCGTGAAGGGTGATTTTGGGCAGG
>OMEJ01000948.1_pt1 | contig 13622 bp, 14 predicted proteins | sample 1645361 | NCBI WGS metagenome assembly OMEJ01 (sample SAMEA103958156, study PRJEB25191) | human gut metagenome
ACAATATCACTCTCACGCAATTATCTTTTTTCCCGGATCCGCTGCCTAGCTTTCCATGGATACTGTCATATCCCGGATCTCTTCCCGTGAGACAGCGCTGCTCCCAAAGGGCCGCATGGCAAGTGCCATAAGCTTCATAGGATTATCATCTGCCGCAATGCGGTTTGATCCGATCTTTCCGCAGCGCAGACAGCGGTTCTGATCGATTTCCACCGGCTTTTTTGAAATGTCAATGCATTTCTGCGGACAGACGGAATAGCACAGTTTGCAGCCGATGCAGTCAGCTCCAACATAATAGCCGGAGCGCCTTACGGTTCCGCTGCCAACGGCGAAGGAGTCTCTGACTACATGGGAAGGGACGCTGATGTCAAAATATTCGCCGCTGCCTTCATACAGGAGGAAGACTTCCAGAGGACTGCGGGTGCCTTCCGGATAGATTTCTTTCATATAGGGGTTTTTTTCAAAAATTTCATTGAGTTTTCCGGTTCCGATGTTCCGGATCCGGCCCCGCAGAGAAATGGATTTCTTGTCTTTTACGGCAGTCAGGGCAAGATATTTCTGCTCCATCAGCTGTTTGTAAAAATTTTTCCCTTTTGCGGTGAGGAAATAGACGCCCTCGTCATCCCAAAGCATCATATCAATGGTACGGGTCTCCGGGTGTCCGTCGCCTCCGATGGTGGAGACAACGGCGGAGTGGAGATCCTCTACCAGAATTTTCATATAGTCCTGTGCTGTCATAGCAGTTTCACCTTCTTATTATCTTAAAATTCATATGGAGGGTTTCCGGAGAAATCAGCAATCACGCCGTGTGGATTTTCCAGATAGAAGACCTCGAAGACCGGGTTGTCTGCAGTTTCATACTGACCTTTCACGATCGGATTTGCCATGCAGCCTTCTTTTACTTCCATGTTGTTTTCAAATACAGCTTTTCCGTGGAGACGGATCCATGCGTATTCCGGAGAAGAAACAGATACTTCAATCTCAGGATTTGCCTGCATGTCTTTGTAAACATCTTTCTGATTATTGGTGCAGAACCATAACTTTCCATCTTTTTCAAAACAGAACATGAAAGGACGGCATTTTGCCTTTCCGTCACGTCCTACGGTTGCAAGATACTGTACCGGGTTTGCATGTAAAAATTCTACGACTTTTTCCATGATAAAATCTCCTTTATATTTTTAATGTAATTATCTTTGTTACAACTAGATTATAGCTGGAGGCTGTTGTAATGTCAATAGTTACAATTTAAAAATCGCAAAAAAATTTGCTTCAGTAATTTTGTGACGGAAAAAGCAAATAAGAAAAAACGCCTAAGGCACTGGGAAATGCCTTAAGCGTTTTGAGCAATCGACTGAACATATTTATCGGTGTCTTTCTTCACATCTGCCAGAGTGATGGACGCCAGTTCCCGTTCCATGGCGTTCTGCACCCGTTCCAGTTTGTCGTCCAGAATCTTATGGATGTTGCGGCCCACCGGACAATCGGTATTCGGGTTCTCATGAAAATGGAACAGCTCTCCGTGATCGATGCATTCCACCGCACGGTAGATATCCAGAAAGGTAATCTGATCCAGCGGTTTGGCGATGGTAGCGCCTCCGGTGCCTCTTGCCACGTTGACCAGTCCGGCAGCTTTCAGCTGGGACAGCAGACGGCGGATGATAACCGGGTTTACGTTGGTGCTCCCTGCCAGGAACTGGCTGGTAACTTTCTGGTCTTTGGAAAATGTATCGATGCAGGCAAAGATGTGGACAGCCAGAGTAAATCGGCTTGAAATCTGCATAGAATGCCTCCTTTATTATCCTGTGAAGACCCGCTGAGAGGGTCATAACTTTATAAATATATTACCGCAAGGTTAATGTAATGTCAATAATTACAACGAAGGAAAAGAAAGCAAAAAAGGTGAATATTCACCTTTTCGGAGTGAACGTTCACTATTTTCGGGTGAATATTCACTTTTTTCACTTGATGAGAGTGAATATTCACTTCATAATGGAATATATAAGTGAAAAAACGGAAAGAAGGTTTTATGGTGTATGATAAAACTGCAGATGGGGATGATTTTGAAACACTGCGTGCGTTAGAACAAAATCTTACGTTCCAATATGCGGAAGAGATATTTGAGAAAAATGGAATCCATTTTACAGAAGAAAAATTCTATCAGCTGGGGATTCGAAATCCAGGTTCAGAATTGTATACAAAGCTGGCAGTTCTTTTATCAGATCAGTGCAGGCATACAATAAAAGTTGCAGTTTTTTCAGACGAGGACAATACGATGTTCCAGGATAAGAAGGAGTTCTCAGGGTCTGTTTTCAGGCAGCTGGAAGAAGCTTATGAGTATCTGCAGCTGTGTAATCAGAATCAGATGGAAATCAGCGGATTAGAGAGGGAAGATCATTGGGATTATCCTCAGCCGGCTTTGAGAGAAGCTTTATTAAATGCTGTGATACACAGGGATTACAGTTACAGTGGAAGCATTATTATTAATGTGAATAAGAAAGAAATAGAATTCATTTCCATTGGAGGACTTCTTCCGGGAATTTCAAAAGAGGATATTCAGAATGGAATTTCTTTATCCAGAAATCCAAAACTTGCGGAAATCTTTCATCGGCTGCGCTTCATTGAAGCATATGGAACGGGAATCCGCCGAATTTATTCGCTGTATAAAAATTGCAGCAGAAAACCGGAAATCTCTGTAACAAATAATTCTTTCAGAATGGTACTGCCGAATATGAACGAATCACGAAAGATTTCGGAAATTAAAGTTCCTAATACAAATGAAGCTGTATCTATAAAAATTTCGAAACAAATGCAGACTGTTCTGGAATATCTTTCAGAATTTGAGGAAGCAACGCAGGAAGATATCCAGGAATTACTGGATGTAAAAAGGACACGAGCGTATGTCATTATGAAGGAATTGACAGAAGCTGGATTGACAGAGACGACCGGCCGGGGGAAAACGAAAAAATATAGGATAACAGAAGCTGGAAGGAAATAGGGGAAGGCTTTCTTCTCTTGAACATAAGAAGGAGGAGCATATGCAGCATAAATATAAAGTAAACGTCATTGAGAAAAAATGGTTTCCGGATTGAGCGGATCAATTATAAGGTTCTTTATATCAATGGAATGGAAGATGAACTGCTGATACGTGCAGGGGAATTTGAAGGGATTCAAATTTCACTAAGTTTTGCTTTTAGAAAAACAGGCGAGAAAAATGCATTTTAGAATATAAAAATGTAATGAAATAGGATATTTTTCTGATGTTTAATGAGAAAAACAAAAGTTTTTAAGTTCTTTTAAGTTTCGCTAAGTTTTAATGAAAAGGGAAAATGAACTGCTGATACGTTAAGAATAGAATAACAGAACGAAAATCGTCACTTGATTACAGGTGGCGGTTTTTTCTTTTAATAAGAAAAGTGCAGCATGTTGAAAAGTATTTATTATCAGAATATATGGGTATTAATGTATAAATTGTCATCTTCTTTTAAAAATATGGTAAAATATAGAATAAATTCAATTAGTATTAGTATAGAGGTTAAAGCATGCTGATTTATGAGGGAACAAAAGACGATTTTTTAATGAGTGTAGAGCAGGATACGATTGCTCTGGAAATTGAAAATAATATTTGTGAAAGAATGCACCGACACACAGCGAGAAATGAATTTCGAGCCTGGGAAAATTCTATGGAGTATATGTATAAGGTTTTAAATGACCGGGATATTCCGCTTGATGCAGGAATTGCAATTGAATACAATATTCCGCAGACATCGAAGCGAGTTGACTTTTTGATATCCGGCTATGATAAAAAGGAAGATGCCAATGTTGTGTTGATTGAATTGAAACAGTGGGATGAGCTGGAAGCGGTTCCCGGGCGGGATGGCTTAGTTCAGACATATACCGGAAACGCCATGAGACAGGTCGTGCATCCTTCATATCAGGCATGGTCATATGCGATGCTGATCAGTGATTATAATGCTTCTGTACAGGAAGGGATGGTATCAATATTTCCATGCGCCTATTTGCATAACTACAGACGGCATGGGAAAGACCCGATTGATGCCGAACAGTACAAAATATATTTGGAGGACGCCCCGGCATTTACCCGTGGAGAAGTTACAAAGCTGAGAGATTTTATTAAGAAAAGTATTCAAATTGGTGATAATAAAGAATTGATTTATAAGATTGATTCAGGGCGTATTAAACCATCCAAAAGTCTGCAGGATTCGATTGCAAAGATGTTAAAAGGCAACCGTGAATTTATTATGCTGGATGAACAAAAGGTTGTTTATGAGGAAATTTTAGAAGAAGCTAGACTTTCTGCGCAGGATGGAAATAAACGTGTAGTAATTGTAAAAGGCGGTCCGGGAACGGGAAAGAGCGTTGTCGCAGTCAACTTGCTTGCCGAATTAACGAAAGAGGATCAGTTCTGTCAATATGTATCCAAAAATGCAGCACCAAGAAATGTGTATCGGAAAAAATTGAAGGGCAGTATAAGAAAAAGCAGTGTCGATAATATGTTTAAAAGTTCCGGCGTTTATACAGAAACGGATAATAATATGGTGGATACAATTCTTGTCGATGAGTACGATATAATAGGACAAGTCAGAAGAAGACCGATTTTAAAGGCTTCCTGACCAAGTCCTATTTTTTTGACCTGTTACTGGAAGGTTGAGATGTGAGGACGGCGCCGAATTTACAATCGAATACCTGCACTGCGAAGGCGGAGGGGTTCCAGGCCCCGAATGGACGAGAGATGCCTTCATGAAGGCGGGGTGATGCTATTTTAGCAAAATAGGACTTTAATCTGCGGGGCATCCATGCTCCCTGGCAGGTTGAGGTCCTTTTTATTATTCAAGCGGCTGGATGCCGGAAGGGTATCCATGATCAGACAATCGATGGAGGAAATTTGATGAAGAAAAGTAAGGCATACAGAAATATGAAGATTCATGAAACAAGCGGTTACAACTATAAAGCAACACCGGCAATCGTGCTGAAAGGGCAGTGGCTGAGGGAGTTGGGGTTTGATATCGGCGGATATGTTTCTGTCAGCTGTGAGAACGGCAGGATTGTTATTACTCCTGATGACGAATGGGCAGCGCTGAAGGAGGCAGAGGAGTCATTTATGGAGAAGGAGACAAAGCTTTTGCAGAAGAGATTGGCATCAGAAAAGAAAAAGCTACATGCCCAGTTCGTAGCAGAAAGAATGAAGCAGTATGGCGATGATGAGAAAAAGGAGGCGTGAAAGAATGGGGAAAATCATTATGATCGGAGCAATGAAGGGCGGTGTCGGTAAAACTGTGACTGCGTTCAATCTGGCATACTCCCTGCGAAAATACGGCAAGAAGGTACTGGCTGTGGATTTTGATCCGCAGGCCAATCTGACTACCTGCTTTGGGGTGGAAGATGCTGATGTGACGATCGGAGATCTGCTGATGGCTGCGATTGAGGATGAAGAATTTCCGGAACAGGATACTTATATCCGGGAAAGAAAAGGTGTATATTTTATCCCGTCATCCATCGGTCTTTCTGCAGCGGAGGCGAAACTGAGACTGGAGATGGGATCAGAAAGGATGCTGGCAGCGGTTTTGGAACCGCTGAAAAATGATTATGATTATATCCTGATCGATACTTGTCCGTCTTTAGGGGCGCTGAATATAAATGCTATGGCAGCGGCGGATGAAGTAATCGTAACTGTGAATCCGCAACTGCTGGCGATGATGGGACTGCAGGACTTCCTTAAAACGGTGAAAAAGATAAAGAGCCGTCTTAACGGAAAATTAGAGATAGCAGGAATCCTGCTTACGATGTGTGATGCCAGGACAATTCTGTGTAAGACAATCACGGAACAGGTGGCGGAAACCTTCCAGGGACAGATCCATATTTTCGGCAGTAAGATTCCGAACACGGTGAAGGTTGGGGAATCTGTTTATTATAGCGAGCCGCTGATCGAGTATGCACCCGGGAGTAAAGTGTGCAGAGCTTATGAGCAGCTGGCAGAGGAGGTAATCGCATATGAAAGCTAACGCACCTAAAAGAAAAATATTTGATGCTGTAGATATGATGACGGCAGGTGAAGCAAAGACGGAGTCCGGAAACGATCTCCAGTACCTGCCGCTGGATGCGGTCAAACCGTTTCATGGCCATCCTTTTCGGATGTATGAAGGAGAGCGGCTGGAAGATATGGTTCAGAGCATACGGGAGCATGGAGTTTTGAATCCGGTGATCGTCCGGAAACAGGAAGACGGGTATGAGATGCTTTCCGGCCATAATCGGCAAAGGGCGGCGATGCTGGCGGGGATTGACAAAATTCCTGCCATTGTGAAAGAGAACCTGTCAGATGAAGACGCAATTGTCTATGTAATTGAAACTAATATGATCCAGCGGTCTTTTTCGGAACTGCTTCCGTCAGAAAAGGCGGCTGTCCTGGCAGTGCGGTATGAAAAGATCAGCAGTCAGGGCAAGCGGAATGATATCCTTCAGGAGATTGCTGTTCTGAACGGACAGGATGGAACTTGTGGACATGATGTCCACAAGTTCAGAAGCCGGGATGAATTGGGAAACGAATACGGCATGACGGGAAGGAATATCGCAAGATATATGAGAGTGGATAAGCTGATCCCTAAATTTAAAGAGGAACTGGATAATGGCGCATTGTCCCTGGTGGCGGCTGTGGATCTGTCCTATTTATCGGAAAAAGAGCAGAAGGCTGTGGCGGCCGCAACGTTAGAAGATAAGGTAAAGCTGAATCCGAAGAATGCGGCGGCGATCAGGGCGGAGTCTGGAAATATTACGCAGAGGAAGATTCGCGAAATTGTGGATTCAGGGACCAGTCAGAAGAAAAAAGATGCGGTCAGCATCAAGCTTCCGATGACAGTGTACCGGAAGTATTTTGCAGACCGGAAGACGGCAGAGGCGGCAGATATTGTGGAAAGGGCTCTGGAAGCGTGGTTCCGGAAGGAGGCGCCGGATATTGTTCAGTAAAGAAGAATTGAAAAGCTTGGATAGAAAATATTTTGCCGTCATCGTTGCGGATGAATATGATGTAACGGTAATGTCCCGGAATACGGGGCATTACTGGTATATCCATAACCCGGAGTATCCGGGAAAAGGTAGCTGTATTATCTTTCATAAGCATAAGGCATCACATCCGTATCATCAGCATGGCAGGGCGGATACGCTACGGCAGGCGGTGCGGAGCATCCAGGGGCATGATGAATGGCAGCTGAATGGGAAAAAAGGACTATAAAGAAAAGAACGTATCCTCTGGGCTGTGAATGCACACGCTCATAACGATAGTTATAACCCGTAACGAACAAAAGAATTATCGTTATGAGCGTGTGAAGTCCTGCTCAACAAAACAAAGGAGCTAATTTTTCGTCAAGGATAGCTCTGTTTTTCTTTTTCAGTTCACACTTCCATATACGGATGACGCACCAGCCACGCTTTTGGAAAAGCTGAGTAACGGTGACATTATGTTCAATGTCCTTTTGCCTTTTTATGTTCCAGTATTCCGCGTTCTCTGTAGGTCGAGTGTTTCGGCAATCATGTCCATGCCAAAAGCGTCCATCAACGAAAAGCGCTATGTTCTTGTTAAGAAAAAAGTCAGGATGCCCTTTAACATTATAGTGCTGTCTCCATTCAGTAATATGCCGTTCGGTAAAATACTGGATAAGTTTTCCCTGGTACTGCTATTCCCGGAAGACTTAACATCCTGCATAATTTTCGACCGTTCTGACTTTGAAAATACATCTGCCATAAATCGCCTTGCTTTATTCCGAAGAGCCTTTTTGAATAATCATCTGCATGTTATTATCATACCGATAGCTGTCAATCTTTTTATCAACAATAAGAGGAATAGCCTCTTCAATAATATTTAGCGGCACAGTAAACCATTCCTTGGGATAATGCATGATTCCTTCATCATCTCGCACCTCGAAATATACATTGACGTTGCTGAAAAAGCTGTGGATACTTGCTTCGAGATAGGGAACATCTAAGTTATAGCATCTCACTGTCAGCACAACTTCAACATCATTCATCAGATATGTTGGTTCATGAATTGCATTTTTAATGCGCGTAGTAACATCGCCGGAACAGTATCCGATTTTGTAAAGATTGCGTATGGAGCGAATTTGCGGCGCACGGCTTAAACTGCGAAGAACATAAATGTAACCATTCTGCACATCGGTGGAGTCGATACTTATGGAACTTTCATTTTGCTCTATCAAATCGCTTATACAAAAGCCATCAAGTTTGAGAGCCTTACCAAGAGAACGATAGAGCATGGAGGATTCTGTGCCATTATCAAAAATACATCTCGTCCTTCCTTCCCGACGTACTTTAGCACCGCTTTTATACTCTATTTTTTGTTTAACGGCTAAATTCTGCTCTAAATAAAGAACCACGCCACGGAGAACATAGTAACAGCCTTCGTGCAGATCGCCTTCTTTGAATTCTACAAGCCGCCTTCGCCCGTGTTCTAAATCATCATGGATTCTTTGGAAAGCCTTTTCATATAGATCGAAATCTTTACAAACCTTACGATGAGCAATGTAATCAGGACGGAGTCTTTCAGATGGTTTAACATGGGATAGCGTATATATGCTGTCAGCCTCGTCATCGCCATCCAGAAGCCCAAGAGGATCGTCACTGATTAGCTCTTCAACCGAGACGGATTTTGTTTCTTCGCTTTCCAAAAGATTGTAGTAATCATATGGCAGAAGCGTCTTCACTTTTTTGGGATCTTTTTTTATTGCAGCGAGACGTGAAGCAAGGCGATACTCACATATATCGTCACCGAGTTCAGGGCATCTTTGATTTGTTTCGTAGAAATCGGAGATTTCTTGAAAGCTATCAATTAGTCTGCTATCCTGTGGTGAAACGGGAGTAACTATGGGTTCGTCAACGGCAAGCAATCCCAGGAGGTCGCTTTCAAATATTTCTGATAGTTTGTCTTTCTTTGTTTTCTCATCCATTCTTCTGATTCCTCTTTAATTGACGCAGATATACAAGAGCTTCAGCAAGGCGTCTTTCGGTAGGATCAAGTGCATCCAATGACGGCTGCCGCCGCGTTACCTTGACAAACTCATTGATTTTCGGCCACAGATATATTGCCTCATCATCCGTCATATTAACCTTAAACGCCGCAATACACTCCTGGATGGATTTAAGAACTTTCGGAGTGATGGACTTGGAGATTACTTCAAATGCCTGCTGGAACGGATTGATGGAGTCGATGAGATCGATATTAAGTTCATCAAGGTTTACGAATTTGCCGCTCATGTCAATAAACCTGCGATTACCATCCGTTTTAACATTTGAGCCGCGAATCACCATATCCGCAACTAAATGCTCGCGGACTTCTTCAACCTCGTCCTCTGACAGATGAGGATATTTTGTCATGATTATTTTTGGAATCATGATTTTGTTAATTACTTCTGGGTCAACCACGCCGCTTACTGCTTTTGCAATTTGCGGATCTTGCAGGATATTTGCTTTAAGGTCGGTAAGATCGGAGTCAAGAATGTTTTTTACATTCTGTGTTGAGGGCTGTCTCATTCCCCCAACACGGATAGTCCGTGCATCATCCGCCTTATCTTCAGCGGATCCTTCGGGCGGTTTGGGTTTAAAATTGAAGTTAGGCGCGAGTACCTGTTCCATAAGGAGAGAAGCAGTTATTGCTTTCAACATATTGTTTACGGACTCAACAACTTCTTCGCTTTCAGCATCAGGTTCTGCAACCAAGTTTGTAAATTGTGCATGAGTTTTGTTCTTGCTGTCGCGGGTACAACGACCAATTATCTGTATGATTTCCGTCAACGAACCACGGTATCCTACTGTGAGTGCATGTTCGCAGAATGGCCAATCGAATCCCTCTTTTGCCATGCCGAGAGCAATGATAAGATCAACGTCATCCACGTCTGTAACATTGCGTAGATATTCAACGACCTTTTCTCTTTCTGCAGCATTATCATTTACCAAATCTGCGACCTTGATAATTTTACCGTCTGATCTTCGTGAAACAAATATGATATTTGTTTCAGAGTCCACATGGTCTACGGTGCCGATGGCATCAATAATCGTATCAACCTCGATGTACTTGTCCTTGGTAGATTCGCCGGAATTCACGCTGGGAATATGGAGAATGGTCTTTTTATCCGTATCCAACACTTCCATAATTGCAGAAGTGTATTTGCCCGAATAGAAGTGAAATCCAATGCCAAGTGATTTCAGATAGGTGTAGCCATTAAGCTGCTCATAATAGTTATAGGTGACTTTGTAGAACTTTGCTTCATCTTCATACGAGAGAACAGGAATACCATCACCACGGAAGTATGAACCGGTCATGGCAAGAATATGCACATTTTCCTGCTGCATAAGCGCACGAACGAGTTCACCGAGCTTGCTTTCGTAGTCGGCAGAAACGTGATGGAATTCATCTACCGCAACAAGGCAATTTCCAAACTTTGCTGCGCCGATTTTATCAAAAGCAAAGCGGAGGGTGGCATGAGTGCAAAGCAGCACAGGCTCATCGGAATCCATGAATTCCTTAAAAGTTTCGACTTTGCTGTTTTCTCCGCCGGGAACACAAAGATTATACTTCCCGGAAACCTGCCAATCGCTGTGGAAGCCGTATTTTACCAGTTCTGTAGAAAGGAATGATTTTCCTATGGAACGTTCGGGAACGGCAACAATAACTTTCTTTACCGAGCCGGTCTTCAGCTTATCCAATGCAATAAACATCAGCGCACGGGATTTGCCTGATGCGGGCGGCGCTTTCAGAAGGATATACTGTGAATTGCGCGCAGCATAAGCCCGTGCCTGCATGGGCCGCATTCCCATTTCATTTATGGCCGTAGTCTGTCCAGTCGTTTCATAGGTGACATTAATAATGTTTTCCATGTTACCCTCCAATTTTTTCGTAAAGTTCAAACAAGCAGTCAAGACGCTCGTCATCGCTCACAAAAGGCTCGTCACGATAGCAACGTTCAATCTGCAAGTCAAGCATCGAATGAGCAAAACGAAGGTCATCGCTCATCTCGCCCTTTTTATACATTTGAGCATATGTTTTATCGAATTCCTCCTCGCGGACGGCAATTACCTGATTTACACAGTTTCGGATATCCTTCTTTTGTTCATCCGTGATTGCAGGGAACGGGAAGGTGTTATATCCTAATTCGCTTGAATAACGAATTCGTGTTTCCAAGCCTCCACAGACGGCTTTGATCCAAAGATTGTGCATTTTTGATGACACGACTCCGAATATCCAAGGATCACAATCATAGATTACAAATGCAAGGTTCGTGACCACAGTTTTCTTATCTATAAAACCTACAGGGACGTATTCTCTGTTTTCAGATGAAACAGAAGGTATTACAAGTGAGTTGGTAGTGGTCTCGTGCATCTCTCTGAATCGATATGGATAAGCAGCAAGCCGTTGTGCGCTTTTGTCTGACTTACTGAGCCTCAAATCACGGACAAGGTCTGCACGCTCCCTTATAATTGGGATTTCAAGTGCGGCATCAGCCTTATCGTCGGTTATCCAAAAACACCATCTTTCTATGCCGTTTATGAATTCATCTGAACCAACTATACGCCGCATATACTGTAGAACACGCCGATCCTGCTCCACAAAATGATTCTTTGTTGTCACATCCATAAGGAGGTACCCGCCATCATAAGGCATATTCCCTTTTATCATATATGGAAGGTTGCTTATGGGGCGTTTCCGCTTTTTCACCAGGGTAGAACCAGGGGTAAGATATGGGCTGATTTGCACAGGCTCAGTCATAACTGTCTGGGAGTATAATTCACATCTGCGAGTATCGGAATTATTCACAACGCCGATAATAACAACCGTAACGGCGGTGGTATTCCTTGCATCGTTACGCCACTTAAATGCTTTATGACCAAAACGGATATGCACACCATATTCAAACAACTTGGGCCAAAGAAGACTAACTTGTTCTCCCTGGGTGAGCGAATTTGTTGTAACAAAAGCATATGCTCCGCCGTGTGTGTGAATATACTTTGTGGCAAGTAAGAACCAGCAAGCGGCATAATCGAGGTTTTTGTAATTGGAATGTCCACTAAAAACGTAATCCATATCGGCGTTCTGTTCGTCATTACGCCTACGAGCGCCTTTGTACGAAGGATTACCAATGATGTAAGTTTCAGCAATGCCAGAACATATCGAGTCCCATGGTATGCGCGTAGGATTAGCTGTAACAATGTTGTTGCTGAAAAGCACATCTATATTTGCCCTAACGGTGGATAAAGTTGTCTCTTTATTTTGTAGCACGACAAAAAGTAATCCCATCCTTGCAATAGCACAGGAAAATGGATTCGATTCAATACCGTAGAAATTTGTTATAGGCATAAGCGGTATTTCGGTCTTTCCAGCAGAAGTAGCGATCTTCGAAAGCAACAGATTGAGTTCCTTGTAAGAAACCAAGAGGAAATTGCCACAGCCGCACGATGTGTCAAATACGCAGATTTTCCTTATGCGTTCTATCAAGGCGATGCAAGCAGCTCTTTCGTTTTTGCAACCTTCATATTCTGAGTAAAGAGCGTTAAGGAACAGCGGTCCTATGACTTTCTGGACATTGGCAGTAGCTGTATAATTTCCTGTGATGCTTTCGTCATCAGGGACGATTATTGACTGGATCAACGAGCCGAGAATTTCCGGATCAACGTTGGACCAATCAAAAGACATAATTTCAAGCATTAGACTACGCATATTCTTGGTAAAGGATATGTTGCTAATATCCTTATCAAACAAGCGAGAATCAATATAGTTTACCTGTCTGAAGTGAATCGGTAGATTACTATGATCCGTTTGCTTCATTGCCCAATATAGCGATGCCATGAAGTCTGAGAAATCTTTTCCGGATTCGTCTGTATACTTTTGTGCGAAAACATATAGAGAAGAAGTACCTGTCATCAGTAATCCCATGCTGTCGATTACACAGCAAAAGAGGGTACGACAAATCAATTCGCTTATGTCGGTTAGATTGGTTTGTGTATTATTCAATCTGCATTCATTATACAGCTGAGCAAATTTTTCGCTGACCTTAATGTTAACAGCGACATTCTCCTCGACAATGGGCTTCTCCCGACCTATAAGGGGAAAGAAGAAGTCTACATGAGAATAGAGATCTTCTTTGGTGGAAAAGAGGGTTTCTTCTGTCCTTAAGTCAAAAACAAGAACTTCCTCTGCGTTTGCAATCATAGCAAAACGAGTCTTCAGGCTGGAGATGTTGTTCTTTTTCAGAATGTTCAAGTCAGAGTAGAGGTTACTGCCTTCGGAAACAAGATAAAAAATCTGTTGTCCGATACGAACGCCCTCGTTCACATCATAGGCGGATGTGGATTTAAGCCTATCAATCGTTGAAACAGGTATATTAAAAGCACGAAGGAATCCCTCGAAAAAGTCTGCACTATCAGATACAGAGCCAATGGCTCTGATGTCTTGCTGCAATTTGTTGATATCAGTTATCATATCGAGGGCGCACCTTCTTCCTGTTCATAGTCTAAAATACATTTAGCTACATATTCAGCCAGCTTAACAGGAACAGAGTGGAGATCGGAAGAGCGTCGTGTAGGGAAAGAGTGTAGATCTCGGT
>OMEJ01000955.1_pt1 | contig 13560 bp, 11 predicted proteins | sample 1645361 | NCBI WGS metagenome assembly OMEJ01 (sample SAMEA103958156, study PRJEB25191) | human gut metagenome
CTGCTTCAGAGGCGATTTTAATATTGTCAAGCACCTGAAGTATTTCTTTTCCCAGTTCAACCATATATTCGATGCCGCTCCGGCTGATCCGCCGTATGCGGTGTTCTGTCTTTGACGGATGTTCTGTATCCGCTGTACGGTTTTTCTCCAGTTCCGCAAGTTTATTGCGGATCATAATCTTATCCGGTCCCATCAGGACAGACCCTACGCACAGATTTGGAAATGGAAGATCCAGCTCTGCAGTGGAAATGATAAGATCGATGCCTTCTTCTTTTAAAGCATCAATATCCAGCTCTGCTGTAGAAAGTACCTTCCGGACACGGATTTCCGGAAATTCTTTCTGAATCTGCACTGACAGCATATGAGACGTTCCGATTCCATATGGACAGGCAATGCAGATAGAATATTTTTCACTGTCTGACACCTTTTTTTCCACCGCTGCACAGAAATACATGGCAATAAATCCCAGTTCACCGTTCGGGATTTCTTCCACATCCAGCTCCCGTTTCAAAAAACCGCAGGCGGCTTTGGTCGCCTCATAGATATTTTCATAAGATTCTCTCAGCATATCCAGATGTCCGTTTTCTGAAAATACCCCCATTTTGATTCGATTGATCGCAGGCCTCATATGATTGCACAGTCCATCGATCAAAACAGGATCGTCCAGAAAATCCGTATCCAGGAGCTGTTCCATGTTAATAACGATTTTAATTACAATCTGCCGGATCTTAAAGCTCTCTTCTTCGTATTTGCTTTCATTTTTATTCTTCCAGATCTTTTCGCTCAGAAGCTGTATGGCAATACAGTAAATTTCTCCTTCAGAAATTGGAAATCCTACTATCTGCCCAATTTTGCTGCCGATCCAGTTGGATACCTGACATTCCGGAAGATGCATGATAGACATCATATCTTTCTCTTTTCCACTGATCGAATGTCCGGTTTTCAGCCGATTGATCGTAAGAAGCAGATATAAAATAAAATGCAGCCGGGAATGCTCCGTATACTGAATGTTCAGAACCCTCTGCGTCTCACTTACGATAACGATAAGCTGTTCCAGCACTTCCTGCGGAAGCTGCTGAAAGTATTGTCCTGAAGGAAGCTTATTTTCTTTTTTAAAAAGATATTGAAGATTCTTCTCTTTCAGCTGTTTTTGAAACAAAACAGATGCAGCCTGCCGGTAATCTTCTTCTTTTCCTTCCCAGCTGATGCCGAGTCCCGGTCTGCGGATCAGCGAAAGATTGTAGTGTTCCATCCATTGATCGACTTCATCCAGATCACTTGCCAGAGTTCCGTCAGAGACATGAAACAAGGACGTAAAATAAAAATATTTTAAGGGTTCTTCATCCGTAAAAAGTTCAGCCAGAATTCTGTCCTGGCGTTCTTCTTTTGTAAAAGCATTTTTTCGATGATCCATCTGTACCAGTTCCTGCAGAAACTTTCGTGTTTCCTGATCTTCATCTACATATAATCCGACTCTGGGCTTTTTTACAAGGCGGAAATCATTTTCTTCAAACCATTCATTGATCTTTGGCAGTTCCCGCAGAATGGTTCTGGAGCTTAATTTTAATTTTTCGGATATGGTTTGTACGGTAATCGGATGATCGGATGTAAACTGTGACAGTATTTTTATAATTTCTTTTTGCCGCTTGGACAATCCGGAGTTTTTTGACGTCATTTCATCATTCCTTTCTATTCATATTATATGATTATATTTTTATCGGCACAAGAAAATTTTCGCCAAAACCTTATAATGGGAAGTGTTTTCATTTCATAGAAAAGCAATTTCTTATAAAACGAAAAAAGAACCGGTAAAATACCGGTTCCAGAGGAATATATTTCAGATACCATACAAATGATTATCCGTCAGCCGATCAGTCCAACAGCACTGTAAAAGATAAGGGATGCAGGACGTCCGATGAGCAGGATCAGCGCAAATTTTGTTGTTTTCATTTCCGTCAGTCCTGCCAGCATACACAGTACATCATCCGGGAATCCCGGAAGAATGATTGCAGCAGCAAACATCAGATCAAATTTTCTGCCGCTGTTGATCTTGGACATATATTTGTCGTAAACGTCCGCTGCAACCAGACGTTTTACAAAATTCTGTCCGTATCTTCTGGCAAGATAGAAATTAATAAAAGAACCTATGATAATTCCGATGTAACTGTACAGGAAAGACCAGAATGGGCCAAACATAAAAACACCGGCCAGGCAGGTCACCCCTCCCGGAATCAGCGGGAAAACCACCTGTGTGATCTGAAGAAGAATAAAGATCAATGGCGCCAGTATCCCTGCCGTCCCGATCAGAAGCTGCAGTTCCGGTTTATTTGTAAAAAGACCTGTCCCCATTCCGTAAATGACAAATACAGCCATTGCCGCAAGAAAAAGGACTGTTGTTCCATTGGTTACATATTTCATTGCTTTGCTGTTCATCCTACCACCATCCTTTGTATCATATCTTTTGATTCTATTATACATGCTGTTTATGACATCCGCCATAAGACTCCCTTACAAAATTCTTACAGTTTCGTAAGATTACAGTTTAATTTTTGACAGTGCTTCCGCAAATGCATTGTTGATCGGTGCTTCCGCTTCTTTCTGCTGTTTTTTCAGATAACGGCTGACTTCTTTTTTGCTCATGGCTTTCCCTTCTTTTGCTTTTCTTGCCTTAAATGCGGAGAGTTTTTCTTTATGGCCGCAGGAACAGATAAATTTCTGATTTTCTCCTTCACCGACCAGTTCCATTTTCTTATGGCATACCGGGCAGCGGGCGTTGGTAAGTCGTGCAATTGTTTTTTTGTATCCGCAGTTTCTGTCCTGACAAACCAGCAGTCTGCCATGTTTCCCATTAACAGACAGCAGGAATTTTCCACACTGCGGGCATTTCTGCCGGGTCATATTATCATGATGGAAGGTTCCATCTGCTGACTTGATATCCTGAATCAGAGCCTGGGTATAGTTTTGGATTTCTTTCATAAATTTCTGATCATTTTGTGTCCCATTGGCAATAGCCGTCAGCTTTCTTTCCCAGTCGGCTGTCAGTTCCGCTTTTTTCAGATCAGAAGGAACCAGATCCAGAAGCTGTTTTCCCTTGGATGTGATCTTAATTTCATTTCCGTCTTTTTCCAGAAGATAGCTTCGGAACAGTTTGTCGATAATATCTGCTCTGGTTGCCACGGTTCCCAGGCCTTTTTTATCCATCTGATCGATCAGCGTACCTTCTGTATATCGTCCCGGCGCTTTTGTTTTTCCCTCTGTCATAACCGGAGCAGCGCACATATACTGTTTCCCTTCCTCCGGAAGATCCGGAAGATTTGTCATCATATTTTCTTCCTGTTCCTGATCTTCACAGGCATCCTTCCATCCGGCTTTCTTTTGAAGAACTGCCTTTGCCTGAAGCTGTTCTCCTGAAATTTCTCCCCGAATGCGGATCTGTTCGGAAACAGAAGGTTCCATTAAGACCGCAAAGAAACGGCGGACTACCATATCATAGATTTTGCGCTCATCAGCAGACAGTTCCATCAGCCGGACAGACTGTTCTGTCGGAATGATCGCATGATGATCTGAAACCTTTTTATCATTCACAAACCGCCGGTTTCCTTTGATCTCTTTTCGCAGAAGAAGTGCTGCTGTCTTTTTGTATGGGCCGGCCGCGGATGCTTTGATTCTGTCTTTTAATGTGTCTGTCATATCACTGGTCAGATATCTGGAATCTGTTCTTGGATAAGTTAGGATTTTATGGTGTTCATACAGACTTTGCATAAGATTTAAGGTCTGTTTTGGAGAAAACCCATATCGCTTGCTTGCTTCTTTTTGCAGAGCTGTCAGATCATACAATTCCGGAGCATATGTTTTCTTTTCTTTCCGCTCCACTTTCTTTACAGTTATTTTCTGTGCTTTTAATTTCTTTCCAATGTTCTGTGCCAGTTCCTTTTTGAAAATCCTCTGATTTCCATTCTTTCCTTCCCAGACAAAAGTCATTCCCAAAGCCGAAACTTTCCATCCGTAGTAAGTTTCCGGCTGAAATTTTCGGATCTCTTCTTCTCTCTGGGCAATCATGGCAAGAGTCGGCGTCTGCACTCTTCCGCAGGACAGCTGCGCATTATATTTGCAGGTGAGAGCTCTGGTGGCATTGATTCCCACCAGCCAGTCTGCTTCTGCCCTGGAGCGGGCAGCACGAAAAAGATTTTCATATTCTTTTCCTTTTTTCAAATGGGCAAAGCCGTCTTTGATGGCCTTATCTGTTACAGAGGAAATCCAGAGACGGAAAAGAGGCTTCTTATTTCCGGACATCTGCAGGATCCATCGTGCCACCAGTTCTCCTTCCCGTCCGGCATCTGTAGCGATGATGATACTGGAAATATCATTGCGGTGGATCAGCTTTTTTACTGCCTGAAACTGCCCGGATGTCTTGCGCAGAACCGTCAGTTTCCATTGTTTCGGCATCATCGGCAGAGTATCCATATCCCATGTTTTGTATTCTTTGCCATATTGTTCCGGATCAGCAAGGGACACCAGATGCCCCAAAGCCCAGGTCACGACATAATCCTTTCCTTCTATATAATTTTTTGTTTTATTGTGACAGCCTAAAACCCGTGCAATATCTCTTGCAACGGAAGGCTTTTCTGCTAAAACCAGCTGTTTCATAAATCTGTTCCTTCCTGTTTGATTCTTTCTTCTCCTATACTATAATGGAAATATCAAAAATAATCTACGAAAGAAGGGAATTTTTATGAAATTAATGATAGCCTCCGATCTTCATGGCTCAGCTTATTACTGCCGACAGATGTTTGACGCGGTAAAAAAAGAGCAGCCGGAAAAGCTCCTGCTGCTGGGGGATCTGCTGTACCATGGTCCAAGGAACGACCTTCCAGAAGAATATGATCCGAAAAGTGTAATTTCCATGCTCAATCAGCATAAAGACAAAATTTTATGCGTTCGCGGCAACTGTGATGCCGAAGTTGATCAAATGGTGCTGGATTTTCCAATCCAGAGTGACTCCTGTATTCTGTATCTGGAAGGACAGATGATCTTTGCGTCTCATGGGCATATTGATTCCGAAGAACATCCGCCAAAACTTCAGAAAGGCGATATCCTGTTAAATGGTCATACCCATATTCCGGCATGGAAAGAGCATGACGATTTTCTTTATTTAAATCCGGGATCGGTCTCCATTCCAAAAGAAAATTCTCCTCACAGCTATATGATCATAGAAGATCAGACAATTTACTGGAAAGAGATGCATGGTCAGATTTATCATACGTTAAATCTGGCATAAAGAACACAGCGTTTCTCATTCAGAAAGAAAAACGGCTTCGATTCCTTTGGTTACTTTATTGGTCTGTTTGGTAACCTGCCCGACAAAAAGGGCTGCCGCAATGGTTCCTTCTCTGATACCGTCCAGAGTTTTAAGAAATACCAGGGACAAAACGATGGCAATGCATACCAGAGTCACATCAAAGATCACCTTCATATTTCCAAACCGGATCGGAGCCTTTTTGCAGATGGCAAGAACAATGCCTTCCCCTGCTGTCGTCACAAGATTTGCCATAACTTCCACACTGACACCCAGAGCGATCAGAACAATGCCGATTATACACAAAAGCCATTGTTGGAAATAATTTGAAACATCAATCGGTGCGATCACATATTCCGCTACGTCAATCATAGTTCCAAATACGATGGCCGCAGGAATCTGCAGAAGCTGAAACCATTCATAGTCTCTGCGCAGAATTCCAATCTGAATCAGTACAAACATGATATTCATAATGATCGTGGTCGTCCCTACAGACAGCCTGGAAATTACAGATGTAACATAAGGAACACTGGAAATCGGCGATGTTCCGAGAGCTGCTTTGATGGAAAAAGCCACGCCGAATGCCATGATGCTGAGGCCAAGACACAGAAAAAGGAAACGGCGGACCGGATAATCTATTTTTCTCTTATTCTGGCTCATTTTTCCACCTTCTTTCCTGCGGCCTGGGCCTGCATGGAATCACATAATTTTGTCAGCAGTTCTTTTAATTCCGCCACTTCTCCTTCTGACAGATCACTGGCAGCCGCTGCTTCTACGCCATGAAAAATACCGGTCAGCTGCCGGGCAGCTTCTTCTCCTTTTTGGGTCATGGAGACATATAACGACCTGCGGTTCCCTTCCTTCTGACGGCGGACGACAAGTCCGGCCTTTTCCATGCGCAGCAGAATACTTCCCACTGTCGCCTGTTCAATTTCACAATAGGAAGCGATGGTTTTCTGATCCGCTTCCTTATATTTCTGTAAAAATTCCAAAATCTTCGGCTGTCCGGACGTCAGACCGATCTTTCCGATCTCTGCCTGGATCTGCCGGTAAAACATTGCATGAGTCTTCATTAAAAGATAATGTAGGCTTTCCATATTTATAACACTCCTTATTATAAGAATTCTTATTATAACAAAACTTATTGTATCTCTGGCTGAATGCAATGTCAAGAAGGCAGAAAAAATGCCGGCTGAATCGCCACAGCCGGCATAAGGTCTGAAATTTTATTCTTTGATCACATCGTCAATCGTATCAAAAGGAATTCCTTCATTTTCTCCATTATCTTTGTGCATATATAAGATGTCATCTTCTTCTGTGTATCTGGCAAATTCAATCTGCATAAAGGTTCCTTTTCTTTCTTTGCCATCCAGTGTCTTCACCCGGATATGATCATTCTGAGAAATAAATAATACTTCTCTGCTGCCGTCCTGATCTTCTTTTTCCAGATGTACACCTGGAAGTACGCTGATAAATTCCATATCTTTTCTCCTTCTCTCGTGATGGATTTATTTTACTGCAAACAGAATCAGAATGCAATGCAGCAAATCTGCTATGACAGCAAAGCATGATAGTACTGTTCATCGATTTCCTTAAATACATTAAAAATAATCCGGTCAAAGTTTCCCGCATGCTGATCCAGAAAATCAGAAACCGTTTTTACCGCGATTTTTGCGGCCTCATCATTTGGAAAATGAAATTCTCCTGTGGAAATACAGCAAAAGGCCACAGAGCGGATATTATGTTCCACACAGCATTTCAGGACGCTTTCGTAACAGTTTTTCAGGTCATGTTTCAGTTTCCGGTTCAGGCGGTACCCTACGATCGGTCCTACCGTATGGATCACATATTCTGCCGGAAGATTATATCCTTTTGTCAGCATTGCCTGGCCGGTCGGTTCCTCGTAGCGCCGGCCAAAACGGACTCTCTTCTGATTCATACGGCAGTTACACTCTTCCCGCAGCTCGATTCCAGCCGCGCTGTGGATGGCGTTATCAATGCAGCGGTGGCATGGGATAAAGCATCCGAGCATCTGAGAATTGGCCGCGTTTACAATGGCGCCTGCCGCAAGTCTTGTAATGTCTCCTTTCCAGACAGAAATTTTATCTGCATGTGGATGGAAACTATGGTATTCTTCCTGTATGGTCGGAATCTCAGATAAGGTTACGATACCCTTTTCCCTGGCCTCTTCTTCCAGAAATTCATCCTGGACTTTCAGGACTTCTTCCGACATTTCCCCCGGCATCCGAATATTCATCAGAGATCGGAGCGCCATCCGCTTGCTGTCATAATCGTCATCTACTTCCAGACTGCTGTACTGCACAGAATCTTCTTTGAATTCTTCCAGAAGATAATCCAGACGCTCTTCCTGATTTGAAAATTTCATCACTCTCACTCCTTCTTTTTACTGATCCAGTGCATGCAGCAAATCGTACACACTTTGTTTCATATCGGCGTTAATTCCAGTGGCCCGGCTTCCGAGACTTTCCGGAACAACGGCTTCATTCAGATTCAGCCGGATCAGGGTCATATTTTTATTTTCCCGGGCAAGTTTCTCAAAAGGAAATCTTACGATCACCGGCGTATTAAATCCAATGCCCAGCTCCAGAAGAACTGTCTTACCGCTTTTGCACTGTTCCACAAAACTGCCGAGCCGTTTTTCTGCCTCATGCCACTGTTCATCTTCCACAAAGGAATCATCACAACGCAGGTTCATTGCCATCGGGCCGCCGCATACCGGGCATTTCGGAACCATATGGGAAGGAATCAGACAGTCCTTCCTTGCGGCGTTCATCTGCTTCATCATTTCCACATCATCATACGTCCTTGGATGACAGCCTCTCATGCACTGGATCCGCCCGTAATCTCCCTGGGTGGCAAAAATATGCTCAGAACCGAAATCCGCTTTATAAAACTGATGGTCTGTATTGGTGGTGAGAACGAAATATTCCTTATCTTTTACAATCTCCTTAAGCTGCCGGTAAAGAGGAAGAGCCGGCAAAGCGATACGGTTTACATATACATGTTTGGACCAGTACCCCCATCGGGCTTCTTCACTTGGAAACGGATAAAATCCCGCACTGTACATATCTGTCATTCCGTACTTATCAATGAATTCCGTGAAATTTCTCTGAAATCGTTCGCCGCTGTAAGTTAATCCTGCTGCCGCTGAAAGACCTGCGCCGGCCCCGATGAAAATCTGATCTGCATGCTGAATGGCTTTGGCAGCAGACTGAATCTGCTCATCGTATGGAGTTTTCTGAAATATATAGTCACTGGCAGGAACTCTGCAGAGGAAATTCTGGAAAGTCACTTTTGGTTTTCTTGATTTCAATTTTTCAAACATTCCCTTTGCACTCCTTTATGATCTTAACAAAAGATGTTGTTGTAACTCTTACAATTACTTCTTGTTTATAATATAGCGCAGCCTTGTTGTAATGTCAATAGTTACAATAAAAAAGTACGGAGACAACATCTCGTACATGTGACATTATCTCCGTATTCATTATTACAATTTTTAATCCAGATTCTCTCCGTTTGATGCTATTACCTTTTTATACCATTCAAAGGATTTTTTCTTTTTCCGTTCCAGTGTTCCATTACCGCTATCATCCATATCAACGTAAACGAATCCATATCTCTTTTTCATTTCTCCAGTTCCCGCAGATACTACGTCAATACAGCTCCATGGCGTATAGCCTATTAATTTTACGCCATCATATTCTACGGCATCTATCATTGCTCTGATATGTTTTCTAAAATATTCGATTCTGTAGTCATCTTCAATTCTGCCGTCCGGACTTACCGCATCTGCCGCGCCAAATCCGTTTTCTACAATAAACAGCGGCAAATGATAACGTTCGTATAATTTGCACAAAGAGATTCTTAATCCCATAGGATCCACAGCCCATCCCCACTCGCTGGTTTCGAGATAAGGATTTTTGAAAGCGAGAACCTGATTTCCTTCAGTTCTCTCTGCATTCGGATCCGTTGTAGATACCGTGGACATATAATAAGAAAATCCAATGTAATCTACGGTTCCCGCAGCCAACACTTCATCGTCTCCTGTTTCTTTTTTTATTCTGACGCCCAGACGTTCAAATTCTTTTAACTGATAATCTGGATATCGTCCGCAGCACTGCACATCCAGATAAAATTCTCTTTTTCGATTTTCTAAAATTGCTTCATAGACATCCTCCGGCCTGCATGTCATAGGATAAGCTGGAATATAGCAGCACATCATTCCAATCTGGAAATCAGGATTTATTTTATGACCAAGCAGAACGGCTTTGGCGCTGGCGATAAAAATGTGATGAATCGCCTGATAGCGCGTCTGCGGATCATTGTTATGGATTCCTATCTGTGTCCATGATCGGAGAATGTTAATTTCATTAAATGTCATCCAGTACCTGACTTTGTCTTTGTATCTCTTAAAAATTGTTTCACAGAAGAACAAATAAAAGTCAATTACTTTCCTGTCTGCCCATCCGTCAAAATGATCTGCCAAATACAGCGGCATATCAAAATGATTGATGGTTACAATAGGGTCGATGTTATATTTTAACAGCTCATCAAATATATTGTCATAAAAAGTCAATCCTTCTTTATTGATTTCTTTCGTTCCTTTTGGACATACACGAGACCATGATATAGAAAGGCGAAAGCATTTTAGCCCCATTTCCGCCAGTAATTTAATGTCTTCTTTATAATGATGATAGAAATCCGTTGCCTGATGGCTTGGATAATAAAGATCAGGATCAATATACCCCAGTGCTCCATCCGGAAGGGCTTCTTCTTTAGTAACACTCCCTTTCTCACCCGTTTTTTTCTGAAACGTCACCATTCGAGGTTTCTTATATGCACCGGCAGTTACGGCATCCGAAGTGGCAGGTCCCCTCCCTCCTGATAAATATCCTCCTTCATACTGATTGGCTGCGGTGGCCCCGCCCCACAAAAATTCTTCCGGCAATTTGTATCCCATTTGTCAATTCTCCTTTCACAGTTTATTTTTCTATATGCAAGATTACACTTTCAAGACCGACAGTTTGGGCCGGCTCTGACACTACAGATTTAAATTCATTTGAATTGCTGATAATAATCGGTGTGATGATCGGATATTTCTCAGATATTTTTTGGAGATCAAATTCCAGCAGAAGCTGTCCTTTATTTATTTTTTCACCTGCACTGATGTGCGATGTAAAATATTCTCCATTTAACTCTACCGTATCCAATCCCACATGAATCAACATTTCAATGCCATCACTGCTGGTTAAACCTAACGCATGCTTCGTAGGAAATATTGCTTCCACCGTGCCGTCGAAAGGAGCATACACTTTACCTTCTCTCGGAACGACAGCTGTGCCTTTTCCCATGGATTCACTGCTGAAAGCTTCGTCCGGTACCTGGGATAATGGCTTTAATTCACCGATAATTGGGGATGTAATATCATAAGAAGTTTTTACAGAACTTTCTTCTGCTGTCTGTCTTTCTGTATTCCCTTTTTCAATTCCGTTAATCTGTTTTGGAACGCCGAAGAAAAAGCTAAGTACAGCAGATAATATAACAGCAATCATGACTCCCAGCACAATATATCCAAAATGATCTGCCTGATATGTAATGATTGTAAATAATCCCGGAGGCGCATACGCCATGGCACCGGCGTGGAAAAATGACAGGAAGGCAGCTGCAACGGCAGAAGATGCCATTGCAAAAACAAATGGCCGTTTGTATTTCAGGTTTACACCATACATAGCAGGTTCAGTAATACCAAGGAAAGCAGACAAAGCTGCACTGGCTGCAACGGATTTTTCGGATTTATTCTTTACAGCAAGACAGGTTCCCAATGCCGCACCTCCCTGTGAGAAATTGGCGGTCAGTGCGCTGACGAGCAGAGTGGAGATCCCTGTTTCCGCAATCTGCTGAATCTGCAGCGGAGCCAGTGCATAATGCATCCCCATCATTGTCAGAAGAGAACGAGTCCCTCCTAAAAGTGCTGCGGCAAGAAAACCGCCGATATTGTAGAACCAATCCATAAACTTTGCAATATAAGTTCCTGCGTATGATCCGATTGGTCCAAGTACAATCAATTCCAAAGGTACCATGATCAGCAGTACGATCATGGAAGTCAATAAGATTTTTAGGAAATCTGGAATGAGGTTGTCAATTCGTTTGTAAATCAGACTGAGTACCCAGACCGATAAAATAATAGGAATGACAGTAGAACTGTAACTTACATAGAGAATTGGAAGTCCTAAAAAGGATAAAGTTGTAACTCCTGTTTCCGCGGCCTGAGCAGCCCCATTCATGATCGTTGGATACATGTACGCGCCTGCCAGAGCAAGTGCCATATATTCACTGACTTTAAACTTTTTAGCCGCGCTTACTGCAAGAAAGAATGGGAAGAAATAAAAAATCAGGTCACCGATCATAGACATCACAATCATAAATCCGCTTTCTGCAGACATGATATTTAAATTCGTCAGCAGGGATACAATTGCTTTAAACATACCGCATCCGATCAATACCGGCAGTGTCGGTGCAAATATACCCGAAATCGTTTCGATTACAGCGGAAACTTTATTCTTTGATGGTTTTGGGGCATCCGAACCGTCATCGACAATATGGACCTGTTCGGACACAGCATCGTATACTGCATTAACTTTAGCTCCTATGACAACCTGAAGCTGTCCACTTTTCATTTGTGCGGTCAGCACACCATCCAGATTTTTTAAAACATCAATATTGGCCAGCTGGTTGTCTTTCAGATTCAAACGGAGACGGGTGGCACAATGGGTCAGCGTTGTTATATTTTGCTCTCCTCCTACATTTTGAATGATTCGTTTTGCCAGTTCTTTGTTGTTCATATCTTTCCTCCTTTTCCTGTAAAGATATCTCTGATTTCTATGAATCTATCGTATCCCTTCCGGCAAATGCAGAGTCAAGCAAAAAGTTTTTGAATCACATTATTTTTATCAATATTATTTTAAATTTTATCAATATGCAAAAAAAGGAAAAACTGTTCTCTCTTATATCACGAAAAGAACAATTTTTCCTTGTAGCTACTACAATGTTTTATTATGATTCAGAGATAGGAATCCATACTTCCATATATCGTCTGACTGTATTATCCTGCTGTGTTGTGATCAGATGGTTGCCTAATATATCGCCGGAAAACTGATATCCTCTCGTTTTCATATACTCAAAAACCGGCCGGAAAAGCCTGGAAGAAAATGCTTCCTTTCCTTCGGCGCAAATGATCGTATAAATTGATTTTACAGGGGAAATATGCATCATTTTAGAGTTTATCTTTATATCCAGCGCATCGGCCCATTTCTTTTTGATCGTAAATCCCCATTGATATTCCTCCGGACCGTCCGGCTGTTCAAAACGTTCTTTCCGGATCCGGTAAATATTCTCCACAAAAGCATAGTACTGGAGAAGTTCATCGAAATATCCCTTCCAGTCTTCTGCTTTATCAAACCTGAATTCTTCTCCATCATAGGTACGGTTGATAAAATAATATCCTTCCGGACGGTTTACCACCGGATATTCACCTAATAAAAGAGGTATATTTTTCAGGACATTTTGATAACTCTGCAGTTTCAGGGATTTCAGTTCGTAATAGCGGGCCATTTTGTCGGCTTCTTCCTGCTTGTCATTCAAATGCTCTACCATTGTTTCAAAACTGGAACTCTTAACGATATCAATCGACTCTGCCAATGAAAAATCCAAATTGCGAAACTTCTTATAATCATATAAACGGTTGATATCCCATACATCATAATAACGATATTTATTGAATGGATCTTTTTCCGGTGAAATCAGACCTTTGGATTCGAAAAAACGGATACTTTCTGCCGGGATATCTACAATCTTGGCTACTTCTCCAATTTTATATTTTTTCATATTTCCTCCGAAAAACTTTTCTTATTATCATAATTTTACTTTAAAAAAATATGAAATGCAACTTTCGGCTACTTTATTTTACCCAGTCCAGAAGTTCTTCTTTTCTCTGATAAATCTTAATTCATTTATGCACATACATTCTTGTCATATCAAGTTCATCATCTCCTTGTACCATACATAAAAACTCCCAGCCATAGCTTCATAAACTGCTCTGTATCTAATATCTGAAATTCTCGAATCCTCTTTTCTTCCTCCTGCACCTTTCTGAATATAGGATTAAAACACCGGCAGTAAAAATAATCATGCACAAACCAGAGATGAAAAACCAGACATTTACACCTACTTTTTCTGCTATTGGG
>OMEJ01000964.1_pt1 | contig 13477 bp, 17 predicted proteins | sample 1645361 | NCBI WGS metagenome assembly OMEJ01 (sample SAMEA103958156, study PRJEB25191) | human gut metagenome
TGTAAGCCTTGAAAAATAAGGAAAGTTCAGGAAATCTCTCCACAAATTCCGATTTCTCAGTTTCAAAAATTGGAATTTATCTTTTCACAATCATATCAAGAAATTCTGTAAAATTATTTGATATGATATATACATTATTTTCATCGTTAGACTCATCAAAATAATATGAATCATCGTAATAATAAACACCATCATTATTTCCATCACAAATCATAACAATAAATCCATTTTGTAAACTATCTCCTATAATGACAGTTTTTTCAAATAAATCATCAATATATTTCTTTGTCCAGTATTCAATATCAAAGCATGAATTGTCAGTATTAACTCCATAGAGAATATCTATATTTATAATTTTCTTTATATTCTTTAAAACTATTTCATTGGTATTATCATTAGGAATACTGCCACCATTTGTTTTCAACAAGAAATCTTTGTAATCATTAGGAAATTTGATGTTTAATACTTTTTCTAAACTTTTAATATCATTCTCAACTGTTTTACCAAATGATTTTATTGCATTTGTTTTTAAAGATAATTTCACTTTACATTCCCCACTAAATTCAAGTTGAACAAAATCGCTGCGCGATGGCCTGCCAAGGCTGTGGCGCAGCTTTCCTTTTCTCAATAATAAAATAGGCAATGGCAATTCTTACCAGTATTTGATATTGTAAAGTTACCACACAAAACAGTTCAATACAGAAAGACACCACTGCCTATGAAAAGAATACCATTTGACCGCTTTTCTGACAAGCGGTTTTATTATGCTAATGCACCTCCATGTAAGCAGTTTTTTTCATTAACTACTGATTTTACATGGAGGATTTTATTATGTACGAAGAAATTTTTAATCAAATTCAATCTGCTGCGAATAAACGGAATCTCAAGGATTCCACGATTCATGCATACTGTACCAGTGTTGCTCATTTTTTGAACCACACAGCCAAGGATATAGATGCATTAACAACTGACGATGTTGATATATTCCTAACTGAAAAGAAACTTTCCGGGATTTCACCGGAAACATACAATCACTACCATTCAGGAATCCGCTTCTTTTACAAAAAAATATTGAAGAAGAATTGGGATGATGATGACATACCTCGTATGAAAAGGGACAGGAAGTTACCAACGGTGCTTACAAAAACAGAAATATCAGCTATTCTTGATGCTACGCCAAATCTGAAGCACAAAGCTATGATTGCTACTATGTATTCAGGCGGACTTCGTGTTTCAGAAGTCACACATCTTCATTATGATGATATTTCACGCACGAACAAAACCATACACATCCGTGATGGGAAAAGTCGCTCTGATCGTTATACTTTGCTTGCAGACCGGACGCTCGAGATATTGACAGAATACTGGTTTCAATGTGGCAGACCAAGAGGGATTTTGTTCCCAAGTTCATGGACAGGGGATTATCTTACAAAAGATTGTGTCATTCAGTTTTTTCGTGAAAGTGCCAAAAGAGCAGGCATTCAGAAACATGTCTCCACGCATTGTTTACGTCACAGCTTTGCAAGTCATCTGTTTGAATCCGGCTGTGATGTAAAATATATTCAAGCGCTTCTGGGACATCGTGATCCAAAATCAACAGAGGTTTATCTGCATGTAAGCAATAAAACTCTGCTTGGAATTAGGAGTCCATTTGATGAGATGGGCGGTGAATGATTATGGAGAAATCATGTACGATACAAGATGTATTTGAACGGTTTTATCTTTCTTATGAAAAGAGGAATAGCCCTCCTGCTCATCATAGAAAAACAGCTTATCATATCATGAACTGTAAAACAGGCGCTTTTGGTGTAAACATCAGTGTTTGTGAGGACTGCGGATGTATCAGCATTCATAATAACTCCTGCAGAAGCAGATGCTGTCCCATGTGCCAGGAGTTTCCGAAAGAGAAATGGATTGATGCACAAAAAGAGAACGTACTTGATGCACCCTATTATCATGTAGTATTCACAGTTCCTGAGGAATTGAATTCCATCATTTACAGCAACCAGAAGCTGTTGTATGATGCACTGTATCATGCTGCCTCAGCAACCTTGAACGAATTGGCAAAAGACGTAAAGTATCTAGGAGCTAATATAGGGTATATCTGCATTCTTCATACCTGGGGTTCTGCAATGAATTATCATCCTCATATTCATACCATTGTTCTTGGAGGTGGGCTTGATGATGAAAATAAATGGAAAGAAACAGGTGGAAAATTTTTTCTCCCATATGGTGTTATCTCGAAAGTGTTCCGTGGAAAATATCTGGATGAGTTAAAAAGCCTGTGGAATGATTCTAAGCTTAAATTTCATGGTACAGCAGAGAAATATCAGAACAGCTATCGTTTTAAAGAACTTCTTGATAAGTGTTATGAAAAGAACTGGGTCACTTACTGTAAAGAAACTTTCAATGGTGCACAGTCGGTTATCAATTATCTTGGAAAATATACCCACAGGATAGCAATCAGTAATCATCGAATCAAATCCATGACAGATACGACAGTTACATATGTAGTAAAAGACTATAAAAACGAAGGCTGCTGGAAAGAGAAAACAATTTCAGGAGAAGAATTCATCCATCGATTCATGATGCATGTTCCTCCCAAACGATTTGTCAGAATCCGGCACTATGGTCTGCTATCATGTAGAAACAAGAGAAAAAAGATAACTCACTGCCGAAACCTGCTTGGATGTAAGAAATACATTTCTACATTAAAAAATCTAAATGCAGTAGAAATGATAAAGGTTTTGTATAACATCGCTGTATGCAAATGTTCTTCTTGCGGAGGGAATATGGTATCACCCTGCAAAGATAAATACAGTTCTTCTTTTCGTGCACATATGAGATGTTAAGATCTACAATTGCATAGAATAAATGACTTCCGCATAGGAGGTTTGTTTGTCATGCCTGAAATTGATTTCTTGAATAAAAAAACTTTTACCAAAACATCCGGTATGATAAACTTAAGGAAAAGAGCAACGATTGAATCCCCATAGCTATCGGCTAAAGGGACGCGACTTTGTTCACCAAGGTAAAATCGAAATTGAGGTAAACGAAAGGGCAGTTTTTATCAGAACTCAAGGCTGCTTTTTCGTTTACACCAACTCCGATTGTTTCCTTAACAGTTTGGAGAATTGAGAAAATCGGAATTTTGGAGGTTATTATGGCTTTTGATTTTAAAAAAGAGTATAAAGAATTCTATATGCCGAAGAACAAACCAGAGATTGTAAATGTACCTAAGGCAAATTATATTGCAGTTAGAGGAAAAGGCAATCCAAATGAAGAAGGCGGAGCATATCAACAAGCAATCAGTGTTCTATATGCTGTTGCATACACATTAAAAATGAGTTACAAGACTGATTATAAAATTGAAGGATTTTTTGAATATGTTGTTCCGCCATTGGAAGGTTTTTGGTGGCAGGATGATGTCGAGAGTGTAGATTATACAAATAAGTCTGCTTTCAGCTGGATTTCTGTTATCCGTTTGCCTGATTTCATTTCTAAAGCTGATTTTGACTGGGCGGTAGAAACAGCAACGAAAAAGAAGAAACTTGATTGTTCGTCAGCAGAGTATCTTACGATTGATGAGGGATTATGCGTTCAAATTATGCATATAGGTTCTTTTGATAATGAGCCAGCAACTGTTGCGCTTATGGATACTTATTTAGAACAAAATGGATATGTTAATGATATTAACAAAGATAGGTTGCACCACGAGATTTATATGTCTGATGCAAGAAAGGTTGCCCCAGAAAAATGGAAAACTGTAATTAGACATCCAATTAAGAAAGCGTAAAATTCCCGTTTATTGGGAAGTCGCAGAGAACGAAAAATCGGAATTTTGCTTTCGATGACCAGAATGAAAATCGTTACCGTTGCGCCTGTTTTCACAAGCGTTGCGTGACATAAAAAGAATTCTTTTTTAATATCAAAGTATCAAAAACAAAGGAGGTTCTTTTTATGTTGAAGGAATTAAAGAAAAACAAAATGAGTGTTGTTGCAACTGGAATTTTATTTGGTGTTATGGGGGTATTAATTATTCCTATGATAGCAGTAATTGTAAAAATATCGAATGCATTATCCCAAAAACATCCTAGGATATACAAGTATAGTATGATTGCTTTTATCGGTATGTTATTGGCAATTAACCTATTTTGCGTTGTTATTAAACATCAGATGAGTTTTCTTGTAATAGTTGCTTGTTTAGCAATAACATTATGCGACACTATTAAAAACAGATAATAAATGGAGTACAACTATGGAAATATCAGATTTGATTAAATCAGCCAGAATTGAAAAGGGCTTAACCCAACAACAACTGGCTGATGTTGTCTTTGTTACGCGACAGACAATTTCGAAATGGGAATTGGGAAAAAGTGTTCCTGACCAAGCCTCTCTTATATTGCTATACCAGTATTTGGACATCAAGGATAATGAGAAAAAACAGTTATCAAAGCTTATTTTTAATAAGCAAAATATTATATTAATTTTGATTGCAATCTTATTTTCTCCTATGGTTATTGGAGTACGTTTTATCTGTTGTAAAATTGATAAGATTGAAAATCGAAAAATTAAAGCGGTAATCAAGGTTATTGGCTTTGTTGTATTCTCATCGTATCTAGTATCTTTAAAAGAAAATGTGGCGTATTTGTTAATTGGTATATTTTCTCTGGTGTATTTGTTATATCAATTCTATTTGAGTGGATTGGAAACTAAATGATTTGTGTCAGCAAGTTTAAGGCAAGCGATAATTCATGAAATTCCAGTTTGTAGAATTCAAAAATTTAATATGAAATGTGAGATAGAGCGTATGGAAATAATCTATACGTTCTATTTTTTTTGCCTTTTTGAAAAAAGTGATTAAAAAACTATTGACATTTTGTTACTGGCAAGACTGCGAAGTCGATTTTGATTTCTGTTGGTGTCCGTCTGACAGCGTTCAATCTGAAACAGATCGCCAATCTGACCTGTACAGACGAACTGGACTTATACAGTATCGGGGAGAAAAAAGTGGCACTGTTTTGCTGTATTCCAGATGCGGACACCAGTATGAATTATCTGGTCGGCATGATTTACAGCAATCTGTTTCAGACACTGTATTATGTGGCAGACCGGAAGTACGGAGGAAGGCTTCCGATTCCGGTACACTGCATTATGGATGAATGGCCAAACGTAGCATTGCCGGATGACTTTGACAAGATTCTGGCAACCATGCGTTCCAGAGGGATTTCCTGCAGTATCATCATCCAGAACATTGCACAGATGAAAGTGGTTCTTTGGACATTATCATGATAATAAGAATATTGGACCGAGAGAAATACTGATATATGAACAGATTATTCGGATACTGTGAGAAATTATAATTCATGAAAACTAAATGTAAATCGAAAACTATTTGGCTAAACTTTATATAATAATTGAAAAAACAGCTGACTTGCAATAAAAAAATTTTACAACCAGCTGTTTATTTATCACCTTTTTCAATTTTAACTACCGCTTCTATAGGACAATCTAAAATAACACAAATATCATGTAGAGTATTCATGGTAACACTTTTGTTTTTCCTAAGAGCATCTAATGTTCCGGTGCTTATGTGGTAGGTTTTGATTAATTCATATTGAGAAATCCCCTTATCTTTTAATGTCTGCCATAATGGGGCGTAGGTAAACAAATGTATCACCTCTTTCATGCGTGTTCTATATTTAATTATAGGGTTTTCAATTACCTTGCATATTGCCGAATATTCGACTATAATAAACATAACAAGAGAGCAAAGATTAGATACAATGTAGTTCAAATATGGAGAAAGATATGGAAAAGTGTGCAGAACAGCAAAGGCTGTTATTCCTTGGTATGTGTAGTTTGGAAGACCGAAAGAGAATTTGTGATGAAAAAATAATGGATTTATATAATTTTGAGCGAATTACTTATTTGCTGGAAGCGTTTGGATTTGAAGAATATAAATTTGTATTTGAAATGAAGTATAAAGATCTGCTACTGAAACTTGCGGATATTGTTGAGCAGAATTTAGTATGTGGAAATTCTATGGATAAATATATGTTACAGGATAAATACGAAATAAGAAATGAGTGGCAGCAAGAGTTTATTAGAAATTTGCCCAATGAAGTAATGAAAAACTGTATTCAGGAGATATTTGATTTGTATGCATAAATGCTAGATTTGTTTCGGCTTAATATATTTGTGTACAGAAAAAGGTATGACATAAAAATAATAAAGGATTATGTGCGAAAATTGGAACCTGGTTCCAATTTTTGTGCTTTATGCCATATTCAAACAGAAGGGAGTGATAATAAGGACTATTTGTTATTCTGGGAACCGAAAAATAAAATGAGATTTTCTATCAGATAGATGTTGAATTTTTAGCTTATCTTGAAAAGAATTTAAAAATTTGTTAAGATGGAACAGGTAAGCAAATAGGTAGTCATCTGTCTGTTAGAAAGAAGAAAAAGGATGGATGAGTATCATGGCTAAAGCCTTAAATGGGAAAGAGTTGGGGAAAGGAATTACTCAACTGAGAAATGGAACCTATCAAGCACGTGTGTATATTAAAGGAAATGACAAACCTATATATGCATCCAGTAAAAGATTAGAAGAAGTAAAACAAAAGAGAGAAAAAATATTAGAACAATATAATCTAGGATTGCAGACTGATGCCAGCAAAAAAACGTTAAATGATTGGTTTGATGAGTGGATGGAGTTATATGTGGTTGGAAAAGTGAAACCTAGGACTGTACAAAACTATATAAGAGAGTATGAAAGATGTAAATCTTATATAGGACATATAACATTGGATCGATTACAACCGACATATATCCAAAAAATGGTAAACGAATTATTTAAAAAAGGATATAAGAGGGCAACGGTTAATAATATAGAAGAAAATGATTCGGATAGATTAACGGATGAACAAATTAAAAAATTTTTTAATGCTGCAGCTGGAACCCGGTATTATGAATTGTTTGTCATTTTATTAAATACTGGAATGCGAATTGGGGAAGCCTGCGCTTTGGAATGGAAAGATATCGATTTTGAAAAACGCAGTGTTTATATTTACAAAACAATTGGTACGTCATTGATTTATTATGATAAATATGGGGAAAAACTGAAAGAACCATATTATCTGACACAAATTACATCACCCAAAAAAGAAGCCAGTGTTCGAAAAATACCATTAACAGAAACTGCAATAAAAGCTTTTGAAGATTGGAGAATAAAACAAGAAAAAGACATAAAAAAGCTTGGAAAAAAATGGGGAAAAGATAATGTATTGTTAAAACAGTATCCTGAATTGATATTTACAACACAAAAGGGAAACTGTTATATGCCAAATGTAGCAGGTAAAGAATGTACAAGAATTGCACAAAAGATGAATACTGATGAGAAGAATGTAGCCGAATCTGAAGGGCGGGAGTATCGATATATACGTGTTCATCCACATATGTTCAGACATACATTCATAAGTCTTTGTTATGAAGCTGGAATGGATACATCAGTGATCTTGCGCATTTCAGGGCATAAACATATAAAAATGATGAAATATTATACACACCTTGAGGAAAATTTTGTGAATAAAGAATTTGATAAAATACGAGAAAAAATGTAAAATACCTAGAAGTTACAAATGGAAATAACTGAGCCTGCGAGGAAGCAAAGATACGATGGTTTTCTCGTAGGCTGACAGATAAAAAAGAGAATAATTATAACAAACACGCGGATAAATATGCAAAAGGCTATTAGGGAAGAAAGTACGAAAGTTTAGAAAACCGTGTAAAAACCGTGTAGAAAAAAACAGAAAGTGCTGAAACCCTTGTAAAATAAGGAGATTTTGATATGATTGGGGAACTAACACCGACCGCCTGATAATTTTAACCCCTACAAAAACGCGATAAAGCGCGTGGTTGAGGGATTTTTTTATGGTCGGAAAAGTTGTCTGAAAGTTCTGACAACGGCATGGAGTGTACTGTAGTGTTGTGGAGTACATTGGAGTACATGGTCAAAAAATGGTCACAAATGCTTTTTCCCAAATGCATACTCATGCATATTGTGTAACCTTTAATGTTAGTTTCCCTATGTTTGTATAATTATTCCGTTTTTTATTCTAATTCAATTCATTTTTATCTTTTCAACTGTTAAATCTAAATTTTGCGTTTCTGCAAAATCATTTATACAATTTCCTGAGATCAGGTATTTTATACATTGAAATAAAAAGAAGGTTTCAATTTATGAATATCAATAACAGTAAATATATCTTCTATGCATTTAATAAAAAATGGAAGAGTATTCGTGAGTGTTGCAAATACTATGAAGTAAGATATGGATCTGTTATGTCTTGCAAAAGAATCCACAAGTGTACAGCTGAAGAAGCAATCGCATATTGCAGAAATTTGAAAAAACTAGGTATATTTTATTTTAAGAAAGTGAGGTGGACAGATTTAAAAGAATGCTGCGATTATTACAATATAAACTATAAATCCCTATGTACTTATATGCAGAAAAATAAAATATCAAAAGAGGAGGCGCTCAGCCATTATTATCAGTATTATAAATATAATCGTTTTACATATAACCATGTGACTTATGATAGTTTTGCAGCTTGTTGTGAGGCTTACAATATTAAATCGGTTTGCGTCAGAAGATATGCGAGAAAAAAACATTTTCTATTGCGGCATGCATTTGCCAGCTATCTGAATTATCATAATAAACGAAAAATGTATTTTTGCGGACAGGAATATATTACATTTACATCATGTTGCAGAGCATTTGGATGCAATGCATCTTATGTGTCGGCATACGCAAAACGGCACGGAATATCCAGAGAAGAAGCTTTGAAATTTTATATCAATCGTATTGAAAAGCAGGAAGGACAAAAAATAGATTCCAGAACATTTGTATTCCGGGATAGTATTTATCATGATTTGAGTGACTGCTGCCGCAATCTTGGTATAAATGTCAGCAGCGTTTATGGTTACATGTGGAGAACAAAAAAGAGTAGGGTAGAGGCGGTTGAATATTATTATACAAAAAATGCAGAGGAACAGTTTGAATGGGAGTCCGTTTTATATCCATCTTTATCGGTATGTTGTACGAAATTTGATGTGTCATTAAAAGCAGTACGCAATAGAGCGTGGCGAAAGAATTGTTCGGCACAAGAAGCATTCCGGCATTGTTTGAAAAGGAAGAAGCATCTGGAAATGGACGCGTTTTACTATAAAGGTGATAGGTATAAGGACTTGAAAGAATGCTGCAAGCAATATGGAATCAATGTTCAATCTGTGCATTCTTATAGGTTCCGGAATAAAGACAGCGATTATGATGAGGCGATTGATTATATTAGAAAGATTACGAAACAGAGACAATTTATATGGGATGGAAGTGTGTATGAATCAATCAATTCATTTTGCAGAATGAAAAGTATCTCTGTAAGCAGTGTGAGAGATAAAGCGAGAAAGAAAGGGATGTCTTTACAGGAAGCGGCAAAATATTATATTGAGAGAAATAGTTATGACTGATGAGTACGCAGTATAAGCGGATGGTAGAATTTGTGAGAAATATGTTGCTGTTTATTGCAATTGCGATAAAATTAGGATAAAATAAAGATAGTAAAATGCGAAAGGAGAGGTGGAAATGATACAAATTCGCCCAGTTTCTGATCTTAGAAATAAATTTCCTGAAATTGAGACTCTTGTTAATAGTGGGAATCCTGTGTATTTAACTAAAAATGGATATGGCGCTATGGTTGTTCTAAGCTTAGAAGAGTATGCAAGTCTCACAGATAATATTGAAATGAAGCTTGATGAAGCTGACAGGCAGGCTGCGGGAACCGATGAAAGACTTTCTCACGAAAGCGTGTTCAAAAATGCAAGGAGTGCAATACATGGAAAATAAATCTTATCAGCTTCGCTACTTGCCAATATTCGAAACTGATTTGCTAAGTACGGTAAATTACATTACAAATGTCTTGAAAAATGAAGATGCAGCACATCGGTCGGTTGATGATCTTGAAAGTGCCATATTGAAAAGGCTGGAAAATCCTCTTGCGTTTGAACCTTATCGTTCTGCAAAAAGGAGAGAGTATCCATATTATCGGATTTATGTGAGGAATTATGTGGTTATCGGGAATGTTATGGAAGTAAGGCGACTGATATATAGTGCGAGAGATACAGATCGTCATTTATAGCAGAATGATAAAAATGTAATTGTAAAATAGCGATAATTTATTTTAGAAAAATAGTAGTAGGAAACAATACAGAACTCCTCTATATGAGAATAAAGTTGTTCTCATATAGAGGAGTTCTGTATTCTCAATTAAATATTTGAAAGTAAGTATGTGAAAAAATTAAAAACTTGCTGAATAAGCAAAAAGTTGCGGGTACAGAACTGTATAATCGAAAACAAAGGAAATGATTTTAACTTTAGTAAAAATGAGAATCATATGAGGAATGAGAAGATGGAAAGAATTATCAATATTGAAGATTCAGTAATCAAACATTCCCATCAAGATACAGTCTCGCATATTCTAGTGGTTCATCAATGGCAAGTGTGTTTAATGCACAATCTGATCTGGGTGTGGTTCTCAAATTCTTTTCTGCTTCCCAGCAGTCAATGCGAAGCATATAGCCTGCACTGGTATAAACATCAATGCTGTTTCGTCCGGGATTATATTCTGCAAATATTGTTCTCATCGTATCTTATCTCCTTATCGTTCAATCAATTATTTGCTACAAAAATCAGAAGCATTTCAATCAGTTCACCATGTCACTTTTATTTTGTGTTATACTGTTTTATAGATTTTTCTTGCCCTTGTATTTGCCCTTATCAGAGTTCGTAAACACTGACGGGACGATATAACACAAGGGAAACAATAAGGGAAAGCTCACCTGCGATAAATCCAGTGTTTTCAAGGGTTTGCAGAGAATCTAATAACAAAATATAACAGTTATTAATAAAATGTACCCTATAGATTGGACAGATTGAGTTTTTAAAACCCTTACCATTAGACAGTAAGTTTTAATGAAAACCCTTAAATCTATACAATGAGTTTACAGGGAACCCTTAACTTCGGACATGGTTTTGATGAACCCCTTCATTTTGGACAAAATCGCTTTTTGACTCCGATTCAGATTGATATTACAATAATAATGAATTGGAGGAAATTATGGCAAACAGAAAGTTTACAGAACAGGAAATGCTCACACTGAGAAATAGCAAATATGTGCTGGATGTATCACCGAGCATTGTACATTTCTCGGCAGAATTTAAAAAACTGTTTTGGGAGGAACTGTCAAAGGGCAGGCTTCCACGTGAGATTATTTCGACTCTTGGGATAGATCCAAATATCTTGGGGGATTCCAGAATAAATGGTCTGAAAACCATGATTGGAAATGAAGTAAAAAAGGGAAATGGTTTTCGAGATCTTAACACCTATGCACAGGGATGCAACGGATATCTTTCGGCTGAAAATCGGATAAAATATTTAGAAATGCAACTGGCATATAAAGATCAGGAGATTGAGTTTCTAAAAAAAATTGTATCTTTAAATCCGGAGGCTCCGGAATAATGAAAATACCAGCCCATGCAAAGTATCAGATTATTTATGATACCATGCAAAAAAACGATAATCTATTGAATGTAGCTGCCATGTGCGAAATTGCAGGAGTATCCCGTTCGGGATATTACCATTATCTCTCAACAGAAGACCAGCGAATGGAAAGGGAGGAACAGGACAGACAGGATTTTCTTCTGATTCTGAAAGCATACCAGTACCGAGGATATCATAAAGGTGCCCGTAGCATATATATGAGGCTGTTACACATGGAACCGCCGATAGTGATGAATATCAAAAAAATCCGGCGGTTGATGAAGAAGTACAACTTACAGTGCCCTATCCGCAAGGCAAATCCCTATCGGAGAATGGCAAAAGCAATGGCAACTGCATATACCGCACCCAATATAGTAAACCGTGAATTCGAGGAACACGGACCAAGAAAAATTCTGTTAACGGATATCACGTATATTATAAATGGAAAAGCACCCCGGTGCTATATGTCGACAATTATAGATGCCTGTACCAAGGAACTGCTGTCATGGGTTCTCAGCGAATCACTAGAAATTGATTTTGTATTAGAAACAGTAAAGCAGTTAATAGAAAAACATGGAACTGATTTAAGCACAGAAACATTAATACATAGCGATCAGGGTTCCCACTATACCAGCATTAAATTTATCCAATTGTTAAAGGATAACGAACTGAGACAGTCTATGTCACGTAGAGCAAACTGTTGGGACAATGCTCCTCAGGAATCATTCTTTGGTCATATGAAAGATGAATTAGATCTATCAGAGTGCCACGGCTATGAGGAGATATTAAACGCAGTTAGGGATTGGACAGAATATTATAATACAGAACGTTATCAATGGGACTTAGCAAGGTTGTCACCTGTTGAATATTATCAATATCTGACAACAGGAATTTATCCACTGATAATCCCTAAAGCAAAAGGTAAAAACAATCAATCAGAGGCATCACTTTGATGCCTCTACACAACAAACAAATATAAAATAGAAATCTGAAAAGGAAAAGTCATAGTGTCCTTGACAAAGGGTACACTTTATAAATTCCCTAATAAAACAGGTGAAATCTCAATCGATATTTGTGGAGGTGATCTACATGGCAAAACACGAGTTTGGAATTATGATGGATGCTCCTCAGCAGGGCAAGCGATATGACGAGTATGAGCCGTGGAAATATGCCTGTATTTCTGTTGATGACGCCTATTTGGAAGGCGTTGTCGAAAGGCTTACATCCATTGACTTCTATTGGCATACACTTTCCGTCAAAGGCAAAGGGCTTGCATACTGTGGTGTTACACTTGTTCCACCTTGTTCGCTAAAGGCATTTATTGATGTCATTGCAGATAATTCTGAACTATCCGAACTGAAAAAGCTGTTAGAAAATGCATTAAGCAATAACAAGTGGGTAATTCATTACGGACTCTGATAGAGACAAATTCAAGTTTGTAAAACTGATGGAATAAAAAAATGTAAAGCTGGGAGCATTAGCTTACGGCTTTTTAAGTTAAAGCAAATAGAAGTAAATAATGGTCAAAAAACAATCGACATCCGACCTCGTACACGTTATAATGTAAGTAATCTAATAAGAAAACAGTGTTATCATTACTGCATTGCTAAATGAGAATGGTAGCCATAAATATGAATTCGCAGGAACGGAATGGTTGAACCCTCAGGGTGACAGTGTCACTCATTTGTCAGCGAGAGGTGCTTAACTTGGATGATTTTCAGTTTTCTTATTTTGACATGGATTTACAGGAAAGTCAGTAAAATCAAGTTGTTGCTTGACTTATGTTGACCAAGAAAAACATAGATTTTCTGTAGTGACTTGAACTCCTAAGCTGTAATTGTGGGTTCGATTCCCGCAGGGAACACTTCAGAATTTTAA
>OMEJ01000970.1_pt1 | contig 13425 bp, 13 predicted proteins | sample 1645361 | NCBI WGS metagenome assembly OMEJ01 (sample SAMEA103958156, study PRJEB25191) | human gut metagenome
GACAGCTTATTCAAGTGCGCCAATCTATGGCTTTCCTCTACTTTCTTTCACACTAATCTCCCATATTTTATGTTCTATATTGAATTTAGAAACTTTAAGTATTTATCAACATATTTATCAATCGTGAAACACTCTTCAAAAATTTTTTTATTGCTTATTTCCAATTTCTTTTTTTCTTCAGTAGACATTGCCGCAATTTTTTCAATTAATTTTGTTGCTTCTTCCACTGTATCATATAAAAAAACACCCTTTGCACCTATTTTCTCAAAATACTTATTTCCCCCCGTTCTTGAAGCAATTACTATTTTTCCACAAGATAATACCTCCAGCATTATAATATCAAAATATGTTTCCCGATTAGGTAATACAAAAACATCAGATGCTGCAATAATAGACTGTGAATCGTTCGTCCAACCTACCTCTTTCCAACGTGAATCTTTTAATCCCAAAATAGGATGCTCTTTTCCACAAATGATAAATTGAAAATTATTCTTTCTATTCCATAACATAACTGCAATTTGCTGTAATAAATCATATCCTTTCACTTGATTATGCCTGCCAGCATATGAAATTATAAAATCATTCTCATTTAAAGAATAATCCATGCAGACTTTTTCTCGACTACAAATAACCCGTTTGGGTACAATACCTGTTGGAATATATATTAATTTTTTATTGAACTTCAAATCATCGTGAATCTTTTGATATTTTTCCCAGTGTTTTAAATACGATTCTTCTGCATCTGGACAAGGAAATATAACATAATCTGCTCGTTTAAATGCATATTCATCCATTTGTTCTAATGTAGAATAAAATCTCCTATAAAACCTTTTTTCCAATTCAGTTGGAAGTTCTTCATATATTTCTTGATGCTGTGGAACAGGAGAATGTGTTGTCAAAATAATTTTTCCTTTATATTGTTCAAGATCCTTTCTATATTTAAATAATGATATCGTTGAATGAAAATGAATAGCATCATATTTTCCAAAATCAATGTCATGAATCATCGGATTATTTATCATTTTTTGATAATCCCTTTTTCTACGATAAGCAATCTGTATAGCATTAAACCAGTTAGGAAAATACTTAATAATCTTTCGATATCGATTAATTTGTTTTGTTTTTTCTTCATCATCTGGAGGTAAAAACACAATATCTTCAATATTCTTTCTTTTTACTTCTTGAAATATATTATAGCAAAAACCTGCTGGACCTCCTGCTGGTTTTAAATCACTCTCTTTCATAAAAATTAATACTTTCATAATACACCTCTATTTTTTATTTTAAGAAGCCTTTTATAGTTCTTATACCCCACTGCTTTGCTACAATAAAGCGATTATCTTTACAATATACTATCATGAAAATTATATTTCCTCCAAGAAGACACATTGTACATCTTATTATGATCCCCATCCAATTATATGGTATTTTCAAGCATATAACATAGCTAATAAAACATACGATGCCGCATACCAAAGCATCTTTAATAAAATTAAAATAAAACTGTCTTGTCGTTTTCTTTAAAATTATCCTATGTACAGTCCTTGCCATCAACGGATCAATAAACATTCCTACAAAAATAGAGGAACCAATTACACCGTATAACCCAATATATTGGACAGAAATTATATTTAAAAAAATATTTATAGCACAACTTGCATAGCACCTTAACATATCTTCTTTCCAAATACCAGCTGCATCTTTATATACAATAACTATCCTCTGAACAGATGTTATAAAAAAATAGATAGAAAATAAAATTGCCATTCCAAGTGGTAACATTAATTCAATGCCTCCCCATACATACATAAATGGTTGATATAGGCAAACAAAACACACAGTGCAAAAACTGACTAACCACATATTAATGAAATTCAACATTTCAAATTTTTTTCTGATACTATCCAAACTGTCAATCACCAGAGAATTTCCCACTCCTGCAAGCATAGAGCTATGTATTTCATAAACCACCGCTTGAACAGATGACATAATAAAAAAATAATTATTATATAGTGCAGTTTCTTTTAACCCCAGAAAGATAGATATAACTAAAGTATCTGCCGCATTAATCAATACCGTTGAAATCTTTATCCCAATTAAAGGAATAATTCTTTGTTTTATATCTTTCCTAATACTATCTTCTATTGGTTCTTTTACTAAATAACAAGCAAAGTTTCGATCAACAATATGAGATTTAATTATATTATTTAATACCGTTGTTATTGGAAGCAATATTACATATGCATAATAATTAGGCGTAAGGAACAGTATCGCACATTGCCCTACTTTTAGTAACGTGTTTGTAAATAACCCTACTTTATTTATAATATTGTTACATTGTAATGCACTTAACAATGACGATTTATATGCAAAGAAAAAGTAAGATAATGCAGAGTTTGTTAAATATATGATATATAAAATGTAAATATTAACATCACTAGGTATATCTCCATTAATGATCTGATTTAAAAATGGAAACAACATACTTCCTATAATCAGTAATACAACTCCAATTACATAATAAATTTTCTTCAAATACATAAGAATCGAACCAACTGTTTTATAATCATCTTCTGCAATTGGCTTATACATTGCATAAACACATGCATAAGAAAATCCAAGTTCACTCATGCTTAACACTTGTAAAATTGAAGCAAAAAGACTACTTAAACCTAAATATTCTACTCCCAATTTATAAATTATTATAGTTCGAAGAGCAAATGGAAGAACGATATTAACAATCTTTCCAGTTGCTCCCCAAGCAAAGCCACTTATTGTATTTTTTGTTCTTTCTATTTTCATTTTACAACTTACACTTTCAGTAAATTTATTTATAACTTCTTTCTGTCCCAAGAAATCCCAGATTTTATAACCTTAGCCGGATTACCTGCCACAACACAATTTTCTTCTGATACCCTATTTGTTACTACTGAACAGGCACCAACTACACAACCCAATTTTATTTCTACCCCTTTAAGTAAATAAGCATTTTGTCCTATCCAAACATGTTCCCCCAACTTAATATTTTTTGCCGAATTAACTCTATTGCCTTGAGAATTGAGTATAGAATGATGATCTCCAGTTCTGAGTACTATTCCATATGCAAACATACAGTCTCTTCCGATTTCAATCGTGGTTCCCTCTGTAGCTATAAACTCTGATTTTCCAGTAAATGTACTTTCTTCTCCAATTTGAATTTGATTATTATCTTCATCCAGGAAAAAGACACATCCATTTATCACCGATTTTTTTTTAATAATCACAATATTATTATTACCTGTAAAGTTAAATGTGCAAAAACTCACCTTTGCATCTGATTCTATTATAATCTTATTGTTGTGCCCATTATTATTAATAAGGCAGCCTTTAAAAACAGATTTAGAATCTATATCACAGACCGAGTAATCTTTACCCTTTCTAATAACCTTCCAAATTATAGATCTATTATCTACTAAATGCCTTTTTATAAAATCACAATTCATCGAGTGTTCCTTTCATTATCTCATTATATAAACAGAGATAGTCTCTTGTCATTCGTTCTTTTGAATTTCTTTCTCTAACTTTTTTTATTATTTCATCACTAATATTCTCTTTTTTATCAATCCACTTAATAATTTTTTCTTTTAACAATTCATTGTTACCATAAGGGACAACCTCACCCATATTAGGAAATATTGTTTCCTTTACTCCTCCAACATCAAATCCTACCACTGGTGTACCACAACTATTTGCTTCTAAACATACTGTAGGATAATTATCCATCTTACTTCCCATAACAAATACATCTGCCAATGAATAAAATTCTGCTAACTCATCTTGACTTTCTGTATATGGAACTATCAATACATTATTTGCTGTATTCTGTACTTTATCTTTAGCTCCGACAATAACAAAATACAAATTATCATTATTCATACTTTTAGCCAATTCCATCATTAAACTTCCCCCTTTTAAATCACTCGTCAAATTGGGGACAACCGATAATATGATTTTTTTATTCTGTGGAATCTCAAATTTTTTTATAATTTTTTCCGTTTTTCTAGGATAAAATATGTTTCCAGTCTCTATGCCATTATGTATAGTAATGACATTCTTGTTTGACATAATTAGTGATTTCTTCGCACGTCCAGAAATCCACTCTGATACTCCAACAATAACTAATTTTGAATAATTACAAAAGCTTTTTTGCATCATTTTGTAGTTTTGTTCAACTCTATCTAATCCTCGAACACCTAATCCACTTCTTAATCTAGGACAACGGATACATCCTGTCTTCCATTGTTCACATTCCAACGCATATCCACATCCTCCAGTGTACATAAACTCTGCGTGAAGTGTAAGTATCGTTCTAAAATTATTAATCTTCAAAAATTCTAATAAACGATATATATCTATAAAATAACCGTTAATACATTGAAGGTGTACAATGTCTGGCCTCAGATCACTTATTACCTTTTCCAATTTTCTATTAGTCCATTTTGAAAACCTATAAGGCATTCCATCTACCATAGAAAATAGCCGACGTACACGGGACATAAAATCTGACGAAATACATATAGTATTCTCATCTCCTGTCTTTTTCCCGCGTCCATAACAAACATATGATTCAATCTGTTGTTCTAACAAATTAAGATGGATGTCTCTTGTTATTTTTCCAGTACTACCACTACCATACACACAATTAATTTGAAGTATTTTCATATTTTAAATGCCCCTTATAACACTGAAACATATACCGTCTTTTGCCAAAAGCTTTATAAAAAACAATCTATCCTATTTAAAAACTCTTAAGACCACACAAAATATCCTGAAATTTCGCAACCGAATTTTTACTATTGTGATTTAGTTGGACAATATCCTTTGCATTTCCACAATATCTTGTCCTGATTTCAGTCTTTTTTATTAACTCTTGTAAAATATTCTTAAGCTCGCTATTTGACGTAGCAACGAATGCAATTTTATTCTGTAGTAAATATTGTGTTTCCGCAAACTCCTTAGGTGCATACATCAAAAAACATCGATTAGAAGCTAAGCAATCCGCAATCTTCGTAGAAAATGCATACTTTAAATCTTCCAGATAATATGGTTCAAATCCCTCAGTATGAATCAGCAAATCACTATTATATATTATCTTTTTTACTTCTTCATAGCTTACTCTACCGTAAAATCTTAATCCAGAACATTTATCGAACTCTTTCTGTACATTTTCATTTGGAATAGTTCCATACACATCAAGATAATAGTCTGGATTTATCTCATGGATTGCATTTGCAATATCAACTAAACTCGTCGCTCTTCCTACACCTAAATTTCCAGCATAAGACACAATAAAAGAATTTTTATCGGGTTGTTTTGTTTCAAATTCTTGGATATCAGTTGCAGTATAAATTACATCTGACGCTATGTTGAATTCACCACAAAAATCTTTTTCTAATGCTTCACAATTGAAAATAGCAAAATCCGAAGCATTGTATGTCTTTTTTATTGATTTTTTTAATATATAATGAAAAATAGGATACAGATGATGCGCTAAACCAGTGCTTTTAAAATAGTCAAACTTCTTGAAATAATAGCCTTCTGTATTGTATATTACTAATTTGCCCCTAAATCTCCTTGCGGTCTTTAGAGCCAAATTAAACATAAATGCACAGTCTCCAGCTTGTAAAAGAATAATTTCAGGTTCAAAATTTGAAACCCAATGCCAATATCCCGAACACTTCCAACTCCCTGTTTTCCAAACAAGTTCGCGAATCAACATCGTTATTGCATTTCTACTGATTTTTCTATCTCTTACTACAGTACTTTCAATATCTACTACTGTATTTTTTTTTAATTCATCTGGAAACACAATACCTCCACATGCACCTTTTCTTAATACTGCATTCAATGCATGTTTATCCGACACCTGAAAATAATTTTTACAAAATTCCACTTCCGGCACACCTGATAAAAAAAACTGTGCAAGTCTATCCTTAGGCCAATTTTTAAAGAAATTACCAAGTGTCCGTCCATTTGATGTTGTATATGAAAAACATTCATTACTTAAAACAAGTACCTTAGGTATCATACTTTTCTCCTTACTTTCAGTTCCTTCATAAGGTGATCAATTACCATTGCACAAATTATACTAAGTATTATCACTAGCAACATATTCACCAAATAATATCCAGTGAGATTTTGTGATATGATCCACATTAAGTGCGCATGAATCAAATACAGAGGATAAGAAATATTACCCAAAAAATTAATATTTTTAACACATAGCCTAAAAAAATTAGTTAGAAATACTATTCCTATCATAGCACTACATTTCATAACAAGATTTAGTAACGTTATGATATAATGTGACTGCTGGCGTAAAAAATCAGATTGCTTAAACAGAAGAAGTATTGCTGAACTAATAAGTAATATCACACCTAAACATATTTTTTTACTCCGACTATAAATACTGATATCATTTATATGATCTGAAATATAAATCCCTAGAATAAATGATAAAGATTGTTCCCCTTGCAAATTACCACAAAATATAAATGTTGCAATTGAAAAGCCCACCCATATGCTATTACGAACTATTTTCTTAGAACAAAAACGATAACTGCAGAAGAAAAGCAAATAACATATAACTATATACTGCATATACCACTCATAAGGATTGAGTGTCTTTAACAGTAGAATATCTAAAATATAGTCTGAGAAGTTTACTCCTATAAGACAAGCTGCTATTGTTTCAATAATAACAAATGGCATATAAACTGAACGTATTCTTTTTATCCAAAAATGACTTAATTGATTGTTTCTATATGAGCTCATTAATCCAAAACCGGAACAAAATAAAAACATAGAAACACCAATTCCTCCAAGGGGCGTAAACCAAGTCTTACCAGAATAATTTCCAATATGACTAACAAGCACAAACACAATGGCTATCCCCTTGATATATTTCGTATGATCATAACTCAACATCTCGGTTTTATTGGGCATAATATTGCTCCTTTATTTAAATTAATAGCATAATTCATCCTGTACCTTGGCAAAACAATCATAAATGAGGTTAAAAAGAATGCATCAATTGAAGAGTTAAACAGAATAACGGTTGTAGGCAACATTGTCAAAAGAGCTGCTATCAAAAATGCGAACGATTCAACCGCAAGCATTTTATCGTAATGAACACATTTAATAATTTTTTTAATTTGAGCAATTGTCATTACAACAATCCACATAATTCCTAACCACCCATAATATATCAAAATTTGAAGATACCCATTATGAATTGAAGCATATCCATCCATCTCTTTGAAAAATGCTCTCGTTTCACCAACTCCTCTTCCCAAAAATTTATTAATTAATGTACCACTACTATAATATTCAAGTGCTGAAGCATACAATCTTTCCCTTGAATTAGAAATACCACTCTTCCATATTGTTTCAAATACATATTTTCTTAATTGGGGAATTGTTATACATAATATAACAATTATAACCCCTCCAATAATAACCATTTTCCTTGCTTTTGATTGTTTGTTCATAAAAGAATAAATTAACATATATGCAATACAACTCACAATCGCTGTTCTACTAAATGTTAATATCATCGTAAAAAAGAAAATTCCAATAAGAACATAATAATACCACTTTTCATGATTTCCATTTAATGACTGATCGTCAATTTCTCTAATACAACAAGCAATAGCGTAAAATAAATATAATGCAAATTCATACATACTTGAAAAAAAACTATGTAATTCATTGCCATAACCACTTGCTGCACTCAATGCTGATGTAAACTGTGACCTGTCAAATATAAGCGTATATAAAACTCCTATTAAAGCAACTACAATTATTATTTTATTAATTTTTTGCATTTGAAATGAATCCAATTTTAATGCATATCCCATCGCATAAGAAAGAAATGTATATATACAAGGGAAACCATAATATAAAATAATATCAAATCCAAAAAACGGAGAAAACAAATCGTTTATTATGAAAGCAACAAGCATAGTGCTAATAAATACAATTATGATTCCTCTCCTATACATCTTTAACTTACTATTATTAACAAATCCCACACATAAGTATCCTAATAAGAATAACTTTATAATAGTATCTGCAACTCCTCTTAATGAACTTGTAAAAATATTTTGCCAAATTAGTAACAACAACCAATAGCAAAGAATATATTGTGCTATATTTTTCCTCATAATCTAAAAGGCCACTTTCTGGATATTAGTCATTGACTAATAATCATAATCTTTATGCTAAACTCTTACTATGCACGATTTTCATGTCATCTGCTTTTCATCCCATCGACCAATTTTCGATATGCATGTACCCATGAGAATTGATCTTTATAACGTTTACGATACTTTATACAAAAACGTAATCCCAATAACCAAGAAAGAGGGAAATGTAAACATGCGTAATAAACCCCTTTATCAAAGAAAAATTTGTCTGTATACCCCTTAAACCATGTAGATTCCCTACATTCAATTAATTTTGCAACTGTAGCGGGTACCGCATATACATGTAATCCCTTTTTTAAACATTCAAACAAAAATAATGTGTCTTCCCCTTGTGAATACTCTGCACCTCCACCAAAAGATAAATTGAAAAAAATACCGTTTCTGATTATTGCTTCTCTTCGAATAGCAATTCGTGCAGCACCATATTTACCATAATTATACCATCGCACTCTAGAAACTTTTTTATTTACTATCCTAATTTTAGGTTCATCATCAATATTTAAACATAAAACATCTGCATCTGGTAATTCTAAAAAAGCTTTTTTTATAATTTCCTCATAATTATCGTAAAAAATCATATCATCATCGGCAAAGATACAAATGTCTGCTTTAGAGCGCATGAGTGTATTATTTCTATTTAAACCTACTCCGCGCTCTGCAAAAGAATAAAAAGTGACATCATGCTTCTTATAAGTTATATGATCAATCGAATTATGATCACATTGATTTCCTATTAATGCATCTGATGATATATTCATACGTTCAAGTATCGAATAATCTTTTTGGTGCATAGTCGCAACTAAAACTTCAACTGTCATATTTTCCCCTTATCAAATCAGTCTCTTTTCATCTTTATATTCTTTACAGTGCTTTAAAATATCCTTAAAATCTTTATTAACATCCCATTCTTCTGCATGTTGTTCCCATTTGATTCGTTCGGGGGAAGGTATTTTCATATAATCCCCAAATCGTTCTGTCAAGAACTCGTGTAATTTTTTCGGTACACGCAGTTCTACTTTTTCAAATGGAGCGTACTCTGTTTTTTCGAAAAACTCCTTTTTGTATATGGCATTTTTAAAAACAGCTTTTCCCATAAAATTACAAAAATAATTAGTCTCTTTATCTTTGTATCTATAGACCTGTTTCAAACCATATTTTACCAAGAATTTATCCGGCATATGTGCCATTACTTTAAGCGCAAAACCCAAAAAACCCGTTCTGCGATTATAGCCTCGAATTGCTAATCCTTTCATAATCACATATTTTGCCCAAAGGCATTGATACATTTGCAAAAAAACATTATTAGGACATACATGCAAAATAAAAATATCTATATAAATACCCTGATGAATATCCCAATTTCGTAAAGCTTCTTCTATGTAGGTGGTATTATTCATTCTAACTTTAGAAATCGTCACCTTACCATCAGTAGCTCCCCACTCTTGTAGGTAATACTTTTTTTTATCTGCTTCTTTCAAAAATATATTTCGAAATCTTTCATACTGTTTTGGCGTCATAAATATATCCAAATCATCATCCCACGGGATAAATCCACCGTGTCGTTTTGCTCCTAAAGCTGCCCCCCCCATTAAACAATATTCTATCCCATTCTTTCTACACAACTCGTCAACATATACCGCTATTTCCAGTATTTTATTTTGTAAAGGAATAAATCCATACTGTGGATCTAATCCATCGCGCATATATTCCATATATTATGCCCCCATACATTTTTTTATTTTTTCTCGGATTGTCTTCGGCAATAAATAATAAATTTCCCATTTCCAATAACTTCTTGGGTTCATATATTTGTTTACAAGAAAATCAAAACTTTTTGTTTTGTAATCATCAATAAATTCATCTCTGTTCGTTGGTCTTTTTGTTCCGCCTGCAAAACAAACCCTATCTTTTTCAAGCTGATCAAGGTTTACTTCTATTATATTTAATTTATTTTTGCAAAGATCCCATAAATGACTACCTAAATAGCTATTAATAATTACTGTTGATATACCATCAAAGCGATTAATTCCTTCTACATAATTGTCTATTTCATGAAAATCTCCTATGGTAATATCCGCATTTCTATTCTTTCCAGCAAAACGGCATTCATAGCAGCTCTCTCTTAAATTAATATATTTTTGAAATGCCGCATAAAAAGCAGATTTAAAATATAATTTCTGCTCTATATACGTCTTTCCTTTATACATATACTTCATTGAGTAAGAATGAGGCGTAGATCCATTTTTTCTTTTAGAACGAAACTGAAAATCTACTATTTTTATATTTCTTTTACTTTCTATATATTGTTTACACTCATCAAAAAATTTTTGGCTTGGTACACCATGACAAAAGAAATCAAGTGTAATTAAATTCTCATAGTGCTTTCCAAGATACTTTTTTAATGCTGTTACCTGGCAAGGAGTAGATACAAACAAAACTTTCTTATTATTGTCTAAATTTTCTTTAATTTCAGAATATTTCCGTGTTAAATCACTTTGTAAATATTTTGATTTCATTAATGGCTGTAACTCTTCTATATTTTCTGCTCTTGCACATTTTAATTTCATATCATTATCAAATGCAGCACCATATATGATATAGCCATGTAATAGAAGTTCTGATGCCAAAACACCAAAAATCCCACCACTAGATCCTTTAAATCGTGCCTTTTTATCTTTAGCATAAGCAGCATATGCCACCTGAGGTTTTCTTTCAGAAGTATCCAGTGGCATTAACATTGGACATACCTTTTCACATTTTCCGCACCCAATACAATTATTTTGCTCCACAACCGGAAACATATGTCCTAATGTTCCTAGCTCCATAGAAATACAACCCTTAGGACAAATTTCACTACAGGCCCCACAACCACAACAGTCCTTTTCATCCATTATATTTATCATGACTAACCTCTTGTTAATTTTTCAGATAAAAGGGTTGATGATGTTCCATCTGTATGAGGAAGAAATACCATATCAACGCCAATCTTTTTAAATTTATTTTCAATTTCATTATACATGGATGATCCCTTCCAATCATCACCGTGAAAAAGTGCATTAAAATGTATTTGTTCCCATGCCTCAAATTTATCCATATTAAATTGCGGTACAACCTGATCCACATATTTTATAGCTGCGACAATAGCCATTCTTTCTTCAAATGGAATAATCGGTGTCTTATGTTTATACTTTTCAACTAACTCATCTGTACTGACACCCACAATTAAAAACTCACACTGTTCTTTAGCCCGTTTTAGAATATTTAAATGGCCAATATGAAACATATCATATACACCAGTGGTATAACCTACCTTATATTTCTTTTCCATAACTTACAACTCCCTCTTTTACTAATTTCTACAATATGCATTTGAGCGTCCTCAATCTACCCATTTATGGCATATCATTCTCAACTACTACATTTCTTTAAAGTGATTTTTCATACAAATTGATGTGTACTTATCTATAATTGTTTGTATAGACTGTGGAATTGGCCCATCCACTACCAATACAATTTCTGTAGGTTGAATTGTTTGCAGAATAACGCTTTCCAATGCCGTATCAAACCATTCCGGATTGTCTCCTCCATAAACACACATTGCTACTGAAAATGGCGGATATTCTCCTATAGTATTCAAATGTTCTATTCGCTGCAAATTCAACTTTTCACCTTCTGTAGAAGCTCTCAATTTTTTAAAAAGGGTTGTCCGTATTTTATTAGGTAAAATCACTTCTCCCCCAAAACGTAATGCAACATTATACAAAAATCTTGGTAAAGAAATAATTTTCTTCGAATACATATATTTTTGTATTCCTGCTTCACTGAGAAAATACTTTAATCCTCCTCTCCTTGCGCTCATAGCATCGCCTATACGAACATTTACCAGAGTTTCAGGTACATTGGCAAATATTCCTCCTGCCTCTGCCATACGCAACCACAAATAATAATCCTCTTCGCAGAACCAATCAATATATCCACCAACCTTTTCATAAAAAGTCTTTTTGAACATTACTGATACCTGGTTCATAGGACACCGTTTTTTCATAAAGGCTTTTATATCTGCATCATTTTCTGGTACAATACGTTTACCTGTTATATTTTCTGGTTCTCCAATAAATTCTGTAATCTGTCCGCCTACAATATCTACACCATCAAAATCTTTAAATATTTTTAATTGCTTTTCAAATCGATTGCCAAAAGAAATATCATCTGCATCCATTAATGCCACTAATTCATTTGTACATTCTTCTAATGATTTCCGTCTTGCATTCCCATGTCCTTGATTCTCAGGCAAATAAACCACTTTAAATGTAATCGCCATTACTTATATCCCACTTTTACTTAGAATTTGTCTTGCTTCTATTTGTTTTCTATCATATTCCTCTTGTGTCACTTTTCCTGTTCTCAGTAAGTAATCTCCAAAATCTTCTGCTGTAGCCATATCAGATTCTGTGATTCCCTCCTGTTTCAAAAATGCTTTTTCAACTGTTTGAAATATGATTTTTAAATCCCCTAAAAATGAAACCTTTTTAATATAATCCAAATCATAATTTAACTTTTTTTCCCAACTAATAGCATTTCTTCCATTTACCTGTGCAAGGCCTGAAAGCCCTGGTTTTACAGTGTGGCGCTTTCTCTGCTCTGATGTCATAAATACCATATCCCTTACCAGCTGAGGCCTTGGGCCAATAACAGACATACTTCCATTTAAAATATTAAATGCTTCTGGCAGCTCATCTAAAGAAGTAGAACGCAGCCATGCACCAAATTTTGTCAGGCGCACATCATCTGGTAATAAGTTGCCTTTTTCGTCTTTTTCATCTGTCATTGTACGAAATTTATACATATTAAAAACTTTTTCATCTTTTCCCGGACGCGGCTGTTTAAACAAAACCGGACTCCCCAATTTAATTTTTACCAGTATTGCTACTATTAGATACAACCAACTAAATACTGTAATTGCAGCAAGTGCACATACAATATCTATTATTCGTTTTATATATTTTTCATAAATTCCCTCTTTATGAACACTCATTTCTACTGCATCCCTCTTTTTTACATTTTTAATTAAAACAGCTTCTAATCATCTCAATGACTACTCTCTGCTCTTCCTCTGTCATCTTGTTATCACTGGGCAGACACAGACCTCTGTGGAACAGATCCATTCCCACATCCAACG
>OMEJ01000978.1_pt1 | contig 13306 bp, 16 predicted proteins | sample 1645361 | NCBI WGS metagenome assembly OMEJ01 (sample SAMEA103958156, study PRJEB25191) | human gut metagenome
AGGCGGTCTTCCATGTGATCGTAATTGCAATTTCCATTTTTCTTGCAGCAAAGAATGTGATCAGTATTGGAACGGTGCTGGCAACTTATTTATGTTTTAATCAGCTTACGAGCCCTCTAAGAGAGCTTCATCGTATTTTAGATGAATTTTCAGAGAGTATGGTGCTGGCGGGAGATTATTTTGATATTGTAGAAATACCAGAAGATTTTTCTTACAGAGCTCTGGGATCCGGGAAAAATATACCGGAAAATGAAGCACCGGAGATCTGTCTGGAAAAAGTTGTTTTTTCTTATCCGGAGAAAAAAGAAGATGAAATCCTGCATTCGATTGATTATTCTATTGAAAAAGGAAAATTTATCGGCATTGCAGGACCAAGCGGATGCGGAAAGTCCACGCTGATAAAATTAATTGCCAGATTAGAGCCTTACCAGGGGAAAATCTGGATCAGAGGAAAAGAACTAAGTCAGATGACCCGTCCGGATCTGGCGGAAACCATTGCCCTGGTTCCTCAGACTCCGTTTCTAATTGCGGATACGGTGTTTCATAATATCTGTTATGGCATGAGGCGGAAAGTATCGCTGGAAGAAGTGAAGGAAGCTGCGCGGAAAGCTAATCTGGAATCTGTGATTGAAAGACTTCCGGGGAAATATGATTTTTTCATTTCAGAAGGAGGAAGCAATCTGTCAGGGGGACAGAGACAGCGAATTGCCCTGGCACGGATTTTTTTACGAAAACCGGAAATCCTTATTTTGGATGAGGCAACTTCTGCTCTGGATAATACATCCGAAAAGATGATTCAGAGGGAGATTGAAAATATGAAAGAAAAGTATCATACTACGATTCTTTCGATCGCTCACCGGCTTACGACACTGGAGCATTGTGACGAGATTATTGTGATGGAAAAGGGGAATATTGTCCAGCGGGGAAGTTTTGACGAACTGAAAGAGACTCCGGGAATTTTTCAGGATATGTACCGGGGAATATTGAAATAGGAAAAAGAGAGAAACAGGAGGGAGTTATGAGTCTGATCGCGGTAATTGATGACGATGTGTATATCGGAGATATGCTGGAAAGACTTCTTACAAAAAACGGATATCAGGTCATCAGGGCCTATTCGGGAACAGAGGCGGCAATGATGCTGTCAGGGACAAAACCGGATGTAATATTGCTGGACCTTATGCTTCCGGGGATTTCCGGTGAAGAACTGCTGCACAGGCTGAAAGAATTTCCGGTGATTATTATCAGTGCGAAAACGGACACACAGGACAAGGTGGAAATGTTAATGGAAGGAGCGGCAGATTATGTGACCAAACCTTTTGATAATCAGGAACTTCTGGCAAGAATCGCGGTGCAGCTTAGAAATCTCCGGGAAGGATATCACAGCCGGAAGCTTGTTTTCGGCGATTTGAAGATGGTCAGAGAAGAACATCAGGCTTATGTAAAAGATCAGAAAGTCCGGCTGACGAAGACCGAGTATGCGATTTTAAAACTTTTTCTGCAAAATCCCAGACAAGTGCTGACAAAATCAGTCATACTGGACAGAATTCAGCAGGAGACTCCGGATTGCGTGGAAAGCTCTCTGAAAGTGTATGTCAGCAATCTGAGGAAAAAATTAAGAGAAATCGGTCAGAAAGATTATATCGAGGCAGTCTGGGGAATTGGATTTAAACTGAGAGAAGATTAATCTTTACGATTTCTTTACCATTATCTTTACCGATTCTTTGTGGCGGCAGAATAAAATGAGGATGTCATAAGGATGACAGAAGGAGGTAAGGTTATGGACAATGTACTGGAAACAAAGGCGTTGACGAAAAAATACAAAAAACATTCAGCGCTCTGTGATCTGGACATGCATGTGCCGAAAGGAGCCATTTACGGACTGATTGGTGAAAATGGGGCAGGGAAGACAACGCTGATTCGGCTGATCTGCGGACTTCAGAGTCCGGACAGCGGACAGTATTATCTGTATGGCAAAGAGAGCAGAGAAAAAGAGATTTACGAAAGCAGGCGAAGAATGGGGGCAGTCGTGGAAACGCCTTCATTATATCTGGATATGACGGCGTACGACAATCTTGTGCAGCAGTCGATGCTTCTGGGACGTCCGTCCTGTGATGGAATGGAAGCCTTGCTGGAACTGGTGGGCCTTGCTGGAACCGGGAAGAAGAAAGCAAAAGATTTTTCACTGGGGATGCGCCAGAGACTTGGAATTGCCATTGCGCTGGCGGGGAATCCGGATTTTCTCGTGCTGGATGAACCGGTCAACGGACTGGATCCGGAAGGAATCATTGAGATTCGGGAACTTATTTTAAAATTGAATCGGGAGAGGCGGATTACGGTACTGATTTCCAGTCATATTCTGGACGAATTGTCAAAGCTGGCCACACATTACGGATTTATTCATCAGGGAAAGATGGTAAAGGAAGCCAGTGCGGAAGAATTGGAACAGATGTTTCGAAAGAAGACCATTGTAAAAACTGACAATACAAAAAAACTTGCAAAAGTCCTGGAGTCTTTACAACTGGAATATAAGATTTTATCAGACACGGAAGCGGAAATCTATGAAAGAATAACGGCATCAGAGCTGGCGGCGGTCATGGAAAAGGAAGGTGCCTGTCTGGAATCTGTTTATGAAAAGGATGAGAGTCTGGAAAGCTACTATATTCGTCTGATTGGAGGGGAACGTCATGAATAGATTGTTACACGCGGAAATCAGGAGAATGAGAAAAGACAAAATATTCTGGACAGCAGTGCTGTTTATTGCGGGATGGTGCCTGTTTGTGTATATATCCCAGTATTTCAATATGAAGAATCTGGGAGAGAAGTATAAACTGGATGCTTTGTTTTTTAATTTTATGACATGGATCGGAATTGTGATGGCGGTCTTTATCGGGTTGTTTCAGGGAACGGAATACGGAGACGGAACGATCCGCAATAAACTTATCATCGGTCTGCCGCGAAGCGATGTTTATGGCGCGGGATTTCTGGTCTGTACGGCAGGAGGATGTCTGATTCTTGCGGGGGCCTATCTCACAGGAGCGATTGTTGGACTGCCGCTTTTTGGAACAATGGAGATGACGGCGGAGCAGTTTCTGAAAAATACAGGGATTGCCGTCTGCCTTATGATTTCTTACAGTGCTGTTTATCATATGATTTCTCTGTTAAGCGGAAGCAAGGTAAGAGCTGCGGTTTTATGTATCCTGGTGGGATTTGGATTTTTATTTTTATCGATTTATATTTTTTCAGAATTGGCACAGCCGGAAATGATCCAGCAGTATGTGCAGACATCAGGGAAAAGCATAACCGAATGGGTGAAAAATCCCGCATATGTGGATGGAACAAAGCGAAGGATATATGAATGGCTGCTGGATGTGATTCCAACGGGACAGGCAATGCAGATGACATCTTCTGCCCACAGGTGGATTCGGATGACAGTATGTTCTCTTGGAACTGCAGTTGTGTGCAGCTATGTGGGAATTGTTTGTTTTCGGCGCAAAAATATAAAATAAAGGAGAAAACATGACGGTATTGGTTGGCTGTTTCTGCGTTATTCTGCTGGGAATTACTGCAGGATGTCTGTGGAAAATCCGGGTGATGCGGAAATCTGCAGAGGAATTGACAATCCAGTTTGAAAAAAGAATAAAAAAAGATACGAATGTGGGGATCGAGATTTCATCCCGTGATTCAAAAATGAGACAGCTGGCTCAGGGAATGGATCGGCAGATCCGGACATTCCGGGAGGAACAGCGCAGGTATTTGCAGGGAAATCAGGAACTGAAGGATGCGGCGGCGAATCTTTCTCATGATCTGAGGACGCCAATGACAGCCGCATGGGGTTATCTTGATTTACTGGAGCAGGAAGATATGTCAGAGGAAGCCAGAGAATACCTTCAAATCATTTCCGAGAGGATTCAGGCGATGAAAGGACTGACGGAAGAGATGTTTCAGTATTCGAAAATTGGCAGCCAGGGACAGAAAAATCAGAAAATCAGTTTAAACCGAGTACTGGAGGAAACAGCTGCGGATTTTTACGGAGTGCTGACACAGGCATCCATTGAGCCGGAAATCCGGATTCCGGAACGGCAGGTCTTTTGTTATGGAAACCTTCAGTCTGTAAAACGTATTCTTGCCAATTTGTTTTCAAATGGGATGAAATACAGCCATGGGGATCTGAAAATTGTTTTGGAGGAGAACGGGAGCGTCAGTTTTTCCAACCGTGCGCCTTTTATGGATCCGATACAGGTAGGATCACTGATGGAACGCTTCTATACGGTGGAAAGCGGAGAACAGTCTGCCGGACTGGGACTGCATATTGTAAAAGTGCTGGCAGAGGAGATGAATGGAACGGTATCAGCAGTTTATGACCGGAAGGAAGAAAAACTGCGGATTACAGTTTGTTTTCCGAAAGTCGTCTGAGATCAATAAAAAAGGGCATCTGTTATATTTTGAACAGATGTCCTTTTGTCTTCTCATATACTCTTAAAGTAAAATACTATAAGAACGTAAAAAATACACTCAAATGTTATTTTTCTTTCTTAATTATACTATAATCTGAAACATTGTCAATAAAATTAGAGTGCTATTTCCTTGGTTTTTACGTGAATTATAATAATTAAGACCAGATTTTTGAGGTGTTTGGGGTCAAAAATCTGGTCTTTGCTGTCTGAAAAAACCAGAAAGGAGTGTGTGAAATGGGAAGACATGGAGAAAATATCAGAAAACGTAAAGACGGAAGATGGGAAGCCAGGATGATCACAGGCTATGACGCGTCAGGCAAAGCAAAATACCGTTCTTTTTATGGCAAAACATATCTGGAAGCAAAAGAAAAAAGAAATCAGGCTCTTGGCAGAAATCAGGAAGAAATAACAGCAGGGAAAAGAAGCGTCAGAAAAATTACGGTGGCACAGGTAATGGAAGAATGGCTGAAAGACCGGAAAACGGATGTAAAAGAGTCAACTTATGCTCAGTATGCCAATCTGACTCAGAATCATATCCTTCCCCAGCTAGGAGAAATCAGTCTGGAAGACTTAAATCCAGAGATGATCAGTCAGTTTTTAAAAGAGAAATTAAAGACCGGAAGAATCGATCGAAAAGGAGGGCTTTCACCCAAAACGGTATCAGACATTCGCTCGGTTCTGCTTCTGGGGCTGGAATATGCCCGCAGGCAGAAATATGACTGCTTCGAGGAATCAAAGATTTTTTCACCGAAACATTCAAAAACAGAAATGAAAGTTTTGACCAGAGAGGAGCAAAGCAGACTGGAAGAATATTTGTCCCGGCACATCGATCCGTTATCTCTTGGAGTTTTAACGACATTGTATGGAGGATTTCGGATTGGAGAAATCTGTGCGCTTCAATGGGGAGATATTCACTTTGAAAGCGGGGTGGTTCAGATCCATAAAACGATTATCAGAATTCAGAATACAGGTCATCCGGGAGGAAAGAAAACCCGTATTCTGATCAGCCGGCCGAAAACTGAAAGTTCCAGACGAATGGTTCCTCTTCCGACTTTTTTGCTGGATCTATTAAAGAGTGTCTGTGAAAAACCGGAAATATATTTGATTACAGGGACAAAAGCTTTTATGGAACCAAGAATGTATTTAGAAAAATATAAGCAGATTCTGAAACAGGCAGGACTGGACTCCTTTTCTTTTCACACCTTAAGGCATACATTTGCCACCCGCTGTGTGGAAAGCGGATTTGATATTAAGTCGCTCAGTGAAATTTTAGGACATGCCAGTGTCAGTACGACACTGCAGAATTATGTACATCCATCTCTTGAACTTAAGAAAGAACAGATGGAGCGTCTGCAGAATGTTTTAATTTGGGGTCAAAAACATGGTACCCTGACGAAAGAAAACGAGAAAAATTCTAAGGAATTTCAAAAAACATCCCATAGTATTTTACTTTAAGAGTGCAGCAGTCGTATCAGATATTTGTAGTATATCCAGAAATGAGGGAAATATGAAGAAAAAATGGTCATCCCCATCTATGTCGGTTACACCGGTGGATCTTGAAAAACTGGGGGATGTGAAAAAATTATCGGATGCTCAATTAAAAATAAGACTGGAAGAGGAAGGATATCAGTTCAGCAAGAAATATCAGGCTTCTTCAGATTATATTTACCGCAGAGTAGCCGATTCCGATGTCCTGATTTCCATCGGATCCAATATTGCGGATTTTAACGGATATATCCAGTTAAATCCAAGCGCTGTCTGTCTTTGGAAACAGCTGTCAGAGCCAAAGACCTTGGATCAGTTGGAAATGGCATTGGAAGAGACGTATCAGATTCCGCATGAAGAGGCTGTGGAGGATGTCATTGATTTTTTAAACGAATTAAAAGAACATGACATGATTACAGTACAGTAAAGGTGGAAAGATATGGAGATGAAGCCACAGATTATACATGAAATGCCAAAACGATATCCGGTGGATGGAACTTTCGAACTGACAGTACGATGTAATCTGCATTGCAAAATGTGTCTGTTCCGGCATGCGGATTCCGAAAATGCCTCAATCATAAAAAAAGAACTGACGACGGAACAGTGGATCAGCATGGCAGATCAGGCAGCAGAGGCTGGAACCATCAGTCTTTTGATTACAGGAGGAGAACCGATGCTTCGTCCGGATTTCTGTGAAATATGGGAAGGAATTTACAAAAGAGGATTTCTGATAACGCTTTATACCAACGGAACTCTGGTAAACGATAAGATTATGGAAACCCTCAGAAAATATCCTCCTCATAAAATTGGAATTACCATCTATGGTGCGTCACCGGGAACTTATGAAAAGGTATGTGGCGATTCGAAAGCTTATGAAAAAGCAGTAGAAGGAGCACATCGCCTGCAGACCCTGCCTTCGAGGCTGGAATTTCGAACTACGATCATTAAAGACAATTACAGGGATTTTGATGCTGTCTGTCAGCTGGTGGAGAAGGAATTCGGCCGGGAATATCGGCTGATTCAGACCAGGATGGTAACCCAGTCGGTCCGCGGCGCCTGTGCAGACGTGCGGACATGCAGGCTGGATCCGAAGGAAAATGTAGAGCTGGCATTTCACCGGGGAATTAATATCATAAAAGATTTTATTGGAGATTCTTACGATGAGAACAATCTGCATGCCGTCTTCCAGGACAGCGGGGAAGAGACGGCCTTAAAACCGCGGCTGACATTGTTTGGGTGCGATGCCGGAATGAAAAGCTATACGATTTCCTGGGATGGACAGCTTCTGGGATGTCAGATGCTTGGAAACTTTGCGCAGAATGCAGTAAAAAAAGGTTTTCAGAAGGCGTGGGAAGATTTTCCCGGAACTGTAAAACTGCCAGAGTTAAATGAAACTTGTCAGAAATGTGAAAACCAAAAGTTGTGCAACAGCTGCTGTGCGTCAAGATATGCAGAAACCGGCGACCTTGGAGGATGTCCGGAATATGTATGTCAGGATACGGCAGTGATAAATAGATTATTAAGGAGGAATGAAAGATGATGACAGAAACATATGAAAAGCCAAAGATGAAATTTGTATCTTTAAGAAATGAAGAGGCGGTTGCCAATACATGCTGGGGATACCACGGAACAGACACCAAATTATATTGCGATGTTTCCGGAGAGGGATATTTTTCTTTTCAGATTGCAGGAGGATCTTGTACACTGAACGCGATTAATATAGTTTATTATGATGGTGAAGGAAACGTATCCCCCTATACACAGTCTCAGTATGATGAACTGATGAAAATCCTTAACAGTGCAGGAGGAGAATCAGGAAATCCATACAAGGGAGAAGGAACTACAATTATTCCAGACCACCCTGGACAGTGGTCTTAATCAATGTCCGCGTCGTTTGATGTAAATTTTGCCGGTGTCATCTGCCGGTTTCAGGAGTTTGGAGGGAATTCTTTCTGTGACATCTGGCAGTGGAAATTGGATCCTTACCGCTGTAAAAAGAAAGATTCTCCAAGCCTGATCATTCGCAATGGCAGCTGCTGGGAAAGTTCGCCGGAAATCATCAGGAAAGTATACGAAGTCCAGGATGGTTTTTTCCTCCGGCAGGTTTTTAAACTGGCGGATAACCGGACTTTGTGGCGGTACATACGGAAAAAGACAGGAGAGCGTCTCCTGTCTTTTCGGGTCAGCGCTGACTGGTCAGAGATTGTTCTTCTGGAAGATCATACCTACAGCGGAGGCGCCATGGCGTTTGAATATCTATGTCATTTGATGCCGGCCTGTGGTCTGACATTCGGCATGCTTACATTTTATGGGGCGCTGATGGAGCATAAAGGGAAAGGTATCATTATTTCTGCGCCCTCCGGCACTGGGAAAACAACCCATGCCAGACTGTGGAGGGATCAGAAACAGGCATTGATCTTAAACGGAGACAGAGCGGTGTGCCGGAAAGAGGACGGAATATGGAAAGGGTTCGGACTTCCATGGTCCGGTACCAGTGGGGAACAGATCAACCGGAGGGTGCCGGTTCAGGCTCTGGTTATGTTAAAACGGTCAGAAGAGAATCGGGCAATCCGAGTCCAGGGAGAAAAGGCGTTTTCTGCTTCATTATCCCATATGCTGTGTCCGGTCTGGAATGGACAGCTGGTTGGAAAATCACTGGATCTGCTGGATGATTTTCTGGGAGAAGTTCCGGTAATCCGTCTGTCCTGCCGCCCGGATGCAGATTCTGTGGAAGTGCTGGCACGGGCGTTGGAGGAAATATAAAATGGAACAGGAAAAAAGATGGATCCATTCCGCGGATTTATTTTTAGCAATCGAAGAACTGCTTGCCGAAGGTCGGCAGGCAGTTTTTACTGTAACGGGCATGAGTATGTGGCCGTTTCTTTGTCATGGAAGAGATCAGGTGGTCGTAGAAGCCTGTGATCTGGAAAAAGTGAAAAAGGGCGATGTGGTTTTATTTCGAACCATCTTTGGGACTTATCTGCTGCACCGGATTATCCGGATGGAAGAGGATGGTTTCGTCACGACAGGCGACGGGAACTGTTTTCGGGATGGGAAATTTCCTTACTGCTGTATCAGAGCAAAGGTAACCTGCATAGTTCGAAAGGGAAAAAGGATAGACTGTACATCCGGTAAATGGAAATTGATCTCCTGGATCTGGATGAAACTGTTTCCAATTCGGAGATGCCTGTTATGGGAGTTTAGAACAATAAGCAGTATAAAAAATAAATTTAAAAATAAAAAATAACGGTAAAAAGCAGGCAGGAACCTGTTATTTTCCTGCCGCAACCTGTGGTTGACAATGTTCCACCTTCCGTTTTCTTGTTTTTATGATATGATAATGCTATGTTTCGTCTATATCATAAAAGGAGGATATGGCAGCATGAAGTTTGGAGAGAAACTGATCAGACTCAGGAGAAAGAATGGAATGTCCCAGGAACAGCTGGCGGCAGAGATTGGAATTACCAGACAGTCTGTGAGCAAATGGGAGTCCGGAAGTACACTGCCGGAACTTGCAAAATTAATCGTGATTTCAGAATTATTTGACGTTAGTGTGGATTATCTGGTCAAAGATTCCATGGGAGAAGATTTCTTAGGAGATATGTATTCTATGGGAAATACGAGGCTGGAAGAAAAGATGGATGAACTTTCCAGATATGTGAAAGGATATCAGTATACCAGTAAGCGTCACATCAAGGGAATCCCTCTTGTATCCATCCGGCTTGGCCGGCGCCTCGGAAAAGAGAGTGTTGCAAAAGGAATCATAGCCATCGGAAACATTGCGATCGGCGTGGTCAGCCTTGGAGCTGTCAGTATTGGAGTATTCAGTTTTGGCGCACTGGCTTTGGGAATCATTGCCCTGGGAGCCATGGCGGCAGGACTGCTGGCTTTTGGAGCTATGGCAGTGGGGGTCATTGCCATAGGAACCGCTGCGGCTGGGCTTTATGCAGGCGGTGTGACAGCTCTTGGAAAAGAAGTGGCAGTGGGAGTCGCAGCCAGCGGGAAAACAGCCATTGGAGAGACGGCAGTCGGTCATCATTGCCTGGTGTGGAACAATGGTCTGGACGCAGAGCAGATTCGACAGTTCCTGGATCGGACCAATCCGCATCTCTGGGAACTTTTGCGGAAGTTTTTCATCTTTTTAGGGCAGCATATTAAATAAAAGGTGAAAAAGGGATGACTTTATCTAAATAAAGTGATACATTATAGAATAGATGAAAGAGAACATAAGGGACAAAGTTGTAATTCAATGACACACAGGAGGTAGAACGTATGTTGCAAGAGATTTCATTGGAAGGAAAAACAGCTTTGATCACCGGAGGGGGAACAGGGATTGGTTTCGCAATTGCAGAAGAAATGGCGGATGCAGGAGCCAGTGTAATTATTGTCGGAAGAAGAGAAGAGAAATTAAAAGAAGCGGCAGAAAAGATTGGAGAGAAATGCAGCTGGTATGTATTTGACGTAACGAAAACAGAAGAATATGAAGATTTTTTCCGGAAACTGGAAAAGAAAGCGCCGGTGGATATTCTGGTCAATAATGCGGGAATCAATATTAAGAAGGACTATTTTGATTTTACGGCAGAGGAATTTGATAAGATTATGGAAACGCAGGCAAAGGCGCCGTTTATGCTGTCACAGACAGCGGCAAAATATATGAAAGATAGAAAATCAGGATGTATTTTGCTGATTTCTTCTCTGGCGTCCATTCTTGGCATGCATGAAATACAGGCATATACCGTAGCAAAGAGCGGCATGAAGGGGCTGGCGAGAAGCCTGGCAAGAGATCTGGGACCGTACGGGATCCGGGTGAACAGCCTGAATCCGGGGTTTGTGTACACAGATATGCTAAAAAATACTAACCTAAAGACGCCGGGACGTCTGGAAGAAATTCAGAACCGGACACCGATGAGGGGATTTGCCAAAGAAAAGGATCTTGGAATGGCAGCAGCATTTCTGGCATCTGACGCAGCAGGATTTATTACCGGAATTGATCTGGTAGTAGACGGAGGAATCAGCAGTTCTTTCCTGATTTAAAAAAGAAAAAGGAGTCATAAAACCATGTACACGATGAGTGGAAGAATTCGATACAGTGAAACAGACCGGTCAGGGAAGCTTCCGGTTCCGGGAATTTTGGATTATTTTCAGGACTGCAGTGTATTTCAGTCAGAAGAACTGGGCCTGGGGGTAAAATATCTTGCGGAGCGTCATCGTGCATGGGTTTTGAATTCCTGGCAGCTGGAGATCGTAAGACTGCCAGTGGAATGTGAAGCAGTGACAGTCGAAACCTGGGCTTCCGGCTTTGACAAATTTCACGGAACAAGGAATTTTACAATGAAGGATCAGGATGGGAAGTTTTTGGCTTATGCCAATTCTCTCTGGGTTTATATGAATCTTGAAACAGGGCGGCCGGCAAAGCCGTCAGAAGAAGAAATTCAGAAATATCATGCAGAGACTCCTCTTGAGATGGAATATCAGTCAAGGAAGATCCGCACGCCAAAAGAGTGGGAAGAGCGGGAACCGGTTCGGGTGAAGCGAGACTGGATTGACAGCAATCATCATGTAAATAACAGTTATTATGTGAAAACTGCTTATAACGAGCTTCCGGAGGATGTCTCTGTAAAGAGACTCCGGGTGGAATACCGCCGACAGGCCCTTTATGGTGACGTGCTTTATCCGAAAACGGCACGGGAAGACAGCCGGATTATGGTGGCTCTTTGTGACCAGAAGGGCAGACCGTATGCGGTAACCGAATTTCTGACACAGGAAAAAAGCGCGGAATCATAAAATACAGCAGGAGGAAAAGACAGATGGAAACAAGAAAAATAGGAATCCTTGGAGCAGGCCATGTAGGAACCCACTGTGCGGTCAGTCTGATGTTTCAGGGACTGGCGCAGGAGATTGTTCTGATCGATAAAGACGAGAAAAAAGCAGAAAGTCAGGCACTGGATTTGAACGATATGGGAGCCTGCCTTGCGAGGAAAACGATCATCCGTGCAGGAGATTATGAAGATTTGAAGGACGCGGAGATTCTGGTCAATGCCATTGGCAGAAGCCGCCGCCCTGGGGAAACCAGACTGGATATGTTTGAAGATTCCATGGAACGGCTGAAAGATATCGTTCCCAGAATAAGGAAATCCGGATTTCAGGGGATTTTGATCAGCATTACCAATCCGGCAGATGTGGTCGGTGAATGTTTGAGAAGAAAACTGGGGATGGACCGGTTCCGGTGTTTCAGTACGGGAACCAGCCTGGACAGTCTTCGAATCAAACGGATTCTGGAAGAAAAAACCGGATATGACAGGAATTCCATTGATGCTTTCTGCATGGGAGAACATGGAGATTCCCAGATGGTGCCTTTATCCCGTGTTTCCATTGGAGGGAAGCCATTTTTGAAGCTTCAGAAAGAGCATCCGGACACATTAGGAAAGATTACTCTGGAAGAACTTCAGGAAGAAGTCCGTCAGGCGGGCACGACAGTGATCGAAGGAAAGGGAAGCACAGAATTTGGGATCGGAATTGCTTTGAGCGAAATTGTAAGCGCGGTTTTCCATGATGAGAAACGAGTCTGGCCTTTGTCAGTCTGTCTGGAAGGAGAATATGGGCAGAAAAATGTTGCCGCAGGAGTTCCGGCTGTGATTGGAAAAAACGGTGTGGAAGAAATCTTTGAAATTGATTTAAATGAGAGGGAAAAACAGGAATTTGACCGTTCCTGTGACGTCATAAGAGGTTATTTGAGACAGGCGGAAGAAATGTTGAAATAAGCATCCGGCACTGCCAGAAAAATTCTGGCAGTGCCGTTTTTACGCAATACATCCGGACAGAAGCGCTGTAAGCTGGCTGCGGTATTGCGTAGGGGCAGGAAAATTTCTCTTATCTGATCTATAGGATCAGGCCCCGAAGGGTATCAATCCTTTGCTGCTCTTCAGAAGACATTCCTTCTTTCAAAGCATCCAGGATAATAGAGGTCTCTGCGTTGGTAAAAGAAAGGCCCTGTTCTGAGAGACGGCTGGAAGCAGCCATTAGATCCGGCAGGATCATCTCCAGAGATTTTCCCTGACACTGATGGATCAGGAATTCCATGATTTCCAGTTTTTTCGGATCAATCTGTTTTAATTTTGGATGGTTTTTCCAGTTTTCATTCATACAAAGAAGCTCCTTTTACTTATTTAAGATTTGATTCAGCTGGTTCATAAAGTCGCTGTTAGGGGCAGGAGTATTTTGCTGCCCTTGTGACATTAAAAGAGGCATGAGTTTGGCAAACATATCGTCATTTGTATTTGGGGCAGAGGATGAAGCAAGATTTGGATTCGATTTCATAAAACTCTGATAAGACTGGTAGAGTTTCATCATCTGCATCATTTGAAGCA
>OMEJ01000990.1_pt1 | contig 13123 bp, 13 predicted proteins | sample 1645361 | NCBI WGS metagenome assembly OMEJ01 (sample SAMEA103958156, study PRJEB25191) | human gut metagenome
GATATTAATTTAGCTGCTTTTGCACTAGTTTTTTCATTTCCTCCAGGTGTTGTTGATGATGTTTCTTTATATCCAGTACCATCTCCTATTATGATATATCCATGTTTGACTCCAAACTTATCACATTCATCATCCGTACTCATTAATATATCTATATGATAGACTCCATTTACAACATTTATCTTGCCACCTCTATCGGTTACTGTATAAGTTTTACCGTCTATGAAGCTTCCAGTACCACTTGGTTGTATTTTAGTTCTGAAAGGAATACTTTTTGGTGCTGCACATGTATTTTTAGAAGGGTCTAATCTTCCACCCATACTTTGAAGTGGTCCACCTTCTATTCCAGGTCCAGGCCAGTATGCAGTAAATATTGCTTTAACCTTTTTACCATTTAATATTTTTCCTGTGCTATCATTACTATAATTATCATCTATTGGAGTTGTTGTAACTTGTTGTTGTTCATCTTCTCCAGCAGTAACTTCATTCATTATATTTTTATAATTCAAATTAAGTTGTATTTTATATTCTCCATTCTCCCATGTATGTGAGTCTGTATCTATATAAAATAACCCTTTTAACCCTGTACTACTATCGGTTACCGTCACTCCATATCCAGTAATACAAGTTGTATCTCCATAACCATCAAGGGATGCGCTTCTTTCTCTACCAGTCAGCATTTTTTTAGCTTCTTCTTTTGCACTTTCTAAATCTGTAACTGTATTATTTGTAGTATCCATTGTAACAGTTTCAATTGCATCTGTTTGTGTTTTATCTGTAGTTGTATTTGAATCTTTTATTTCATTACCTCCAGCAACAACCTTTGAATACCAAGTCTTAGCTGTATTACCTCTTTTTTCATTATATCCACCACGTTCAAAACATTTACCAAATTCATATCCTGCTTTGTATGGATCTGTTAGCTTCATAAATTTACTTAATCCACCAACTCTATTATTAAGTGCAGAAACAGTAGTGCTTTCTTCGCCACTAAGTTCATCCCACATATGTTCTAATTGGAGGTTGAGATTGGTCCAGCTTACTCCTTTTTTAGAGGCTTTTCTTTTAAGACTTATCAATCTTTCTTTTCGCCATTGAAGTAAACCACTAGCTCCTATAGAATTGACCAATTTGGTACTAAATGTACCACCGGTTTCTGTATCTGCATTCGCTACTATACCGCATGCCACTTGTGGAGTACATCCTTTAGCAATACAAAAATCAAATATAGCTTTTGCCACTGAATTAGTTGTATTTAATGTATATGAATTAGAAGTTGAAGTTGATACTTTAGTAGCTGTTGATGAAGCAGATGAAACAGTTAAAGCTTTTGATTTACTATTAGGTGAAACATATTTTTGTGGATTTACTGGAGTTCCCTTTGTACCTGAAAAACATTCATGAATTTCAAAATGTAAATGAGCGCTTGTACTTATTCCAGTGCTACCCATCTTAGCTATTTCTTGGCCTTGATTAACACTTTGGCCTACTTTCACACTAAAGCTTTGAAGATGTTGATATAATGTTCCTTTTTTATTTCCGTGGTCTATTACAATATAGTTTCCTCTTCCTCCGTTATAACCTATTTTGGCTATTACCACTTTTCCACTATCAGAAGCTACAACTGATTTACCTGAAACTCCACCTCCAGGGATATCGATGCCTTTGTGAAATGTAGATGCCCCTGGTGCAGGTGCTTTTCTTGGTCCAAAAGGTGAAGATATTCTATGCACACTCGGTACTGGCCATATAAAATTACCTGTACTAGGTTGTTCTGTTTCTTCTCCTGTATCTGGATCAATTGTTGTTGTTTCTGTAATTTCTGTTGTAGTTTCTGTTGTTTTACTTTCTGCTTTTACAATTTCTTGAAATAATCCATATAATTCTATTGATTTTGAATTTTTTTCTTCTCCTATTTGATTTCCTGCGTCATCTACTATAATAACTCTATTTACTACATTTTCTATACTGGACTTGTAAGTTGTTGATATGATATTTTCTTCTTCTTTAAACTGAATATTTAACTTTATATCACCTTTTAAAGCTGTATGTATTTTTCCTTCCTTTGCATAGCACATATACTCTTTTCCATTATTAGCATGAGAATTTGTATAAGCACTCATTATAGTATCATACATACTAACACCAATAAATACTTTGCTCCACGATACTCCATCGTCAACAATACTACCTTTTTTAATGCCATATTTTGAGTAATCATCTAGCATTTTTTCAGTTATTTGTTTTGCTGTCATATTTTTAAAGTTATAATTAATTTTTGTATGAACTAACTTTTGAGCATGATCATAAGCTAAATAAGAAGTTGTATCGGTAGTTTTTTCTATAGTATATATAAACCCTCTGAAAAGCTCATCTTTATCTTCATAAAAAAATACCATATAGCCTTCTTGTATATCGACTTTTGGTATCTTCTTGTCATATTTATTTGATATTATTGAAAATTCAAGTTTTCTTGAGGCTTGTTTATAATCTCCTGACCATGTTACTTTTTCTACTAGTTGTGTTATATCTGTCTTTTTATTGTCTCTATTAACTATTTCTATTTTAATCATATTGTAAGCACCCACCCTTTTTTAAGAGTTGTACTTTTAGATAGAGATGGATATTTAGCTTTATTCTTTTCTATTATTTTTTTATAATCTGATCCTTTTCCATAGTATTTTTTAGCTATATCGTATAGTGTATCACCACTTTTTACTGTATAAGTTTTTTGCTTAGGTTTATTATCAGTTTCCTTTGTATCTGTTCTATCTTTATTATCAGTTTTCTTTTTCTTAGGAGTAGTTGATGATATTTTAATTTTTCTATATTCTTTTAGATTAATAGTAAAATAAACATCTCTAGTACCATCTTGTTCAGAATATTCAAAATCAGTTATTCTAACTTGGAAATTTATTTCAGTACCAGTAACTATAAATCTTAATACTTCTCCCTTATCCATCCATTTTTTTATTTTAGTTACGCAGTCATATTGTTTTGGATAATCAGTATAACTAACAAAAGAATATTTTCTTTTAGGATTTGGGAAAAATGATGATATTTCTATTGTTCTAAGTCCTTTACCTCCAAATATTGTAACATCTCCTAGTCCTGTTATATTACTGTCGTTTATTATTGCATAGTCTTGTACATTTATAGCAGAAGGTAATATAGGAAACCTAAAAATATCTTTATCATCTTTTTTCAAATACATCTCCATAATATTACCTCCTCTATCCATTAGTTATTATTCTTTGTTCATTTATTTTTCTTACTAGTGCAGATGCTATTTTTTCTATATCTGCATTTTCTCTTATTATAGTTCCATTCATAACTATAGATATCTGTGGACTATTACTTTTATCTTGTTTATATTGTCTTGCATCTCGTGCCGGTAATAACATTTCTCCTTTATGTGCTCGTATTGGGAAATTATCATAAGGTATGGTTCTTTGACCCATAGCTCTTGGTCTTCCAGGTTCTGTTCCAGTTAACGATTCTGTAACCTTTCTAACTGTTGCTACTATAGGATTATTTGTGATTGTATTTTTTAATCCTTCCCATGCACTTTTTATATCACTAATTACACCTGATATTTTTTCTTTTACATTATTAAAAGCATTTACAGCAGTATTTTTAATAGCATCCATTGCAGTTTTTACAGCATTTTTAATAGCATTCCATGCATTAGTTACTGTTGTCTTAATTGCATTTAATGCAGTTGATATAGCATTTTTAATAGCATTCCATGCATTAGTTACTGTTGTTTTTATTGCATTTAATGCCCATAATATAGCTGTTCTTATAACATTCCATGCTGTAGTTACAATCCCTTTAATTACATTTAATACTGTTGATATAGTAGTTTTTATAGCATTCCATGCTGTAGTTACAATTGTTTTTATTATAGTTAATACAATAGTTATATTTGTTTTTATTCCATTCCATGCTACAATTACTATTCCTTTTATTATATTTAATACAAAAGTTATACTAGCTATCATCTCAGTCCATTTTCTTATAACTAATGCTTTAATAAATTCAATAATTGGTGCTAATGCTGCTTTTAACTCATTCCATTTATTTACTACCCAATTTTTAAGTTCAGTAGCTTTTGCGCAAATTGTATCCCAGTTTTTGTATAATAGAACTCCTATGGCTATAATTGCTGCTATTACACCTATAGCTATTAAAATTGGTGCACTTAAGGCTGCAAATGCTCCTGTTGCAATTCCTATAGCTGCGCTTATACCGGCGAATGCTAATTTTATTGTTGTTACTACAACCATTACAGTTCCGATGATTCCTATTAGTGTTGTTATAGCTGCCACTACCATTGTTATTCCTGCTACTAATTGAGGATGTTGTGCTATAAATTCTTGAACCTTTTGAATTACTGGCTGTATAGCATCCGCAATTTGTTTTACAACTGGTGCTAATGCTTCTGCAAAAGCTGATTTAATTCCATTAACTGCTGAATTCAAAGGTGCTAAAGCTGCGCCTAATTCTGCCTGTGCCTTTTGTGATTCCCACAAAGATTTATTATACTCAATCATGGATTTATTAGTTTTATCATACGTTTCTTTACTTTTTCCATATGCTTGATTTAATGTATCTGTTATAAGTTTATTTTTTTCAGATACAGTTTTACATGCTTCTAATTTTTTATTAAAACTATCTTCACTTATTCCGGCCCAGTTCAAGGCATCTGCTAAGTTACCAGTTACTTTTCCTACTTGTGCTGTTTCCGTTATAGATTCTGTTAAAGATTCTATAGGTATACTATCACCATAAGCTGTCCATACTGCTAAAGAAGCTCCAATTGTTTTATCTAATTCTTTCTGAGTTAATCCCATCTTTTGTAAGTTTGAAACAACATTGACTGCCATCATATCATCACCAGTATATCCATATACTTGACTAGCATTTTTATTAGCATCTTTCTGTTTATATCCATTTTGTTTAGTTGAGCCTTGTAATTTACTTTGAAGAGAATTAAATTCTTTAGTAGCTTCAGTCAAATCCATTAAATTTTTAACTACATCAATAATTTTCCCTCCAAATTCCATCATCTTCTGTCCAGCTTCCAAAGTTGCTAGAGACTTTATCCCACTTGCAGCTTCATTTGCAGCACTATTAGTATCTTTTAATGATCCACTAGTATCTTTCATTGTACTTTTTAAATCATTCATTGAATTAGCAGTATCTCCAGTTGCCTTTTGTATATCTTTCATAGCTTTATTTGCATCGTTAGATGTTTTATTTAAATCTTTCATTTCATTTTGTATTTCATTAAGAGGTTTAGAAACTTCGTCACCTTCGAAGGCGAATGATTGCTTCTAGTGTTTTATCATTTGCCATTGCCTCACCTCCTCCTATTTAATATTTAGAGTAGGAAAAATATTTTTATTTTTAGATATCTTATAAAACTCTTCCGATTCTTTTCTTATAAATGCTTTTATTATAGTCTTTTCTCCAAATCCCATATTATAATAATGAGCTGGCATTATATTTTTATGTTTAAACAGATAGTACATTGTAGCAGTTTCACTATCTGTTTCAATTAGTTTTTTATTTCATCTTCTGCTTTTTCTATTTTCTTTAAGTCAGATAAATTATTTATTGCATCTACTAAATCTTCTACTTCTCCTTTAAGAAGCAATTTGTTTATTAATTCTTTTGGTGTAGGACACTTAAAATGTTCTCTAAGTGCCTTGTCTTTGAACATTGGACAACCTTCCATTATAGTTAATACTTTTGTTTTATATACATCTATATCTGATACGTTTCCATTTTCTATTTTAATTGCTTTCTGTTGTATTTCAGTTGCTTTTTCTGCATTTATAGCTTCTATTTCAAACTCTAATTCTTCACCTATTTTTTTAACAAACATTTTATGAACGGCTTTTGGTGTTTCTAATGTCCCTGCATCTATTTTCATTAATTTATCTATTATGTTCATTTAAAATTTCCTCCTAAAAATAAAAATAGGCTTTAGCTAAAAACACCAAAGCCTTATATTATTACTTTTTAATAATCTATTATATACTGTCAAGCACAGTACATTTTGTAAAGGAAAATGGACATTCCACCTCTCCTAATGTCTTTACTTCAAAATCGAATAAAGTTAAATCATCAAAAGATACTTCTGATAAACTTATTCTTTCTGCTCCTCCATTACCTGGATCAGCTAATTTACCTACTATAGTTATATCAGGTTCTAAACCTTCTTTTATATAATCAATTAATAGTTTTATCATTCTTGAATTAGTTTTATTAAGTGTCATTGAACCAGTTCCATTGTATCCAGTTACTTTTTTATGAGTAAACATATCACCTGCTACATTTATATCTTCTTTATCAAATTCATATTTTGCTTGGAATGCTTTTATTTCATCAACTAATTCATCATTTATCCAAACTTCCATTTTTGTTATCATGTAGCATTTTATTCTACATTTCTCATAGTTTCCCATGAGCTCAGACTATGTCTTTACCTTTAACTTAATAGTAAGGTAACGGGTGCTCGTGTTGAGATTATTGGTTTGCCTCCGCACTCATTAGTCGTTGCGCCTTCCTAACTACTTTTATGACATTCGTTAGGCTCGGTTCAAAGTTGCCATAGGCTTTGCCCTTAGGTTTTCTTTGAATTCTCCCGTTTTTTAACTAAATATTTCTACTTAGTGGGGCAAAGTTGGATAGAAGTAATATACTTACCCCAAGTACCGTTAATTACTTCATTAGCTTTCAACTAAAAACACCTCCTATTTTTATTATATAAATACTCTGATTCTTTATTTCAATGGCATCAGATGAACACGCGAATGCTAATGCTTTCGATCGCATCAAGGATTTTACATCTAACGGCTATGAATACCTGATCGCCCGTATTAGCTTCTCTTATTTCTCTGTCACTCATTACTGCTAAGTTAACACCTTTAGATTTTAAGTATTTCTTTTGTTCTTCCATATCTATATCAACTTCTACTGTATTTTTTTCAACTAATCCATCATTAATTAAACCGTCAAAATATCCATGAATAGCTGACATTAATAATACTTTATTGTCAAAACTGTTACTTAATTTTCCAATGTATGCATCTCTAGCAGTTGCTCTTATATCATTAGCTATTAAGTCCATAATATCTACTGTTTTTATCTTTTGGAATAAATCACCTTTTGATTGTACATCTGTTGTTACTGTATCAGATACAGTAGTTAAACTGTTTACTCCTCTTGCTACTTTTATTCTTCCTGCTTCTTTGAAAAGAATAAATTCTCCTTTTCCAACTCTTTCTGCTGTTTTAGTTCTTGTTTCGGAAGGTATATCTGTAACCTCTGGAACACTTGCATAAGTAGTAGCCATTCTTAAATCTGTTCCAGCAATTAGTCCCGCAACTCTTGCAGTGAATTCAGCATCAGTATATGTTTTATCACCTACTACCACGCCATTTTGAGTAACATTTATTATTCCTTCATAGTCAGCTGCTTGATTAGCTAATACAGCCTTAACCATATTTCCTAAATTTCTTTGTGCCTTAATCCATGTTACTATTGCTGTCTTATCTTCATCTGCAGCAGCTGGATAGCATAAATAATCAAATTTTGTATTTTCAAAATGACTTAAAGCTGTTTCTAAAGTCATTTCTCCATTTATAACGTATAATTCTAGTTTCAATGGTGCTTTTGTATTTCCTATTAAAGCATTTGTTATAAGTCGCTTATTGTCAGCAGATACATCAGCAGGTATATCTGTTACATCAACTATAGTTACAGGTGCTATTGCTTTTGTTTCTTTTACTATCATAGCAACTATACCTCTAGAACCTCTGCTTATAGCTGTAATACCTTCTTGTATAAATTTAATACTTATACTTGGTAATCCTAAAGCCACAATTACTCATCTCCTTTTATCGTTATATTTCTTAACTCGTTGAGTTGTAGATGTAATTCTTTCATTAATTCGTATTCTTCCTCTTCTTCTGTAATATCAAGTGGTCCATCATATTTACTATATTTAATATCATTAAAATTAAGATGTATCATAAAATCAAGTATTCTTCCTACTTCATCTGAATATATGTTGCTTTCAACCTCATTTACAGTTAAATAAGTGTTGTCCACAAATAAAGTTCTTCCAAATATTCTTTCTAATCTATCACTAGCATCATATATGTGTGTTATACTCTCTCCTGCTTGTTGTAAATACTTAACTGATACTATAATAGATCTAAGATTAGATATTTTAGTTAGTGCTTCACTTGAAACAGGTAATATTTGCACAAAAAAACAAGACTTATCAAAGCCTTGCGTATTGTTATCTTCTATATATACATCTTGAGGAAAGTTTTCTGCTACTGCTTTTGTAGTAGCAAATAATATATTTTTCAGAGATATCATTTAATCATCTCCTATTTGAAACCATATTTTTTAAATAGCTTTTCTAAGTCATTTTCAAAATCTTTTTCAGTTTTTTCAAAAGATGTTTTTAGCATATAAGCTCCTTCGTATGGTTTTCTGCCTCTGATTCTATGGCCATACTCAACATATACAAATTGTTATTAACCAGTAGTTTTTTATCTACTGCTCTGGAGGTTTCCCTCATTTTCATCGGTTAGTATACCTAACCCAGCTTGGCGTACATTTTCAATCCAATAAAAAAGCAACCCTTTATTGGATTGCTCGGCACTCTTGGAGGAATTATATTTATTCACCTCTACGCTCTACGGTGACTACTAGCCTTTCGCTATCTAGTAGTTTACCACGATGTTAGCATATATAATTATATATTTTTCCAAGTTCTCATATTTACTATATTTAATATAGATCCATATGTTAACGGATATATTTCACTAAGTTTTTTAATTGATGTCCCTTGTTTATATTTTTCTCTTATTTCTAATGCCATTTCTTTAGTTATTTTAGAACGACTTTCCATTTTGTCAGTTAGTGGTCTTATGAGTTTTTCTTCTCTATCGCCTCTATAATATCTACTTATCAATACACAATAAGGTATATTAATTATTTCAGATAATTCGATTAATGTCATTTCCTTCTCTTTGTATTTAATCTTTATATTAGTACTCCTATTTCTGCATTGTTCTTTGTTATTTACCCATCTACAATTAGAAGGTTCATAATTTCCGTTATTATCTATTCTATCTATGCTTAAATTATCTTCATATCCATTATTTAATGCCCACTTTGCAAAGTTATCAAAATTTAACCATTCATCACAAATACTTATTCCTCTTCCCCCATATCTATGATATTTTTCATCTTCTGAATTATAGCATCGGTGTTTCATACCATTCCATATATGATATAATCTTTTGTTTTGAATTTCATATTTAGGTTTAAATCTATATTTGTCAGTTAAATTTTTATAACTATTTTCAATATGTAAACATCCACATGATTTTACATTTCCACTAGTAAGACAATCTGTTCTAACTTCTTTTGTATTTCCACAATCACATTGACATAACCAATATTTTCTTTTTCTTTTACCACTTTGAACATCTTTTGAAAATTTTATTACTGTCAATTTTCCAAAACGTTGACCTGTTAAATCTAAAAACTTAGCCATATGAACACCACCTTATTTATTATATTTATATTATATCATAAATAATAGTGAATGTCCATATTCTACGTGTTATTTAGAAATATAATTATACTTAGCCTTCTTCGTATTTGCCGAGTTTTACATGGGCTATATGTTTAACCCATACTCTGTATTATTATATAATCGAATAGATAAATCTCCTTTTTTATATTTTAATTGCCAGCTTCTTATTAATTGTCCTGTATCAACCGGAGTAAGTTTTTTAGTATTTGCAAATAAATAAACTCCATATTTTTTAATTAAATTTTCTAAATCTCTTTGAAAATTACTTTGGATATTATTTATATCTTTTAAAAGGTTATCTATTCCTTTTATTTCAAAGTTGTATCCACTCATTATACTCTTTCCTTCTTAGTTAATGGAGTTTCTATATGAGATTTATATGGATAGGGTTCACCAGCTTCAAATTCTCCAGTTATTCCATTGTAAGTTATAACCAACTTATCTCCAAGTTTAATGTCTACTGTAGGCCTACAGAATAGCTTGTAAGCAGCTGAAATATAAGCTGTTCCTACTTCTCCACCTGTTTGTACTTCATCCTTTTTATCTAAAGAACATTGAAGGTTAGAATATTTTAACACTTCTTCCATAGTTGTCACTCCAGTATTAGGATCTTTTACTTTTTCTTTTCTGTATATATCCATAGAGTCAAAGTATAGAGTTGCTATTATATCTGCATCGCTCATAATAACACCTCCTAATAAAATCTACATCTGCGGAATTGATTTAAATATTCTTTTTCATCATCTGTTAATTCTGGTGAACTTTTAGTCGCAGATGCTCCTCCACTATCAGCTGTTACACTATCATAGTTATATTCTATTCTTACACTACCTCTAGTAATTGCCTTGATAGCTCCTTGATTTTCAGGTGTTACAGTAGTTGAACTATCTACATTTTCACCAGCTTGTGAAAGTTTATATGCCATTATATTGCAAACTTTATCTTCTATAAATTCCAATAATGCGTCTTGTTCATTTTCTGCTAATTCATTTATATCTTCTATATTGCAATATCCTTCTACTCTTTTAGTTACTTTTGTTATAAATAAAATTATTAAATTATCATAATCAGTTTTATTTAATCCTAAGATTAATTTAATATTTTCTAGCAATTTATCACCCTCTTATAAAATTAGAGGGCAATAAACGCCCTCTTACTCATTGTCTTTTAATAATCGGATTAAGTCAGCCTTATTCAATGAAGAATAGCCTGTTAATCCTCTTTCTTTAGCTAGTTCTCTTAATTGAACTACTGTCATTGATTCATAATCAATACTTTCTTCTAAAGATAAATTTAAAACTTGAGCTTGTTCTAGTTCTTTACCAACATTAAAAGGTACAAACCAACTTAGCTAATGCTTTTGGTTCTACTACTTTAGCTCCATATACATAAAGTCCTTTACAAGCATCTGAGAATGATGCTTCTGGTCTAAATGCTTCTATTTTAGCTATTTGTCCAGCGTATGCTATAGCCATATCAGTACCAGCCATTACAGAATATTTGTTACCATCAGATACAAAAGGAACATTGTTTGATTCTCTTACATCAAATCCAGCAACTCTTCCTCTTACTCCATTAGCTTTTACATCTGCTGCATCATATTTAGTGTATCTGTCATCTTTTTCTAACATTCCTAAGAATTCTGGTGGTACAACAACAAATCTTCCTGCTGCTGGTACATTTTCTTTGTTGAATTTAACTTTTAAGTCAACTAAAGTGTCATATGCATTTTCTTTAGTTACTGCTACTTCTCCACCGTTTATTCCAGCATCTTTAACAAAAGAAGCTATATATTTATCTATTACATCACCTATAGCATATGCTGCTCTTTGCATTGCTTTTTCCATTAAGTTTACATTAGCTTGTACAGCTTCTATATCTTCTACTTTGAAGTTGAAGTATTTAGCTTGGTCTATTACTAATGCTACCGTACTTCCTGCTCCTGGATCTTTTGGTGTTCCTACTCCAGCAGCTTTAGTGTAGTCTGCTACTTCTATATCTCCAAATTTTTGTATGTGAACTGTATCTCCTAAGTTTCTTACTTCACCTTCATAATCTCTATTTACACATTGAGGATATACAAAAGTTTTATCTAAGTTTTGAAGCAAGCGTGCTGACCAAAGCTCAGGCACAAAGTTATCAAAATTTTTAGTTCCGTAAGCCATATTAAAAACACTCCTTTTATTTATAAATTATTAACATATGCCCATACTAATTTATTTCCATGTTCATCTTTACCACAAGATTTTGTTTTTCCTTTACAACAGTTTATTATATTACATTTAGCATATCCTGTTATTTTGGATGCTTCACATATTGATTTATAAATAATGCCTGTATTTAAACATATTACAGGCTTCATTTTATATTCTTTAGAAAAATTTTTAGTATAGGCTTCTTTTATTCTTTGTTCTTTTTGTTTTTTATTTAATAATAAGTATTCATCAAAATACATCCAAACTAATTCTATTTCATTTAATTTACCACAAGTCTTTATAGTTTTATTGCAACATTCATTTATATGTCCACTTGATTTTATATTATATTTTCTTGCGGCATCTCTTGCACTATAAAAAACTTCATTTGTATTTAAACATACAACCGGTCTATGATTAGGATTATCTTTTCCTAAATTCTTGCCAGTACATGCAATACTAATTTTTTCCTTAGTTTTTTCTGAATGTCTTGATGAATTTCCTCCAGTCATAAAATTATATCCATATTTATCGTTACAAGTATTATATAGTGCTATATAGATTTTTTCTAATTTATCTAATTCTTCTTTTGAATAAGCTATATCAAATTCTTCATCTATTTCAAAACTTTCAATTCCATATTTATCAATAGCTCTTTTTAAATATGAATTATGAGTATGACTATATAAGTCTCCTGAATATCTTCTTTTAAAATTATTTACTGTTTGACCAAAATAAAGTTTATTATTTACTTTATTTCTAATTAAATAAATAACTCCATATCTATTTTTGCACATAAAAAATAAAACCTCCGATAGTTTTTATTTCCGAATACTTGCACATAGGAAAGGGACTTCGGATAATCCCCTTTTCATTAAGACTCGCGACTTTCTTAACTATCCTATATTTATATTATAGACTATAATATACGACTTTATAATATTTATCTTAATTTTCCTTGTTTAGAAATTTCGTCCCAGTGAGCATTTATTTCAGCTGGGGACATTTTTCTAATATCATCTAATGTAAATCCGCCTTTACTAGAATTTACTGCTTTTGGAGTTCCTGATGAAGCTTTTATTCTAGCTTCTACTCCAGCATCTATAGCTTGGTTTACATATTCTTGTAAAGTAGCAATATTCTTTTGTATTGCTTCTGCTTCTCCATCTGCTCCAGCCATAACCATGTTAGCTAAAGCTCCTGGTAAGCCTTTTTCAACTAATAAATCTTTAGTTTGATTAGTTAATCTTTCAAATTCAAAAGCTTTTTCTTTTTCACTGGATTGCTTTTGTAAATC
>OMEJ01001002.1_pt1 | contig 12999 bp, 15 predicted proteins | sample 1645361 | NCBI WGS metagenome assembly OMEJ01 (sample SAMEA103958156, study PRJEB25191) | human gut metagenome
GTGGCTCACCATGGACCAGGCGGTGAAGCACTGCACCCAGGGCATCGGTATCTGGGACTGGGCCTCCAACGACCAGGGGGAGGAGCCGGACGTGGTCATGGCCTGCTGCGGCGACACGCCCACTCTGGAGACGCTGGCGGCGGTGACGATCCTGCGGAAGGAGCTGCCAGAGCTGAAGATCCGGGTGGTGAACGTGGTGGATCTGATGAAGCTCCAGCCCCATACGGAGCATCCCCACGGCCTCACGGACATGGAGTACGACATGCTCTTCACCCAGGACAGGCCCATCATCTTCGCCTACCACGGCTATCCCACGCTGATTCATGAGCTGACCTACCGCCGGCACAACAAGCATCTTCACGTCCGTGGCTACAAGGAGGAGGGCACCATCACCACGCCCTTCGACATGCGGGTCCTCAACGATATCGACCGGTTCCATCTGGTGATCGACGTGGTCCAGCGGCTGCACTCCCTGGGTAACCGGGGGGCCTATCTGGTCCAGCGGATGAACGACAAGCTTGTGGAGCACCGCCAGTATATCAAGGATCACGGCGTGGACCTGCCGGAGATCCGGGAGTGGAAGTGGAACAACGGCAAGGGAATTGAATGAGCCGGCTTCATCAGCAAAGTAGAAGTGCCCCGCCTCGAAAGAGGTGGGGCACTTCTGACGCTGTTTTAGAATTGCGGGGTGAAAATGGTGGTTCCATCTTCCTCCGTGACCACATAGAAGCCGAGACATGTCAGGTCCAGCAGCTGCTGCAGGGCTGCCGGTGAGGCGGCATAGTCCTTGACGCTCTCCGGGGCTATCCAGTCTGTGCCATCTTCCGAATTGTCCTGATGGTAGGCCAGATTGCGGGCCTCGATCCAGTCCGGCAGGGCCTGGTCCACTTCCTCCAGTGTCACAGAGCGGGTCACTGTGGTACCGTCCGGGGCGGCGTAGGTCCACTGGACCTGCTCCAGGTTGCCGATCAGCGCCAGAAGGGTGGGGGCGGTGGCGTACATTCGTTTGTCGATGTCGCGCTCCACACCCAGTACATGAGCGGTGACGCTGTCGAAGTGAATGGTCAGGCCATAGGGCTCACTGGTGGTTTGCAGGCTGATGGTGTAGTTATAGGGGAGCTCCATACTGGGAAGCCAGAGGCCGATCTCATGGACCAGGTTCCCCACGGCAGTGGCGTCGCCTACATAGGGGGTGCGGGCGTCGTAGATCCACAGTGTGGATTCAAGAATAGTGGTGCCGTTCTGCCAGACCAGCCTGCCACAGACCCAGACTTCCTTAAGCCCCTCCAGTGGGACCCGAAGGTCTACTAGATCGTTTGGGTGAATGAAAGAGGCTCTCGCTTCACGGGCGGTGAAAGAAACAACCCCATCTTCTGTCTCATCCTGTTCCCAGCCGTAGAAGGCATTGACAGCATACAGGCAGTCCACATTGACAGACAGGGTATCCCCATCCACAATTTCCACGAGGCGAACCCCCACATCATTGGCTTGTCCCGGCCCGCCAATGATGAAGATTTTTGTAAGAATCACTGCCGCCAGCACCAGCGTGGTGCAGGCCACCGCCAGCCATACTCTCCGCCGGTTCCTGCGCCGCACCTTTTTCAGATAGTCCACCTCCCGGGCGGTCTCTTCGGCGTCTTTTGCCGCCGCTTCCGTTTCCTTCGCCCCCATAGCGGCCCGCTTGGCCGCACAGGCGGGGCAGGACGCCAGATGGGCCTCCACCGCCATGTTGGTTTCCTCCGAGGTCAGCCTCTCCACATAGGTGGGCAGCAGGTCCTCCACAATGGCGCAGGATAATTCAGGAATGTTCTTCATGGTCTGCTCCTCCTTTCCGCAGTGCCTCCTTGCCCCGGTAAAACGTCACCCGGGCCCAGGTCTCCGTCCGTCCCAGCACGTCCCCGATCTCCCGGAAGCTGAGGCCCCCGAAGGCCCGGAGGTACACCACCTCCCGGGTGCTGGGGGGCAGGGCATGGATCTGCCGCAGCAGGTCCAGATGGCCCTGCCGGGTGAGCACGTCCTCCTCCGCGGAGGGGCCCGGCAGGCCGTCCTCCGGCAGGGGCTCCTCCGGTTTTCGTTTCCGCAGGTGCTGGTACCACAGGTGCTTGGCGATCTGGCACAGCCAGACGGACACCTTGCAGGAGCCGTTGAACCGGTCGATGGACCGGACGGCCTGGTAGAAGGTCTCCTGGGTCAGCTCCTCCGCCAGGTCGGCGTCATGGCACTGGGAGAGGAGAAATTTATAGACGGTCCTGGCATGGGCCTGGTAAATTTCTTCCATGTTGGCCAAGGGCATCTCCCTCCTCTCTGTCAGGTATGTCCGGCTGGCGGGGGATTCGTTACACGGATTTGAAAAAAATTCTCCATCCCGGCAGGGAGAGGGATGGGCCGCCGTCACGGCGGCCGCGGGGGATTCTGCTCCCGCAGGGGGGCTGCTCCCGCAGGGGATGCGCCCCCCATTTTCTTTTTGAGACATCAAAAAGAAAATGCGCCGCGCCCGGTGGAAAAGAAAACATGTTCGGCGGGTCGGCCTGCGCAGGCGCAGCCCTCCTGCCGCCGGCGGGGGAAGGTTGGCAGCCCCTTGCGGCAGTCAGAGACGGAAACGCGCCGCCCTTGGGGAAACCTCCAGCCCGGGGAGGTACAGGGATACCCCCTGCCCCTCTCCCCGCTGCCGCTCACGTTCCCGCGAAGAACCAGGCAGCGCCTAGCGAAGCGGAAGGCGCGGAAAGAGAAGCTGGTCGAATGCATCCTTGCACCCCGACGCTGTCGGCACCATCCGCCACGGGACAGCAGTCACGACCTCGCAGAAGATGATAGCGTGCCCGAAGGCAAGCCCAAATCGGCGCTTGTACCGATACGCCGACCCCGTCAGGACAGAGGCGCGAATGCGCCGGCGTGCGCCAAAAGCGGCCTTTTCTTTTGGACCGGGCGCGGCCCGTTTTCTTTTCGGCAAGACCGAAAAGAAAATGGGGGGCGCATTGCCCAGCCATCCTCATGGCTGAATCCACCCGGGCGGCAGATTGCCGCCCCTGCGGCGCCTCCAGAAGAAAGCCCCCTCTCTGGGGGCGGGGAAGCAAAAAAAGGCGGCCGGCCCTCCGGCCAGCCGCCCCACGGTCTGTCTTTATGCCAAAAATCCCTTGAGGATCCGGTCCTCCGCTTCCTCCTCGGTGAGGCCCAGGGTCTCCAGCTTCAGCAGCTGGTCCCCGGCGATCTTGCCGATGGCGGCCTCGTGGATCAGCTGGGCCTCGGTGTCGTTGGCGGCGATCTCCGGCACGGAGCTGATCTTGGCCTGTCCCATAATAATGGAGTCGCACTGCACATGGCCGAAGCACTTGGCGTTGCCCACCACGCAGGGGCGGAACACCTGGGAGGACTCGTCCTGGGCCACAGACCGGGAGATGACCCGGCCCTTGGCGTCCTCACCGTTCAGCTCGATGACCATGTCGCTGTCCGCCACCTGGCGGCCGTGGGTCAGCAGCCGCTCTGTGATGACGGCCTCGGCCCCCTTGCCGCAGACGATCTTGGTGTACCGCTTGGTGGAGTCCACGCCCCGGATCTGCACCGTGTCCATCTGGATGGAGGCGCCCTCCTCCAGATACACGATGGTCTGGGGGTTCATGATCTTCTCGCCCCTGCCGTCCCCCTCAGCGTAGTGCTTTTCCGAGTAGTGGACATGGGAGTTTTTGCCCACATGGAAGGTGTGGATGCCGTCGTGGCGGGACTCCTGGTCGCCGCAGTTGTGGATGCCGCAGCCGGCCACGATCTCCACATCGCAGTCCTCGCCGATGTAGAAGTCGTTGTACACCGTCTCTTCCACACCGGACTTGGTGATGATGACGGGGATGTGGCAGGTCTCGCCCTTGGTCCCGTCCAGAATCCGGATGTCGATGCCGGCGTGGCCGTCGGTCCGGTCGTCGATCTTGATGTGCTCCGTGGACACCCGGCCGTCACAGCCGCAGTCCTTACGGATGTTGAAGGCCCCCACGGGCTTACCGATCAGGTCCGCGATCTTCTCCAGCAGCTCCCGGTCCACCTGTGTGTCCATCATACAGCAGCACCTTCTTTCGTCAGCACCGGGCACCCAGACAGGGTGTCCGCCAGGATCTGAGGCAGGATCTCCTCGGGTGTGCCCCGGTGGCGCAGCTCCCCGTCGCCCACCACGATGATCTCGTCTGCCAGGGAGATGATCCGCTCCTGGTGGGAGATGATAATCATGGTCGCGGTGCCGCTGGCGTGGATCTGTTCAAACGTTTCTGTCAGCCGGGCGAAGCTCCACAGGTCGATGCCCGCCTCTGGCTCGTCGAAGATCATCAGCTGGCTGCTGCGGGCCAGGATAGTGGCGATCTCGATGCGCTTCACCTCGCCGCCGGAGAGGGAGGCGTCCACCTCCCGGTCCAGATAGTCATTGGCGCACAGGCCCACCTTCGTCAGGTACTGGCAGCACTGGTCCTTGGACAGCTTCTCATTCCCGGAGGCGATGGTCAGCAGGTTGCGGACCGTCAGCCCCTTGAACCGGGGGGGCTGCTGGAAGCCGTAGCTGATGCCCAGACGGGCCCGCTCCGTGATTCCCAGGTCCGTGATATCCTGACCGTTCCACAGAATCTGGCCGCCGGTGGGCTTCACCAGACCCATGATGATCTTGGCCAGGGTGGTCTTGCCGCCGCCGTTGGGACCGGTGAACACCACCAGTCGGTGGTCGTCGATGGTCAGGGAGATGTCGTTTAAGATCCCCAGCTCACTGTCGCCCTCCCGGACGGCGTAGCTGATATGTTTCAATTCCAGCATACAATCGGAACCTCCTTTGCTGGCATCAATCCTCGCAGTTTCCCTATTTTAACAGAAACAACGGGAAAAAGCAATGAAAAAGGGAACTCTCGTTCTATGATATTTTAACCCTGGGGCGAATTTCATACGTGTGATTTTTGCAACAGGAACCGTTTTTTCCCAAGCGCATACACTGGGGAGAAAAGGAGGGACCTGGATGGAACAGACCATACATACTCCGGAGACCTATGACTTCCGGAAATACGACCAGATCTGGCGGCGGGTGGCCCCCAACCTGGAGCCCTATCCCGACCTGCGGGAGCCGGCGGTGCCCGCGATGGCGCCCCTGGCCTCTGGTGCCGCACCGCGGGCTTCCCAGCCGCCGGCCGGTGAGGACTTGGAGCACCTGCCCGGTGCGGAGGAGAATCCCTGCTGCATGGGCACCATGGCGCAGGAGGAACTGGGAGTGATCGAAGGGTTCATCGAGGTGGAGTTGGCAGATAGGCGGACCTATCAGGCATTCGCCCGGCGGGCACCGGCTTTCGCCCGGGGGACGATGCGGGATTTGGCAAACGCGTCGGGCGCAGCTGCCCGGCGGCTGATGACGGCCTACTACCTCATCACTGGGAACTGCTACCGCCCGGCGGTGGCCAGCGGACGGATTTCCATAGATAGCTGGTGCCCCGCCCTGCGGGAGCGGTACCATGTGGAGGCCTGCAACGGCATGAACTACCTGCGGGCGGGGGAGGAGACCACAGACCCCTGCCTGGGGCGGCTGCTGAAGGAGCTGGGAGAGGAATCCTACCGTCAGGCGGACCAGCTGATGGCCCTGCTGGAGCGGGCGCTGTGAGCGGAAAGAGGGGAAGGGCGCCGAAAAAACGCCGTTCCCCTCTTTTCCATGGCCGGAAAATGTGTTATACTAAATCTTAAATTTTGAAATCCAGCGGGAGGAACGGGATGTTTACCGGCTTTACAGACGAGACTGTGGACTTTATGTGGGGCATCCGCTTCAACAACGAGCGGGCCTGGTTTGAAGCTCACAAGGAGATTTATCTGACGCACTTTTATCAGCCCATGCGGGAGCTGGGGGACGAGCTCTATGACTACATCGCCGCCAAGCGGCCGGATCTGGGGCTCATCCGCAAGGTGACCCGGATCTACCGGGACGTCCGGCGGCTCCACGGCCGGGGGCCTTATAAGGAGAGCCTGTGGTTCTCTATCGAGCAGCCCTCGGAGGAGTGGACGGCCCACCCCACCTTCTGGTTCGAGCTGATGCCGGAGGGGTGGACCTGCGGCATGGGGTATTATATGCCCAAGCCGCTGACGATGGCCAAGCTGCGGGCCCGGATCGACCGGGACCCCGCCGCCATGGAGAAGCTGATGCGGAAGCTGAACCGCCAGAAGGAACTTGTCCTGGAGACGGAGGACTACAAGCGCCCCAGGGCCCCGGCCCCTTCCAAACTGCTGGAGCCCTGGTACCGGGCCAGGAGCTTCACCATCTGTCACAATGACAAGCTGACGGACGAGCTGTTCAGCCGGGACATCGTGGAGCGCCTGAGACAGGACTTCACCTTCCTGCTGCCCTATTACGACTACTTCGTCACCCTGGAGGGCGACCCGGATCCCCGGGATGCCGCCCCGGTCTGATTTTACAAAAGGAGAGCGATCAAAGATGAAAGCATGTCCCGAGAGAAGCGCGGCCCTGGCGCTGCTGCGCAAGTACAATGCCGAGCCCTTCCATATCCAGCACGGCCTGACGGTGGAGGGCGTCATGCGCTGGTACGCTCAGGAGCTGGGTTACGGCGAGGACGCGGATTTCTGGGCCGCCGTGGGCCTGCTCCACGATGTGGACTTTGAGAAGTGGCCGGAGGCGCACTGCAAAAAGGCTCCGGAGCTGCTGGCGGAGATCGGCTGCAGCGACGAGTTCATTCACGCCGTATGCAGCCACGGATACGGCCTGTGCTCTGACGTGGAGCCCACGGAGGAGATGGAGAAGGTCCTCTTTGCCGCGGACGAGCTGACGGGCCTCATCGGCGCGGCGGCGCTGATGCGCCCCAGCAAGAGCTGCCAGGACATGGAGGTCAGCTCCCTGAAGAAGAAGTTCAAGGACAAGAAGTTCGCCGCCGGCTGCTCCCGGGACGTCATCAAGACCGGGGCTGAGCGGCTGGGGTGGACGCTGGAAGAGCTGATGGAAAAAACCCTCCAGGCTCAGCGGAGCTGCGAGGAGAGCGTGGCGGCCCAGATGGCGGCCCTGTAACCCTGTATGGAAAACTGAGAACAGCCGGCCCTGGTGGGGGCCGGCTGTTCCTGATTCAGCGGTGGAGGGCGGTCAGAGGAGCTTTTCATAGGCGATTTTCTCACTGTTGTCGAACCGGATGGTGCCCCGGTACTGAAACCCCTGCTTGGCCAGGATATGCTGCATTTTATGATTTCCCGCGTCTGTGTCCACCCGAAATTCCCGGACCCCCCGATCCCGGCACAGGTCCTCCACCAGCTGGAAGGCCGTACCGGCGGCGCCCCGGCCCCGGGCCGCGTCGGATAGGGCCAGGCGGTGTACCACTACATAGGGCTCCTCCCGGGCCCAGGTGCCGTTCAGATGGTCGTAGGCCGGTTCTCCGTCGAAATCGACGCAGAGGTAGCCTAGAGGGATGCCGTCCTCCTCCAGAAAATACCCTTTTCCCGTTCGGACGTCCCGTTCCAGGCAGTCCCGGTCCGGATAGCCCGTCTGCCACTGGTCGATCCCCTGTGCCCGCAGGTGGGCCTTGGCCTGGTTGATGATGTCCATAGCCAGCTCCACCTCGGAAAGTGCGGCGGCTCTCAGTCTGCGCATACGACTCCTCCTTTTGGTGCCGCGCCGGGAAACTACCGCACCGCTCTTGACGGACCGTTTCCGGGTGCAGTACAATATCCAATGGAATTTTTTCAAGATACTGGATTTCCTGTATATTATATGATTCATCTAATATCTTGTCAATAGAGAGGGGAGAAACATTTGGAGATCAACGCAGTGGTGTCGGAGAACGCCCGGCGGCTCCGGGAGGAGAAGCGGCTGACGCTGGACGAGGCCGCCCGTCTAACGGGGGTGTCCCGCAGTATGCTGGCCCAGATCGAGAAGGGGGACGTGAACCCCACCATCTCCATGGTGTGGAAGATCGCCAACGGTTACAAGGTGTCTTTCACCTCGCTGGTGGAGCCGGCCCGGGAGCGGCCGGTGCTGCTGCGGGGCGATGACGCGCCGATTCTGGAGGAGGATGGGGGGAGGTACCGGAACTGCCCGGCCTTCCCCTTTGACGGGGAGCGGGGGTTCGAGACCTATCGGATCGTGATGCTCCCCGGCGGCGCACTGGAGGCCCAGCCCCATCTGCCGGGGACGGAGGAGTATGTGACCGTCTTCGCCGGGGAGGCGGAGATCGGCCTGCCGGGGGAGACCTACCGGCTCCGGACCGGCGACTCCCTGCGCTTCCCGGCGGACCAGCCCCACCGCTACCGGAACCCGGGGACGGAGGAGACTCAACTCAGTATGCTGATCTGGTACAGGCATTAAAGAACCAGCCCGGGCCTGACGGCCCGGGCTGGGGCATTTTTCAGGAGAGGGGGCCGGGTCACCGCCTCCGCCGGCCCCATAGGAAGCCCAGGGAGAACAGCACCGCCAGCATCAGCAGGGAGAGCGCATTGGCCGCCAAGGTTTCCGGCGGCCCCCAGCTGTGATTGGAAAAGGGGATCACCAGCCGGCAGGCCAGAGAAAACAGCGGGAGGCCGGGGTACTGCCCCAGCCCCGCCAGCAGGAAGCTCCGGGCCTCACTGGAGACAAAGTGAAACTGCCACACGTACAGGGCAAAGCTCACCAGACTGGGCCACTGGGTCAGCAGCAGGCAGGCGGGGTAGCTCCTTTCGGAGCGGCCGCACAGATGCCCCAGCCAGAGGCAGAATACGATGGCTGCAGGCACCTGGATATAAAAGGCCAGTGTAAACAGGAAGGCAGGGCCGTTCAGGGACACGGCGGTGAGCCAGTTGCACAGCCAGCCCCACAGGCCGGGCACCAGGGCCAGCAGCAGGAGCTTCCAGGTCTTCATAGGGCGCCTCCTTTTCAAAAAGCAAGAGGTGTCTCTGCTTGAAAGAAACAGAAACACCTCCTGATGCTTTATTCCATGCTGATAATATAATAGTACACAGGCTGTCCGCCGGAGAGGACCGCTACCTCCGCACCGGGACACACCTCTTCAAACAGGGCCCCGGCCTTCTGAGCGTCCGCCTCCTGCACATCCTCGCCGAAGTACAGGGAGATGAAGGAGGCCTCCCGCCCGGCGGCGTCCTCCGCCAGCTTGTGGAGCAGCGTGTCAAGGGAATCGTCCGTGTCGAAGAGCTTGCCTTCCTCCAGGGCCAGATAATCGCCCTCCTTGATGGCGAAGCCGTCGAAGTCGGAGTCCCGGGCGGCGTATGTGATCTGGGCCGTGGTGACGGAGCTGAGGCTTCCCGTCATGGCGTCAGTAATGGTCTGGGCATCCGGCGCGTCGAAATCCACGTTCATCATGGCGGTGATGCCCTGGGGCACGGTCTTGGTGGGGATCACCACCACCTGCTTCTCCGTCAGGGCGGCACACTGCTGGGCTGCCATAATAATGTTGCCGTTGTTGGGCAGGACGAACACCGTCTCCGCCGGGATTTTGTTCACGCCCTCCAGAATACTCTCGGTGGAGGGGTTCATGGTCTGCCCACCGGACACCACACCGTCGGCCCCCAGGTCCCGGAACACGGCGGCCAGGCCGTCCCCGGCGCACACCGCCAGAAAGCCGTAGGGCTTCTCCGGCGCCGCCACGGCGGGCGTTTCTTCCGCGGGGACGGACTCCAGCTCCGCCTCCACCGCGTCCAGGTCATCGGTGCTCTGGACGTGTTTGCCCGCGGCCAGGTCGTCCGCCTGGGTCCGCATGTTCTCGATCTTGGCCAGCTCCAGAGTGCCGTACTTCTGGGCCTCGTTCAGGGCGTTGCCGGGGATGTTGGTGTGGACGTGGACCTTAAAGGCTTCATCGTCCTCGCCGATCACCAGACTGTCACCGATGCTGTTGAGATATGTCCGCAGCGGCTCCAGCGAGATATCGGCCATGGCCTTGCGGACGATGAATACCGTGTCGAAGGCGAAGGTGATGTCCTCCGCCGCCATGGTGGCGAAGTCTGCCTTCTCCTCTCTGGACTCGCCAGCCTCCGTCTCGGGCATGGGCTCGCCCCGCAGTTCCGCCAGCATGCCGTCCAGGATCAGGAGATAGCCCTTGCCGCCGGCGTCCACCACGCCGGCCTTTTTCAGCACCGGGTTCATCTCCGTGGTCTGGGCCAGGGCGGCATAGCCCACCCGGATGGCGTCCTCCAGGACCCGCTCCAGGTCCGTCTCTCCGGCGGCTGTGTCCACCGCCTGCTTGGCGGCAAGACGGGAGACGGTGAGTACCGTGCCCTCGGCGGGCTTCATCACCGCCTTGTAGGCGGCGGCCACGCCGAAATCCAGGGCGATGGCCAGATCGCGGCCGTCGATGGTGTCCTTGTCCTTGACCGCCTTGGCAAAGCCGCGGAAGAGCAGGGACAGGATGACGCCGGAGTTGCCCCGGGCGCCCCGCAGCAGGGCGGAGGCGTTGGTGGCGGCGGCCTCCCCCACGGTGCGGGGCTGCTTCTTGCGCAGCTCCGCCGCGGCGGTGCCGAGGGTCAGGCTCATGTTGGTGCCGGTGTCCCCGTCGGGCACGGGGAAGACGTTGAGTTCGTTGATCTGCTGCTTCTGCAGATTGAGGGAGGCCGCCGCATGGATCATGGCCTGGGCAAACGACGCTCCGTCAATGCTCTCTCTCATATCGGTTGTTCCTTCCTTTCGATGGGCGCGGGCCGTTTCAGCCGATGACCATGGAGTCGATGCACACATCCACGCTGCGCACCTCGGCGCCCGTGGTGCGGCTGACGATATAGCGAACCTCGCTCATGATGGAGCGGCTTACCGCCATCAGGTTGACGCCGTTGTCCACCATAATATGCAGCTCGATGGAGACGGAGGAGTCCTCGTTGTAAGTGACCTTGACGCCCTTACCCATGGACTCCCGGCGGAGCAGATGCACCAGACCGTCCGTCTTGGAGCGCATCGCCATGCCCTTGACGCCGTAACAGTTGGTGGCAGCCGCACCGGTGATGTTGGTGAACACGTCGCTGCTGATGGTGATCTCGCCCTTTTCGGTTTGGAGCTTCATGGACGCATCCTTCCTTTCCGTGGGAAAATGCAAGCGTACACCCGCCGGAGCGGGGGCAGAATGGATCCCATTTGTTCTCTTATTGTATTCTATTTTGCCTCAAATTACAAGGGAAAAAAGTTTCAAGAAAGTGGGAGGGGACACTTGTATTTTGCACCGGAAACGTGTACACTGGAAGCATACGGCACAGAGTGTCAACGCAGAAGGAGGCTTTCTGTCCATGAAGAAGTTGTTCGGGGCCCTTGTGAAGCTCTTTTCCCTGCTGGCCGTCCTGGGCGCGCTGCTCTATGCGGCGGTGCTCTACTGGGACAAGATCATGGCCGTGGTGGCCAAGCTGAGAGGCATGCTGCCTGGCCTGTCCACCGCCGCTGTGGACGACTCCGAGGCGGAGGACTACGCCGACTGGGAGATGTAACCGCATCGGGGGCCGCTATGGTCACATAATTTTGTTATGTGACCATAGCGGCCCTTTTTCATGCCCTGCGGGCCTTTACTTACCGAAAACCGATGTGATATAATAACACCAATATTTTGATACGTCATGTTTGAAACCAGAAAGGAGGAGGCGTCCGTGGAGGAAATCCGCGAGCTGAAGGAGCGCCTCGAGCGTGAGCGCCCGGTGGAGTGGGAGGCATTTCCCGACATCGGCCTGTATATGGACCAGCTCATTTCCTATATGCCCCGTCAGCTCATCCACTATGGGGAGGGGGAGAGCCTTACCTCCGCCATGGTCAACAACTACATCAAGGACGGGGCCATGCCCCGGGCCGAGGGAAAGCGGTACTCCCGCACCCACCTGGCCTATCTGACCGCCCTGTGCGCCCTCAAGCAGGTGCTCTCGGTGAAGGACGCGGGGCTGCTGCTGGCTGCCGCGTCGGAGGGGCGGCCGCCCCAGAAGCTGTACGAACAGTTTCGGGAGGAGCTGGACCGGGCGCTGGACGTGACGGCGGGCAGCCTGGACGGCAGCGCCGAGGCGGAGGAGCTGCCCGGCCTGGCCCTGGCCCTCGCTCTGCGCAGCTATGCCGACCGGCTGGCCTGTCAGCGGATTCTGGAACTGCTGCGAGAGCGGCGGCCCCAGCCGGAGAAGAACCGAAAATAACCGGGCGTGCCCGGTATGTGTGAATACTGGAGGTAATTTGCAGATGAATGATTATGTCCTGCTGACCGACTCGTCGGCCGATCTGACGGACGCGCTGGTAAAGGAACTGGGGGTGGAGGTGCTGCCCCTGTCCTTTACCATGAGGAACAAGACCTACCGCAACTGGCCGGACAACCGGGAGATCGACCCGAAGGACTTCTACCGCCAGCTCCGGGAGGGGGAGATGGCCACCACCTCGGCGGTCAATGTGTCCGACTTCACCGAGACCATAGAGCCCCACCTGAAGGAGGGGAGGGACGTGCTGGTGGTGGCCTTCTCCTCCGGCCTGTCCGCCACCTGCCACTCCGCCCAGATCGCCGCCCAGGAGCTCTCCGAGCAGTATCCGGAGCGGAAGGTGTACGTGGTGGACTCCCTGTGCGCCTCCCTGGGCCAGGGCCTGCTGGTGTGGTACGCCGCCCGCATGAAGAACGAGGGCAGGGGCATCGGCGAGGTGCGGGACTGGCTGGAGGAGAACAAACTTCACCTGTGCCACTGGTTTACGGTGGACGACCTCCACTTCCTCAAGCGGGGCGGCCGCATTTCCTCCGCGACCGCCGTACTGGGCACCATGCTGTCCATCAAGCCTGTCATGCATGTGGACGACGAGGGCCGCCTGACAAAGGTGGGCACCGCCCGGGGCCGCAATGCATCCCTCAAGGCCCTGGTGGACCATATGGCGGAGACCGCCATCGACCCGGCGGGACAGACCGTTTTCATCAGCCACGGCGACTGCGAGGGGGACGCCAACAGGGTGGCCGAGGACGTGAAGCGCCGCTTCGGCGTGCAGACCGTGGTGCTCAACAACGTTGGCCCCGTCATCGGCGCCCACTCCGGCCCGGGCACCGTGGCCCTGTTCTTCCTGGGGAGGCACCGCTGATGGAG
>OMEJ01001018.1_pt1 | contig 12627 bp, 11 predicted proteins | sample 1645361 | NCBI WGS metagenome assembly OMEJ01 (sample SAMEA103958156, study PRJEB25191) | human gut metagenome
ATGACCTGCCCTTCTTTTTTATTTGATAAAGTCATTATAAAAAAGTAAGGGATTTCCTTCCATCGAAGTAAATGACAATTTGTGTGGGGTTTCTTACATTTTTGTAAGGATCGGGTTGGAAAAGACTCATTTGAGTGAAAAAGACGCCGCCAGAAAAAATAAATATTCCAAATTCCTTTGTGCAAACCATTCCGATGAACCACTTAGGACGGGAATCATGTTCGGCAATGGCCTCCATGATTCCTGTGTTTCATCTCCATTGCACAAATATGGAATTTTCCATATTTATTTTTTCTGGCGGCTGTGTAGTTCAAATGGATGAGCATTTTCGATTGGTCGATCCCTGCCAAAAAGTAAATTATAGTTTGATTCCGTTGTTGAAGTTTTTCTAAATCTTTCACCGATTGAATTTTTTACTCTATCCGCCGATGTTCACGGTCAAAATTTAAGTATACTTTTGTTCCTTTTTCTGGTTTTGATTCAATCCAGATAGTATGATGGAGACGATCTATGATTGTCTTACAGAGATATAATCCTATTCCAGTGGACTTTTTATTTGCTCTTCCATTGTAACCGGTAAAGCCTTTTTCGAAGATTCTTGGGAGGTCCTCTTCGGCGATTCCGATTCCATCGTCAGCAATTACCAGAGTTTTGTCTTCTGTGTAGATTGATATTTCTCCGCCTCTTGCGTATTTAACTGCATTGGAGAGAATTTGTTCGATGACGAAGATCAGCCACTTTTCATCGGTCAGGATCTTCTGATCCTGGATTTCAAGGTGAAGTCTTGTTCTGGTCATGATGAACATCTGGGAATATTTGCGGACTGCCTGGCGGACGAGTTCTTCTAGGCTGCAGATCCGAAAGGCGTAATCGGAGGTTGCAGAACCCATTCTGAGATAGGTGAGTACCATATCCACATATTGTTCAATCCGGAACACCTCCATTTTCATGCTTCGGGTAAGTTCCTGTGCTTTCGGGCTTTCCTGTACTTCTTCCCCGCTCTGGATCAGGACACCAAGTGCTGCAATTGGAGTCTTGATCTGATGAACCCACATGCTGTAATAATCAGACAGCTCCTGTTTTTCAATCTGCACAGAGGATTCCAGCTCTTTTTTCTGTTCGTAAAGCTGCTGGATCAATTCCTGGTACATTTCGCTTTCCCGGCTTTCTGCCTCCGGAAATCCTCCTGCCTCTGTCCGGATTTTTCCCTGATTTTCTTCCAGTATTCTTTGTCTTTTTTCATATCGTATGAAAACAAGTGTAAACCAGATCACATTCCATAAAATCACCAAAAGGAACGCATATCCTGCAATCTCCACCGGAATTTCATAGATCCAGAAGATGACTGCAAAGAGAATGCCCGAAACAAGAACCGCTATTCTCTCCGGTCTTTTTTCTTTCCAAAATGCCCTTAAAATCTCTGTCATACCAGCATGTACCCGATTCCTTTCTTTGTCCGGATCACATCATGCATTCCGGCTTCCTCCAGCTTTTTCCGAAGTCTCGCCACATTTACTGTAAGTGTATTATCATCGATGAATTCGTCACTTTCCCAGAGTCTGGTCATGATCGCATCTCTGGTCACAAATTTTCCTGCGCTCTCAAAAAACATCTGACAGATCTTGAACTCATTCTTGGTGAGTTCAATCTTCTGCCCGGCTATTGTAAGTGATGCATCTCCCAGATTCAGCAGCATTTCTCCATGCTCAATGATATTTGCCGTTCCCTGAAGTGCATATGCTCTTCTAAGCACCGCCTGCACCTTTGCTGTCACTACGTTCAGATCAAACGGCTTCTCGATAAACTCATCTCCGCCCATGTTCATTGCCATCACGATATTCATGTTGTCATTCATCGATGACAGAAAGATGATCGGCACATTGGACAGCTTCCGGATCTCCTGGCACCAGTAGAATCCGTTGTAAAACGGAAGCCCGATATCCAGGATTACAAGCTGTGGATCTGTCTTTTTAAATTCTTCCATTACATTTTTGAAATCACGTACACATACTGTCTTATAATTCCACTTTTTCAAATGCGATGCCAGCCGCTCTGCGATCGTGTTATCGTCTTCAACAATCAGTATTTTATACATTTATTCCTGACTCTCCTAAACTCTCTTCTGGAAGTTTCCGTACACCTTAACCCCTTCATCTACCGTAGTAAATGCTTCCGGATCCAGTAAATACACCATGTTCAGGATATCTTCTACTTCAAATTTATTCACAATCGTCACCAGAACATAATTGTGTTCACTCGTAAATGCACCTTCACCATTCCACTGCGTAACACCACGTCCGGTTTCTTTCATGATTGCCTCTGCGATTCCCTTCTTCTTCGTGAAAATCAGCATTCTCACATTGATGTTCTGAAAATGCATCCTGTCCAGAGTTACCGTGTAGAAGAACAGGTAGACGACCGAATAAATCACCGTTGAGATATCAAAAACTAAAAGATAAATGGCATACAGTATCAGATTGAAGATGGTTCCCAGTTTTCCAACGGACATTCCCGCATATTTTTTCGCCATCCAGATACCGATAACCTCGATTCCACCACCGCTTCCTTTTGCCGTCAGCATGATTCCGATTCCGGCTCCGGTTACAACACCACCGATGATGATTCCAATAACCGGATCAGCGATCACTGCTGTTGCCGGAGTTGGTACGATTGAAGTAAATAAACTGATTCCTACCGTTCCAAGGATTGTATTTATAAAAAATGTCTTTCCGATTTTAAACCATGCAATAAATAAAATCGGAATGTTGAGCAGTAAATAAATGATACCATACAAGTTCAGACCTGCAATTTCCTTAATCCCGATCTGTCCTGCTCCATAACTTAACAGCTGTGCAAGACCGACTGCTCCCCCGCTGTATAAATTCATAGGGATAATAAATACATTCAGACCAACTGCGTAGATCAGACAGCCCACTATGATCCAGATAACCTGCATTCCCCTCTTCTGTGGCAAAAAATTGTTCATACTCTTTCTTTCCTCCTTGCTTCCGTTTTGATACCAGATATTTCATAACTTTTCCATACAGTATATCACGCCGGCATCTGAATTTGTAGACTAAAGTACAAATCGGCTTATAATTTTCTGTTAGATATTTTAATCATTTTTCAAATAACAAAAGATGCCGCTCTGTTATCTGTTTTGATAACTTTGCAGCATCTTTCTACTCTTCCTTTTTTATCCAACGTGACGCTCAAATCTCTTAAATCCAAGAATATTTTCAATCCGATCCATTGCATCCTTTTTTACTGATATACTCAGCGACTTCCTTCATAGCCTGATAATTATCAATCTGCACACTTCCCATATTACCACCCTTTTCAATCTTACGGTCAATAAATACAACTGGGATTGATAAATCTGCAAGTAGCTTGTTACTGGTCGCATAATCCGAACTGACATAAATGATCCCATCTACCATTCTGGATTTTAACACATTCAAAAACTTTTCTTCCTGCACCGCATTATGATCCTTGATTTTTGTTTTGTCAATATTCTAATCAGCCTACACTTACTTTTACTCCGCCTTCACAGCCCAGCGCATCTTCGTAGATCTTGCACGCCCATTCTGTGCACACTCTTCTGCCGAAGGTCGGACTACATCTTTGGCATATTCGGAATAAACTCCCTCGCGATATCCTGCTTTTAAAGCTTTCTTCACCAGTTTGTCTTCTCCTGAATGGAACGTCAGGATCGCTACTCTTCCCCCCGGTTTCAAAGCGCCCGGCAGTTTTTCCATAAATTCATAGAGTACTTCAAATTCATGATTCACGTCAATTCGAAGTGCCTGGAAAGTCCGCTGACAGGTCTTCCTGATGATATCTTTTTTCTCCTTATTTTCCGGAAGGAAAGACAAGGTCTGTTCGATCACCTGACGTAGCTTTGTCGTAGTATCAATCCGGTGTCCTTTCCGGATTTCTTCGGTGATTGCCTTTGCCAGTTCTTCACAATACGGCTCATCCGAATTTTCATATAACATCCCGGCAAGTTCTTCTCTTGAAATTGTATCCAGTCTCTCGGCTGCACTGATCCCTTTTTCCTGATTTAGTCGCAGATCCAGAGGTCCGTCCACTTTGAAAGAAAATCCTCTCTTCGGGTTGTCAATCTGCATGGAAGACACACCCAGATCAGCCAAAATAAAATCAAATCCCCCAACTTCTTTTGCAATCTCATCGATAGTACAAAAGTTCTGAAGACGGATTGTTAAAATATCCTCCCCAAATCCCTGTTCTTCCAGACGTTTTTTTGTCTTTGCAGATTCTTCCGGATCTACATCTGTCGCGTAAATGTGCCCCTTTCCTTCCAGACATTTCAGCATCGCTTTTGTATGTCCGCCATAGCCAAGCGTTGCATCAAATCCCACCTCTCCCGGCTGGATCTTCAAGAAGTCAAGAATTTCCTGCACCATGATCGAAATGTGCATTCCGGCAGGTGTATTTCCTTTCTGAATGACATGGGCAATCATGTCCTGATATTTCTCCGGCTGTAATTCTTTGTATTTTTCTTCAAATTTTCGTGGATATTTCCCCTTGTACCTTGTGCGGCGCTTGTGAACACCTTGTTCAGTGTTCTTTTCCTGTTCTGACATACATTGTCTCCTTACTTGTTAATTTATTTTTAGTTTTTTCGAATCTCTGGTCAACTCCATCGATTTTGTTGACTCATTGCCATTTTCTCAACGTTTTCCATATTTTTCTTAATATTATTTTGTTCGACTGTAACTTGAACAGCTGCTACTTTTAACTGACCATCCATTTTGCCTTCTTTCTTCAAAATATTAATTTGTTTAAACTCACTATACTCTATCACTCTATCAGCGTAAAGCATTTTTTACAAATCGTCCTATTTTTGTGCATATACAATTTTGAGTTGTGCATGTTGCATAATTTTTCTTTTTACCTATTAACTGAACAAATTTAAGGTTAACAACTGAATAAAGCTATGTTTTCAGGTTGTTTTTCGAGGTGTTATTATAAATATAACATTTTAATCTGGCAGGCTTCTCTCCAAACAGAGTCGTCCATATCCCACCTCACGGTTCGGATACTTTCCAAATCCCGGCAACTCTCTCGCCCCGCGCCGGAGATACGCCTTCACCTTCTCCCCATACAAAAACGGATCATTTCCTCTTACGATCCCCCATTCCATCAAAAGTGCCGATGCTCCTGTCACAAACGGCGTTGCGAAAGAAGTTCCACTCACCACTGTCACCCCTCCGCCAACTGCTGTCGTCCTTACGTTCACTCCCGGTGCCACAAGATCCGGTTTCGTCCTTTCATCCTGCCAGGTATATCCTCTTCCTGAAAAAGATGCATAGGAAAAAGTAAGCGCATCATACGCCCCCACCGATATCACTTTATCTGCAGTCGAAGGAATCGTTAAGGTCACTTCTTCATCCGGATACAAAAATCCTGTCCCCCGGTTCAATACATTCTCACTTGGCAGCCACAGATCATACTGCCCTTCCACAACCCTTGTCGGATTCAAAATGATCTGCCAGACTCCCGACGTAATATAATCTGTCACCGGAATCATATCAATATAAATCTCCTGCGCGACATTATACGGGCTCGGTTTTCCATAATATAATAAAATCTCCGTTTCTCCGATCCGGAATCTCTGCGAACCGAGAACAGATTGTATTGGACCGATCCGCGTCCCCGCAGGAGATACAAATGAAATTTCCACTTCGTCCGTATACGCTTTCCAGATCTGAATATTCAATGTTGGTTCATCTGCCTGTACTGCGAGCTGTATTCTTTCTTCTTTTCTTTTCTGCAGCACTCCGGAAGTATGCCCGGCACTTGCTGCTTCATTTCCGGTCCCCACACAGATCACACTCTTCCAGAAATTCGACAGATCATCAATATACCGTTCTACCAGACTCCTGCCGTCATGAGAACCATATGTATTTCCAAAACTCAGATTGATCGCCACCGGCATCCGAAATTCCAGTGCTTTCCTCACCACATAATCCATCGCCTGCATCAGTTCTGTCGTCCGTGGAAATCCGTCTGGCATAGGCGACCCCATTTTTACCACAATCAGCTCACTCTCCGGTGCCACACCGGCATACAGATTTCCGCTTCCTCGCCCATTTCCGGCAGCAATCCCTGCAACTGCAGTCCCATGACCGGATATATCCTGACTTGGTACCATTCTTCTCCTTTCCTCTGACGAGTCAGCCTCAAGTGCCCTGTTAATCTGCTCCTTGGTAAATTCCACTCCCATCCGATACCCTTTTGGTGGATTCTTCTCTTCATCCGCATTCGGTCTTAATGACTGATCCCACATCACCCGTATTCTCGTCGTTCCATCTGCATTCCGAAAATCTTCATTCGCATAATCAATCCCCGAATCAATTATCGCCACAAGGACACCCTGTCCACGCAGATCAAGAAAGCGGGTATCCTGCACCTCATTGATACAGGATACCCGCTTCCCATTTGCTATTTGAAAAAATAAACGTTTCGGTTTCTCTATATATTCTACCTCAGGAATATCTGAAAGTAAATCAATCCTGGACTGGCTGATCCGAATGATCGCGTACTCATTCTGAAGTTCAACCACCTGGATTGCCAAGGCTCTTACCTGATCCAGATTGCCCGAATATTTAATAATCAATTCCCATTCCCTGTCAATCGGATGATACCCGACATCCAGGTTCAATGATTTTTCTCTTTCTTCTTCCGTCGCTCCAAGTGCCAGATTTAAAAGATTTTCCAGTTTCTGATCTTCCATATCTTCTTACGCCCTGTAAGTTATTCCTGATATTTTATGACGATCATTCCGAAATTATTTCTGTATTTTATGCTACATTTTCTGCAGCCTGCTTTTTATTTGCAGGCTTTCCTGCTTTTCTCTTATCATATGCTGCAAATAATCCTGCGAGAAGTGTTCCTGAGATAGAATGCCATGTACAGGATACTGCACAGATAATTGCGGATTCCGGTGCCACCGCAAACTGTGCCGTTGTGGTTGCAAGGTTGGTAGCAAGTCCGGCGTTCTGCATTCCAACTTCGATGGAGATTGTTCTCTTCTTTGCAGTATTCATACCAGTCAGTCTTCCTGCGCCGTATCCCAGCAGATATCCAAGTCCATTATGAAGAAATACTGCCACAAAAATTACAACTCCTGATTCAAAGAATTTGTCTCCCTGCGAAGAAACCACTCCGCCAACTACACATGCAAGTCCAAGTACTGCAACTCCAGGCATCACTTTCTGAAGCTCTGTAAATGTTTTTTTCTTTCCAAACAGATAATTCAGTAAAAATCCAAAAGCCACCGGAACAATAACGGTCTCAACAATAGATACAAACATCGGAAGTCCTTTGATCGTAATATGCGTTCCGCTTGCAAGAAGTGAAACCATAAGCGGTGTCATAACCGGTGAAATGATTGTGGATACCGTAGTCATTCCTACGGAAAATGCCACATCTCCGCCACACAGATAAGACATGATATTGGAGGATACACCACCCGGACAACAGCCTACAAGGATCAGACCAAGTGCAATTCCATCCGGAAGCTGAAGTACTTTCGTCAGTGCAAATGCAAGAAATGGCATGATCAGATACTGCGCGATTGCGCCGATACAGATATCAAAAGGTCTCTGTGCCAGAATCTTAAAATCTTCGGTTGTCAGTGTCAGTCCCATGCTGAACATGATGATTCCGATGATGATTGACTGACAGGTGAACTTGTTGGATACCGGATCAACGAACAATGGGTTATTTACCCATCCCATCATTGCCGGTACAAAGAATGTGACTACTGCAATAGCGATTACCACCAATGATGTATAGTCTGATAAAAATTTGCTTGCTTTTTGTAATGCTTTCATTACAGTTTCCTCCTTTTTCTTTTCGTCCACGCAAAACTGTTCTTCTAATCTTCCGATAACAAAATTCACAGGATTTTTTTGTATACACAGCAACAAAAAAGTCCCTTTCCAGAATCAATCTGAAAAGGGACGAATAAAATCCGCGTTACCACCCTAATTCCACAGAAAATAATCTGCGGCACTTCACATACCAACATATGCTATCCATATAACGGTGGATCCCGGCAAAGTCTACTTGCAGATACTTTTTCTGCTTTGGACCCGCTTCTTAGAGAGGATATCCTTATCCGGTTATTACCTGTTCACACCATCCACAGGCTCTCTGAAAATAATGACGGATACGACTTTGTTCTCATCAACGAATTTTGGTGAACCATATTTTCTTTAACAGTTATTATAGTCTTCTCTTCGGAAATGTCAAGAACGAATTTTAATTAAATCCGACAATTCTTCTCGCCACAATGTACGCCAGAGACGAAATCTTTCTTCCTGATCTGCCCGGAAGATTCATGGTCTGTCCAAGGATTCCGTAACGGATCTTCCAATAAGTTCTGTAGTGATTCTTCTTCAGATACTGCCACAGCTCCCGTTTCTTTTCCAGATTCTCTGCATTTTTGGAACGAATCAGAAGAATCGAAGATACCGTCATCATAATTGCAAGATAATTAGTCATATAGTTCCGCAGTTTTTTATTAGAAATCTTGCGCATATCATACATATCAATCATGCTCTTTGTGACAAAAATCTGCTGATCCACACGACTGATCATCACCTTTTCATTGACAGACTGATCTTCTCTTCCAATGTAATAACGATAAAAATCCACATCCATATAATACATCTTACGCACATGCGGAAGTGGATAGTAAACATAAATATTGTCCACATAGAACGTATGCTTCGGCAGCCTGAGCTGACATAATTTCAGGAAATCTGTCCGGTAAATAACAGAATGCATCAGAATATACTGTCCCAGATGAAAATGTTTCACATCATTCCAGCCAAAAATCTCTTCCTGTGGAAGCACATTCTTGTACTCAATCACTTTCTTGTGCTCCATTCCTTCTTTTTCGTATACATAATTGGCAAGCAGCATATCCACCTGCTTTTCTTCCTCTTCAAACTTTTTCAGAACATCCAGAATCTTGTACAGTGCTTCTTCATCTACCCAGTCATCACTGTCCACAACTTTAAAATATTTCCCCTCTGCGTGGTCAAGACCTGCATTGACCGCATCTCCGTGTCCACCATTTTCCTTATCAACTGCACGGACGATCGTTGGATACTTTTCTTCATACTCATGTGCAATCTTTGAAGTATCATCCTTTGATCCGTCATTAACTATGATGATCTCTACATCTTCTCCACCTTTTAAAATAGATTCCACTGCCCGGTCCATATAAGCTGCCGAGTTATAACACGGAATCGCAAACGATATATATTTCATGTGTATTCTCCTTCTCAATTTAAAGCTCACGTTCCTAGTATAGCCTAATTTTTTTTGTTTTCCAACTGATATTGTAAATTTCACATTTTTCGGCTATAGTTAAAGCTATATGATTACTATGAATAATCACAATTTACTGGTCGGACAATCAGGTGGTCCTACTGCTGTAATCAACGGAAGTCTCTATGGTGTTGTCTCAGAAGGTCTGGCAAATCCGGAGATTGATAATGTCATCGGTATGGTCAACGGTATCGAAGGTTTTCTTGCCGATCACACAATAGACATGGCACCTTTAAAAGAAAATGGCGAACTGGAACGTATCCGCACCACACCGGGTTCATATCTTGGGTCCTGCCGTTATAAATTACCGGAAGATCTTTCTGATCCGGTTTATCCTGAACTTTTCCAGAAATTTACCGAAAAAGAAATCAGCTATTTCTTCTATATTGGCGGAAATGATTCTATGGATACCGTAAGTAAATTATCCCGCTACGCAGCAACAGTCGGAAGTGATATCCGCATCATCGGAGTTCCGAAAACCATCGACAACGATCTGGTTCTGACCGATCATACCCCGGGCTACGGAAGTGCTGCCAAATATGTTGCTTCTACAGTACGCGAAATTGCAATTGATGCCTCTGTCTATGATAATAAACCATCTGTCACCATCGTCGAGATCATGGGGCGCCATGCCGGCTGGCTGACCGCCGCAAGCGTTCTTGCCCGCAAATTTGAAGGCGATAATCCGGTTCTTATTTATCTTCCGGAAGTTGCTTTCTCCCCGGATGCATTTATCGAAAAGGTAAAAGAAAAGCTTACTAAAACTTCTAATCTCGTTGTCTGCATTTCCGAAGGAATCAACGATGGTAACGGAACCTTTGTCTGCGAGCTTGCAAGTGATGTCGGCACAGATACTTTCGGTCATAAAATGCTGACCGGCTCCGGAAAATATCTTGAAAATCTCGTAAAAGAAAAGCTTGGTATCAAAGTACGCTCTGTGGAACTCAATGTCTGCCAGAGATGCTCTTCCTCCTGTTTATCTGCCACAGATCTGGACGAAGCCGCTGCTTCCGGCCGTTTTGCTGTAAGTGCCGCTTTAGATGGTGAAACAGGAAAGATGATCAATTTTATCCGTAAGAGTAATGACCCATACATCCTTGAATTCGGAACTGCAGACGTGAACGAAATCTGTAATAAAGAAAAAGCTGTTCCTGAAGAATGGATCACAAAAGACGGTTCCGACATCGGAGATGAATTCATCGCTTATGCCCGCCCACTGATCCAGGGAAGTGTAGAAGTACCTATGAAAGATGGGCTTCCATACTTCGCATTCCGCAAATAGTCTTGTTCACAATTTGTTCATTTATCTTTCAAAAAACCTTCATTTGTTAAACACTCTTTCTTCACAAGTGTTTTATATACTAGAATCATCAAATGAAGAACATAAAAGATAAAAGATTTCAAACAAATCATTTAATAAGACGTGCAGAAGTTAATAATAGAATAACTTTTTCATAATACATGCCGGGGGCTTTTAAGTCACCCGGCATCCTCCCTTTTATGGGACTTTTTCAAAAATTTCTTTCAGCGTTTTATTCTCCAACCCGGATATTTTCTCCATCGATCACAATTTTATATTTTCCCTGAAGCTGTTTAAACGCTTCTGATTCTGCAAGCTCAGGAACTGCCTGGATGGCCTTTTTTACTGCTTCTGCACATAATTCTCTTTCCATTTCCGGATTCTCACAATAACGCTCCAGATAGTTCATCCACAACCTTTCTGAATCCGGTAATACTTCAACCGCCTCTCTGCTGATCTCCCACACTTTCTCATATTCCTGCGCTTCTTCATAAATCAACTGCAGCTTTTCATAAATCTCTTCTAATTCTTCTTCATTCGATTCTAATTTTCTGATCTGTTCATATTGTTCAGCTGCTTTTAAATTCTCACCAAGTTTAAAATAGCTTTCTGCAAGATATTTTCTGACTTCACACTCCTTTTCTCCATTTGTATCCCACCGGTACCACGCCTGTCTTCTAATCATCTCCTCACCAATTCTCTTTGTCAGCCTGTGCCATTTTTCACTCTCTTCCAGAACACTTACCTTCAATAGCGGGTATTGGTACAAATACACTTTCATCTGTATTTTTTCTGCACGTTTCTCCAATTCATCTAATATTTTTTTTACTGCATCTTCTGCGTTTAATCCATCCTCCTGCTGTATACTCCCTTCTTCCAGACTCGCTATGACTACCCGGTATGCATCGGAAAACTCTGTCTCCTGCATTTCCTTATCGAGACTATCCAGGCTATTCACATAATCTTCCCACGCTACATAATAAATAAGTCCCATTTCCAGATAAGGACTGTCCCCATTTTGTTCCATAACCTCTTTTGTCTCCTTTTTCTCCTTTACTCCTTCCTGAACTCCCGCCTCTGGCTGATCCTGATCCGCTGCAATTGCTTTTGTTTCCGGCTTTTTCACTGTCCCTCCGATGATTGCTGCACTCATGATACAAACCGCCAGAATTGCAAGCAAAATCTTTTTTGCCGAAACATTATCCCTCGGTCTTTCCATTTCCCTTTCCAGAAAACCAATTTCTTTTTGCATATTTTTTAATACTTTTATGGCATTTTTCCCACTGCTATAACACTTTCCAAGCATTCTTTTCCAGACTCGCTCTTCTTTCCGTGTAAATGCCTTTGGATCCAGACATTTTTCTGCTGTAAATTCCATTATCTTTGCCAGACCATACAGATCATCCGACCGTTCTGTCTTCTGCGAAAGAACCCTTTCTTTCCTTACAAAAAGCATACGAAGCTTTTTCTTCTTCATCTGCTTTAAAAGTTCCTCGTTTTCCGGTTCATTGATATCCAGAAGACAAAGCATTCCATCTCCGGTTATGATCACTGCATATGGATTCACATATCCATACGCCGCATCCTCATTTCCACAACGATAATACTGTTCCAGCTGTTTTGAAAGCTGTCTGATCCAGTCAAATACTGTTTCTTTTTCCACCCGGATCCCCTGTTTGATATACTCCATCAAAGAACAGCCTTTTGCATAGTCATTTACCATATAACTCCAGCCATTCTGATCCACAAAACGGAGTACCGCATAGTCTCTTCTTTCTTCCATCCTGTTCCTCCCTGTGTCTGTTCATTCATATTAACTTGTCCTGAAAATGCCACATCGAATCATGTGTCTGATATCATATACTTTTCTTGTGATCTGTTTCAAAGCAGAGAATGTCACCCGGCGTATCTTCAGAGTATTTCATTATACCGGATGCAATTTCCTATAAAATAAAATT
>OMEJ01001019.1_pt1 | contig 12626 bp, 11 predicted proteins | sample 1645361 | NCBI WGS metagenome assembly OMEJ01 (sample SAMEA103958156, study PRJEB25191) | human gut metagenome
CGCCCTGAAGGAGTCCGTGGCCGAAACCAGCGAGGAGTTCATGGACAAGTTCTTCGGCGGCGAGGACTTCACCTACGCCGAGATGATTCAGGGCCTGCGCCAGGGCGTGCGGGAGTTGAGCCTGTTCCCCGTGCTGTGCGGCTCCGCTGTCAACTGCATGGGCAGCCTGATGCTGCTGGACGACATCGTGGACCTGCTGCCCAACCCCATGGAGGGCAACTATCACAAGGCCACCCGCCAGGACGGCGAGACGGAGCCCTTTGTGGTCTCCCCCGGCGGCGTGCCTACGGCCTTCGTGTTCAAGACCGTCTCTGACCAGTACGGCAAGTACAGCTTCGTCAAGGTGCTCTCCGGCACCCTGACGCCGGATCTGCCCATGGTCAACGCCCGCACCGGCGTCTCTGAAAAACTGGGCCGCCTGTACACCATGCGGGGCAAGAAGGCCACCGAGGTGAAGGAGCTGGGCTGCGGCGACATCGGCGCCATCGGCAAGATGGAGAAGGTCAAGACCGGCGATACCCTGTGCGACGCCCGGAAGGTCGTCGCCCTGAAGGAACTGCCCTTCGCAGAGCCCTGCTATTCCGTGGCCATCGTGCCCAAGACCCGGGGCCAGGAGGACAAGATCGCCCAGGGCCTGGCCCGTATGAACGAGGAGGATCCCACCTTCTCCGTCACCAACAACGCCGAGACCCACCAGATGGTGCTCAACGGCTCCGGCGACATGCAGGTGGATGTGCTGGTCAGCAAGCTGAAGAGCCGCTTCAATGTGGAGGCGGATCTGAAGCCCGTGCGGGTGCCCTATCGGGAGAAGATCCGCAAGACTGTCCAGAAGCAGGGCCGCCACAAGAAGCAGACCGGCGGCAGCGGCCAGTTCGGCGACGTGTGGATCCGGTTTGAACCCCAGACGGAGCAGGACGACATGATCTTCGCCGAGGAGGTCTTCGGCGGCAGCGTGCCCAAGAACTTCTTCCCTGCGGTGGAGAAGGGCCTGCGGGAGGCCTGCGCCCACGGTCCCCTGGCGGGCTATCCCGTGGTGAACCTGAAGGCCGTGCTGTACGACGGCTCCTACCATCCGGTGGACTCCTCCGAAATCGCCTTTAAGACCGCGGCGCAGCTGGCCTACAAGGCCGCCCTGCCGGAGGCCAACCCGGTCCTGCTGGAGCCGGTGGGCGAGCTGAAGGTCACTGTGCCCGACAGCTACATGGGCGACGTCATCGGCGATCTGAACAAGCGCCGGGGCCGCGTCATGGGCATGGATCCCACCGGCGACGGCAACCAGGTGATCTCTGCGGAGGTGCCCATGGCTGAGATGGGCAGCTACGCCATCGATCTGCGGTCTATGACGCAGAGCCGCGGCAGCTTCACCTTCCACTTCGTCCGCTACGAGGACTGCCCGCCTGCGGCCCAGGAGAAGGCCATCGCGGAGGCGAAGGCACTCCAGGCGGCGGAGGAGAAGTAAGGAAGAGGCAGTCCGCGTCTCTCCGCCGGGAGTCCGGCGTACAAGTATTTTGCCGGAGGCAAAATCTTGAAATCGGCCGAATTCACTTCGGACGATTTGCGTCCAATGCGGGGTCCCCGCAGGGCGCAAAGCGGCTTGCGGGGCGACTGCCCGCCTGCGGCCCAGGAGAAGGCCATCGCGGAGGCGAAGGCGCTCCAGGCGGCGGAGGAAAGATAACGCACATTTGCAAAAACCAAAACGGCGGGGAGTTTGCTCCCCGCCGTTTCTGTAAGCAGAAATGCCGCAAGCTGTTAATTTGTATGGAAGGAGCGGGCACATGTATCAATATAAATACATTCCGGTGGATACCGGCGGCGGCTTCCTGTCGGACACCCGGGAACACCGGGAGCTTATCGACGCATACGCCGCAGAAGGCTGGCGGTATGTGGGATTTTTCCCGGTGAGCTTCACGAGTCATGGCGGGATCAAAAGCGTGGACCTGATCTTTGAACGGGAGTCGTAAATTGCCGACTTAAAATCTAGGAAAAGTTTTCTATTAGTTGCAAAAGCAACTTCAAAATATTAGAATATCCTGTTATACTCAAACTGTCCCAAGGGGACTGAGGAAAAAAGGCTTTCAAAAAAGATAAGTATAAAAGGAGGACATTTACTATGAAGAAGTGGGTCTGCTCTGTCTGCGGTTATGTTTATGAGGGTGAGAATCCCCCCGAGAAGTGCCCCCAGTGCGGTGTTCCCGCCTCCAAGTTCACCGAGCAGAAGGGTGAGCTGAGCTGGGCTGCCGAGCATGTGGTCGGCGTGGGCAAGTCCTTCGGCGAGTCTGTTCCCGCCGAGGTCCAGAAGGAGATCATCGACGGTCTGAACGCCAACTTCACCGGCGAGTGCACTGAGGTCGGCATGTATCTGGCCATGTCCCGCGTGGCATATCGTGAGGGCTATGCCGAGATTGGTGAGTATTGGCGCCGGGCCGCTCTGGAAGAGGCCGAGCACGCTGCCAAGTTTGCTGAGCTGCTGGGCGATGTGGTGACCGACTCCACCAAGAAGAACCTGGAGATGCGGGTCGAGGCCGAGAACGGCGCCACCCTGGGCAAGTTCGAGCTGGCCAAGCTGGCCAAGCAGTACAACCTGGACGCCATCCACGACACCGTGCATGAGATGGCCCGCGACGAGGCCCGTCACGGCAAGGCGTTCGAGGGCCTGCTGAAGCGGTACTTCGGCTGATTCGAAAAGTCCATACGGCAAATCCCCCCGGCCGCCGGCCGGGGGGATTTTTATAAAAAGAGAGGTAAGACCGTTCGCGCCGCACGAAACTAATCAGAATCTGTAACATCTTTCAAGGCCCTGAGGGGCGCTTGCTTTTCTGCTCCCATATACATGAACTGATGTTGGTTGATCTGGTCATACATCAATTTCGGTTAACATGCAGGCAGAAAGAGAGGCTTGCGTGTGATGATCTCCTATGACAGCCTGCGGGACAAAATGAAGGAAAAAGGCATCTCTCAATACGCCCTGATTAGGCGCTGGCACATCAATCCAGCCCAGATCACCCGCCTGAAGCGGAATGAGAGCGTCAGCCCCCACACCATTGAGATGTTCTGCAAGATCCTGAAGTGTGAGGTGGGGGACATTATGCGGCATATTCCGGACGGGAAAGCGTAACGGCAGAGCAGGCCGCCCGCTCTGCCGTTTTTTGCCGTCCCCGGCCCGATTCTACGCTCCGCAGACAAAATTCAAGGGCGGGGGGTGGTCAAACAGCCTGATTTGCGGTATGCTGAGGCCAGAGAGGAGGGAGGCCCATGGATGCCGGAAAGACAGGCGCCTATCTGGCGGCGCTGCGGAAAGCCCGGGGCATGACCCAGCAGGAGGCGGCGGATCAGCTGGGTGTCTCCAACAAGACCGTGAGCAAGTGGGAAAACGGCGCGGGGCTGCCGGATATCACCGTGCTGCCTGCCTTGGCGGAGCTGTACGGCGTCACCGCCGATGACATCCTGGCGGGAGAGACCTTGCGGGGCCGGCCAGCGGAGGCCCAGGGACCGGCACGGCGGCGCCTCCTGCTGCTGCGGTTGCGGACCCGGTTCGACCTCTGTTTCATCGGCAGCCTGGCGCTGGGTGTGCTGGCGGCATTCCGGGTGGCCTATGTCAGTCTGGCGGCCTGGCCGCTGTCGGTGGGCCTCTTATGGATCGGCTATGTGCTGGCTGTCCATCCGGCCCGGTACGGTGATATATCGTTGGATGCTAAAATTTGGGAAAACCTGTACCGCAAGCTGCTGGCCGCCTCCGCCGTCCAGTGGTGGGCCCTGCTGCGGCTGGTGCGGCTGGATACATACCGGATATGGGATGCGACATCGGGAATACCTTACTATTCTCTGGACCAACAATGGAAGCCGCTGCTCTTTGCCGTGGGGCTGGCGCTGCTGTGTGCTGTGCTGGAGCGGGCCCTGCGCCGCCGGGCGGGGGCGGATGCCTCTTTGCTGTGGATACCGGAGCGGCTGCGGCCAATGCTCCGCCGGGGCGGCGGTTTTCTGCGGCGGACCCGGCGGCTCTGGCTGGTGTGGTTGGTGTGGGCGGTGCTTTTGGCGGCGCTGTGGTTCCTGGCGGACGGCCAGCTGGACCGGGTGTTGGCGCCCTGGATCGCCCGATATGGGGAAGAGCTGGTCCAAAGCGGTTTCCCGGAGAGCTGGACCATCCTGCGGGGGCGGCTGGAGGCGGATGTGGCACTCTGGCTCCGGCTGCGGCAGGGGGTGCTGATCGCCGGCGCCGTCTCCGGGGCTGGCGTGCTGGTTTGGACGCTGCTACATTGGAAAAAGCGCCGCCCCCCTCTTGCGGAGGAGGGCGAAACATGATAGAATCTCTCCGGCGAAGAATAAGGGGAGAAGTGTATGTATCACTATATTTTCTTTGATTTGGACGGCACGCTGACAGACTCCAAGGAGGGCATCCTCAACAGCCTGCGGTATGCCTTTGACAAGCTGGGGGAGCCGGTGCCGCCGGAGAGCACCCTCATCAAATTCATCGGCCCGCCCCTGCAGGACTCCTTCGCGGAATTCTGCGGCTTTTCGGCGGAGCGGGCCGCGGAGGCCATCGCCGCCTTCCGGGAGCGGTACGAGCCTGTCGGCAAGTTTGAGAACATGGCCGCCCCCGGCATGGCGGACCTGTGCGCCCGGCTGAAGGCCCGGGGCTATGTGCTGGCTCTGGCCTCCTCCAAGCCGGAGAGCCTGTGTGTGCCCATCTGCGAGAAGTTCGGCTTCACGCCGTCTTTGGCTGTTGTGACGGGCAGCCCGCCCGTGGGGGACTGGAGCAAGGCGGACGTGATCCGGGAGACTATGCGCCGCCTGGAGCTGACGGAGGCCCACAAGCCGGAGATCCTGATGGTGGGGGACCGGAAGTTCGACGTGCTGGGCGCCAAGGCGTGCGGCATCGCCTGCGCGGGCGTGGAGTTCTTCGGCTACGCCGCCCCCGGCGAGCTGGCGGAGAGCGGCGCTGTGGCCGTGGTCCGGACACCGGAGGAGCTGGAGCAGTTCATCCTGACCCATTGAATGCGAAAAAAGAGGCGGCGCCCATGGGGCGCCGCCTCTTTCAGGCGCTTCGGTATTCAGCCGACGGTTTCCGCCTCGAGGACTTCCGGCAGGGTCAGGCCCTCACCAGTGAGATCGGCGGTGAGGATGGGGTCGATGGGCACCGCCAGATACATACTATTGCCGTAGACATAGGCGCCGGAGGTAACGGCTACCGCCTGACCGTAGACGTTCAGCAGGGCGCCGCCGCTGCTGCCCTCGGAGATGTCGGCGGTGCTCATGACGCAGGGCAGGGCGTACCGCTCCACATCCCGCTGCGTGGCGCTGACGATGCCGGAGCTGACTGCCAGCCCCAGGCCCAGGGGATTGCCGATGGCGTAGACCGTGTCGCCCGCCCGCAGGTCTCCGGTGCCGGAATCCGCGATGTCCAGCGCGGCAAAAGCAGAGGTGTCGTGTCCCTTCAGGGCGGCGTGGGAGACGCGGATCACCGCGATATCGATGTCCGGATCGTAGTAGATGACCCGCTCCACTTCATATACATCCCCGGTGGAGAGCGTGGCGGTGGCGGAGACCGCGTCCGCGATGGAGTGGTAGTTGGTGACGGCCAGCCCGTCCTCCGTGATGAAGAAGCCGCTGGCCTCGCCGGTGACAAGGCCTTCGTCCCGGTACGCCTCCGTCTCATAGGTGTCCAGACGGAACACGGCGGCCGCGCAGCGGTCCGCCACCTGCCGGGCGGTGAGGGCGGGGGTCAGCAGGCCCAGGGCGTTGGCCGCGGCCCGGGAGACGGTCCCCTGGCTCACCAGGCGTCCGATCACTGTGGCGCTGCCGTCCCGGTAGGAGAAGGACAGAGCGTCCGCCGCCATCTCAAACAGGTCCCCCTGGGTCAGGGTGCCGGTATAGGCGATGGGGAAGAGGCCGATCCGCTGGGCGAAACCCGCGGCGTCGGCAATGGTAAAGTCGCCCGCCTTGTCGGAATACCCCAGCATCCGCAGCAGGAAGGCGCTCCAGGCGTTGGCGGTGAGGGCCGCGTCCGGCCGGAAGGCTGTCGCCGTGACGCCGGTGATCCAGCCCTGCCGGGCGGCGTAGTTCACCTCCTGGGCGATGGAGGCGGGAACATCCCGGAAGCCGGCCAGCCAGTTGTCCGCCGCGGCGGCCTGTTCTGCCCCGGCCAGATGCACCAGCAGCACGGCCGCCTGTGCCCGGGTGGCGGGGGCGTCCAGATTATATGTAGAGTCGATCAGTCCCAGGGTGGAGAGGGTGTCCGCGGCCCGGGCCGCCTCCCCCTCCAGAGCGGAGGCGGCGGGGATCACGCTCACCGTCAGGACAAGGACACAGAGGAGCGAAAGAAGTCGTTTTTTCATGGGGTAGCCTCCAAATCTTGAGAATGGCTCCATTTTAGCACCGGGCAGAGCGCTTGGCAAGGCCCGGTCCCTTTACTGCCCGGGCCGATTTGGGCGTTCCCAAGACTCTCTTGGCGGAAAAGACGGAACAGAACGGTATATAAAAGGCCCCGCTGCCGCACATGAGGGCCTTGGTTCCACTATTCTGTATATTGGGATCACGCGCTTCTGCCCTTCAGAAAAGAACGCATCAGCATCGCGATCATGCCAATCATGAGATAGCAGACGCAATACAACAAAAACGCTGTTTCACCCATCGCAAAGAATAGCCACGCCCCTGCCAGAAATAATCCCGCGACAACAATTGGAAGGGGCCACAGCCGCTTGATGTCCTTTCCTGCAAATACGCCGCATACAGCAGAAAATATGGGATTGACCCCAAAGAACAGCAGAAGGCAGACGGCCATTCCCGCGCTGCCTGCAAATGTTGCTGCCAACCACGGACAGCCTATCATCAACAGCATTGCCAATATAGACCAGAAGATCAATGGTTTCATGCGGATGGCCTCCCTTTTATACGGAAATGGTTGTTTTTCTATATGATATCATATACGTCTGGCTGCTTCAAGGTTTGGAAGCGGGCCCCTTCAGCGAAAGCGCCGGAGCTGCCCATCCGTCCGGAGGAGGCGGGGGAGCAAGGCCCGTCTCACTGGACAGGCGGGCCAAAGTCTGCTATACTGAATCTACCTTTTGGAAAGGAAGCGGCCCATGGCGGAGCGATTGGCGGAGGACCTCTGGCGGCTGGACATCCCCTTGGTGGGGAACCCGCTGAAAAACTTGAACAGCTATTTGCTGACCGGAGAGCGGAGCCTGCTGATCGACACGGGCTTCCGCCAGCAGTCCTGCCGCGAGGCCATGGAGCGCCAGCTGGCGGAGACGCACGTGGACCGGGACCGGCTGGACATTTTCTGCACCCACCTCCACAGCGACCACACAGGGCTGGCGCCGGAGCTGATCCGCCCCGGCTGCCGGATCTATATCGGGGAGATCGACAGCCCCGGCGTGAAAAACGCCTCGGATCCGTCCTGTTGGAAGCGGCTTTACGGGGAATATGTGCGGGACGGCTTCACCCAGGCGGAGATGGAGGCCCTGTGGGGAGACAATCCGGCCCAGACGGCGGCCCCGCCCTGGCGGGAAGGGCTCTATACGGAGCTGCAGGACGGCGCGGCGCTCCATTACGGCGGCCGTATGCTGCGGTGCGTGCTGACGCCGGGCCACACGCCGGGGCACCTGTGCCTGTATGACCCGGCCCGCCGGCGGCTGTTCTGCGGCGACCATGTGCTGTTTCACATCACGCCCAACATCTGCCGCTGGCAGGGAGTGGAGGACTCTTTGGGGGACTATCTCAGCAGTCTGGACAGGACGGCCGCTCTGGACACAGCGGAGCTGTATCCCGCCCACCGGGCGGAGACCGGGGACCTGCGGCAGCGGACGGCGGAGCTGAAGGCCCACCACGCCCGCCGGCTGGAGGACACCCTGCGGACCGTGGAGAAGGCGCCGGGCCTCACCGCCTATCAGATCGCAGGCCGGATGCGCTGGAGCATCCGCTGCCGGAACTGGGCGGATTTTCCCCTGGCGCAGAAGTTCTTTGCCGTGGGAGAGGCCCTGGCCCATCTGGACCATCTGGAGGCCCAAGGGCGGGTCTTCCGCCAGGAGATACATGGAAAACGGGTATATTTCGCCGGCGTGGGCGACAAAATATGAATGATAAAGGAGATGCTTCAAATGGAAGTGAAAGAGATTCTGAGCAAGTGCGACCACACTCTGCTGGCCCAAACGGCCACCTGGAAGGAGATCCGGGCCATCTGCGACGATGGTATGAAGTACGGCTGCGCCAGCGTCTGCATCCCTGCCAGCTATGTCAAGCAGGCGGCGGAGTATGTGGCGGGAAAGCTGCCCATCTGCACGGTGATCGGCTTCCCCAACGGGTATGACACCACCGCCGCCAAGTGCTTCATGGCCACGGACGCCGTGGAGAACGGCGCCGAGGAGGTGGACATGGTCATCAACCTGGGCTGGGTGAAGGATCAGAAGTGGGACGACCTGCTCGCCGAGATCAAGGCCGTGAAGGCCGCCTGCAAGGGCAAGCTGCTGAAGGTCATCATCGAGTGCTGCTTCCTCACAGACGAGGAGAAGATCAAGATGTGCGAGATCGTCACCGCCTCCGGCGCGGAGTATATCAAGACCTCCACAGGCTTCGGCACCGGCGGCGCCACCCGGGAGGACGTGGCCCTTTTCGCCAAGCACGTGGGCCCCAACGTGAAGATCAAGGCCGCCGGCGGTATCGCCGACCTGAAGGACGCGGAGGACTTCATCAACCTGGGTGCCTCCCGCCTGGGCACCAGCCGCATCGTCAAGGCCGTGAAGGCCATGGAAGAGAAATAAGGAGGAAATGAAAGCATGGGAACTCCCCATAACGAGGCGGCCCAGGGGGCCTTTGCCAAGACCGTTCTGATGCCCGGCGATCCGCTGCGGGCCAAATTCATCGCGGAGACCTTTCTGCAGGACGCGAAGCTGGTGAACAACGTCCGGGGCGTCCAGGGCTACACCGGCACCTATCAGGGCACGCCTGTGTCCGTCATGGCCTCCGGCATGGGGATGCCCTCCATCGGCATTTACTCCCATGAGCTGTTCCACTTCTATGATGTGGACAACATCATCCGGGTGGGCAGCGCCGGTGCCATCTCCCCCCAACTGAAGGTGCGGGACGTGGTGTTCGGCCAGGGCTCCTGCACGGACTCCAACCACGCCCACCAGTTCGGCCTGGGCGGCACCTTCGCCCCCATCGCGGACTTCACCCTGCTGGAGACCGCCGTGACGGTAGCCCGGAAGCTCGGCATCGAGCCCCATGTGGGCAGCCTGCTCAGCTCCGACGTGTTCTACAACAAGGCGGGCAACACTCTGGACTGGGGCAAGATGGGCGTGCTGGCCGTAGAGATGGAGAGCGCGGCCCTGTACTGCAACGCCGCCGAGGCGGGCAAGCGGGCCTTGGCCATCTGTACCATCTCCGACAGCTTGATTACCGGCGAGGAGCTGCCTGCCGCCGACCGCCAGACCACCTTCACCCAGATGATGGAGATCGCCCTGGGCGTTGCCGTGGAAATGGCGAAGAAGTAAGGCGAGTTCAAAAAAGAAGAATCAGTCCCCGCGGCCACGCGGGGGAAGCATGAAGGGGGACGTTGAGTCCCCCTTCATAGTTGATCGGCCCGCCGCAGCGGCGACTTTCGGCAAAGGTGAAAGCGGGAGGCCCGCCGGCAAAGCCGCCGGGCCGGGACGCGGAGCATCTTTTCCATATTTTCCCGGTCCGGCACAGGCCGAGCCTCTCCGGGAAATGACCGGTGACAATGGAAACAGAGCCGTGACAAACCACAGCAAAAATTTTGCAGAATTGGTTCTGCTTTTTACAAAACCGTAAAAAAGATATCCGAAATTCATAAAAATTTCAACAAAATGTGGCGAAAAAGAAAACAATTTGGAAATGCGGTTGCAATCCTCAGGAAGAGTTGTTATAATGGGCCTGACCCGTTGAGGTCATCCTGCGCGGAGAGATTTTCGCGCGGATAACAAAACGAAGGAAGGTAGATTCCAATGAAGAAGTTTCTTGCATTGCTCCTGGCATTGGTGATGTCCCTGTCCCTGGTCGCCTGCGGCGGCGGGGACGACACCGCCGCTGACGGGGGCGCCGATGCGGAGGATGGCGGCAACGCCGAGACCGCCGCTTATCAGGTGGCTATGATTACTGACTACGGCGATATCACCGACCAGTCCTTCAACCAGACCACCTATGAGGCCTGCCAGGAGTTCTGTGACGCCGAGGGCCTGCAGTTCGAGTACTACAAGCCCGCCGGTGACTCCACCGCCGAGCGTGTGGCCATGGTGGACGCCGCTGTGGCTGACGGCTACAACGTCATCGTGATGCCCGGCTACGCCTTTGCCGAGACCATCAAGGAGACCGCGGAGCTGTATCCCGACGTGACCTTCATCGCGCTGGACGTGGCGCAGGGCGATCTGGGCGAGGACTACACCGTGCCCTCCAACGTGTACTGCGCTGTGTATCAGGAAGAGCTGTGCGGCTACATGGCCGGCTACGCCGCCGTGAAGCTGGGCTACACCCACCTGGGCGTGCTGGGCGGCATGGCCGTTCCCGCCGTGCAGCGGTTCGGCTATGGCTTCGTGCAGGGCGCTGACGCCGCTGCCGTGGAGATGGGCATCGCCGACCAGGTCGTGATGGAGTATGCCTACGGCAACCAGTTCTATGGCGACAGCGATATCACCGCCTACATGGACAACTGGTATCAGACCCTGGGCGTGGAGGTCGTCTTCGCCAGCGGCGGCGGCATCTACACCTCCGCGGCTGAGGCTGCTGCCAAGGTCGGCGGCAAGCTGATCGGCGTGGACGTGGACCAGTCCGCCAACATCGACACCTATGGCGAGGGCATGTGCGTGACCTCCGCCATGAAGGGTCTGGCCGAGACCGTCAAGCACATGCTGGGCGAGGTCGTGGCAGGCAACTTTGCCAACTACGGCGGCCAGGTGGAGACCCTGGGCCTGGTGAACGGCGATGATCCCACCGCCAACTATGTCCAGCTGCCCATGGAGACCACCCAGTGGGGCGACGGCTTCACCCAGGACGACTATAAGGCCCTGGTGAAGGCCATGTACGACGGCGATGTCACCGTTTCCAACGACATCTCCGCCATGCCCGCAACCACCATCACGGTGAACTTTGCCGGCAACATCAAGTAAGGATCAGAGTCTTTGCAGGAAGAGGACGGGAGCAATCCCGTCCTCTTTTTTTGCCTCTGGACAAATTTTACAAAACAAACCTGATATTCCTGCATTTTTTCTTTGAAATATTCCGGAAGATATAGTACAATAAATACACTATACAAGAGGAGGAGGGCGGTAAGCTTGGAACAGCCATATGCCATTGAAATGCTGAATATCACCAAGCGCTTTCCGGGAATTGTCGCAAACGACAACATCACGCTCCAACTGAAGCGGGGCGAGATCCACGCGCTGTTGGGAGAAAACGGCGCCGGAAAGTCCACGCTGATGAGCGTGCTGTTCGGCCTGTACCAGCCGGAGGAGGGCGTCATCAAAAAAGACGGCCAGGTGGTGCAGATCAAGGACCCGAACGATGCAAACGCACTGGGGATCGGCATGGTCCACCAGCACTTCAAGCTGGTGGAATGCTTTTCCATTTTAGACAACATCATCCTGGGCGTGGAACCCTGCAAGAACGGCTTCCTGCAGAAGCAGGAGGCCCGGGAGAAGGTCCTGGCCCTGTCGGAGAAGTACGGCCTGCAGGTGGACCCGGACGCACTGGTGGAGGATGTCACCGTGGGCATGCAGCAGCGCACGGAGATCCTGAAGATGCTCTACCGGGACAATGAGATCCTGATCTTCGACGAGCCCACCGCTGTGCTGACGCCGCAGGAGATCGACGAGCTGATGCAGATCATGAAGAACCTGGCGGCAGAGGGCAAATCCATCCTGTTCATCTCCCACAAGCTGAATGAGATCATGTCCGTGGCGGACCGCTGCACGGTCCTGCGGAAGGGTAAATACATCGGCACGGTGAACATCGCCGAGACCAGCCGTGAAGAGCTGTCCCGCATGATGGTGGGCCGGGACGTGGAGTTCGCAGTCCACAAGGAGCCCTCCAAGCCCAAGGATCCCATCCTGGTGGTGGAGGGTATGACCGTGGCCTCCAAGCTCCATAACAACAATGCTGTGAAGAATATTTCCTTTACGGTCCGGGCGGGAGAGATTGTCTGCATTGCCGGTATTGACGGCAACGGCCAGACGGAACTGATCTACGGCCTGACGGGCCTGGAGCCCCTGGAGTCCGGCAAGATTACGCTCTGCGGCCAGGACATCACCCGCGCCCCCATCCGGCAGCGGTCTCTGCTGGGCATGAGCCACATCCCGGAGGACCGCCACAAGCACGGCCTGGTGCTGGACTACACCCTGGAGGACAACATGGTGCTCCAGCGGTACTTTGAGCCTCAGTTCGTCAGCAAGGCGGGCTTCCTGAAGCGCAAGGCCATCCGCGAGTACGCCAACCGCCTGATCGAGCAGTACGACGTCCGCTCCGGCCAGGGGCCTGTCACAGTGGCCCGCAGCATGTCCGGCGGCAACCAGCAGAAGGCCATCATCGCCCGGGAGATCGACAAGGACCCGGAGCTGCTGATCGCCGTGCAGCCCACCCGCGGCCTGGACGTGGGCGCCATCGAGTATATCCACAAGCAG
>OMEJ01001023.1_pt1 | contig 12540 bp, 7 predicted proteins | sample 1645361 | NCBI WGS metagenome assembly OMEJ01 (sample SAMEA103958156, study PRJEB25191) | human gut metagenome
GGAAACGACCGTTCCTTTTAAAGGGAACTGGCGTTTCCTCCGAGGAAACTAACGCCTGTTGTCTTATTCTAAAAATGGTTATAGTTTTATCTCCCTAAGGAATTCATCTGGCTAATTTGGCACGCAACTCTTTTAGTCTTTTAGCAGCCTGCTGATTATCCACTTTAATATATCGCATAAACGCAGATGGACTTTTATGTCCGGATATACGCATTAGTTCTGCTGCAGGAAAACCAGATAGATACATGTTTGTACAAAACGATCGCCGACAGGTGTGGGAAGAGATCATTTCCCATTTCTCATATATTCTCTTTTCTCGCTCTTTACCTTTCCTGCGGACAACTTCAATCTTCTGGCTCAATTTTATCTTCCGCCCCAACTCTTTGACTCTCTCATTAAACATGTATCGTGGGATTTTAGGCAAATCATAATTATACTTTTTAAGAATTTCAGGCACATAATCAATCATGGGAATCACTACAGCCTTGTGTACCTTCCGCTGTTTGAGATTTATATTCTCATTATCCAAATCAATATGCTCAGGACTTAAAGTTGAAAGGTCACTGTATCGTAATCCTGTGAAACACCCGGTAATGAATACATCCCGTATCTCTTCCAATTGTTTATCATCTGATAAATCAAGTTCGTATATTGCAGCCAGCTCCTTTTCATTTAGATAAATAGCATCAGTTTCCTCTTCTACAACTTTGAAGTTCTTTAGGTCAATCGGTGGAATAATTCCTTTTACTATTTGATAATTAACAAAGCCTTTCAACAAACGTATGATTTTTCCTGCAGAATTGGTGAGCAGCCCTACAGTTCCGTTTGGTTTTACTACTTTATGAAATAGATAATCCATAAACTCGTTGTAAAATGTCAGATTCAAGTTGCGGAATGTTACAGGTTGTGATGAGTATTCTTTGAAGGCGGTCAGATGCTTGCGGAGTGTTCGATAGTCTTTTATTTGATCTGCAGAGACGGATGGTGCTTTTTCCACTATATACCGTTCTAATGCATCAAACATATCTACCCGATTAGGACGCAGATCATATTCCCTGTTCTTTTCTAATTCAAGCAAGACAAAATCAACTGTCGGATCTATGCCGTTTACTTTAGCATAGGTGAGAATATCACCGAGCTTAGATGTTATCTTAATCAAGCAGGCGTCAATTTCTTCATAATGGGGACATGCACGCTTAATCCATTTCCTTTTTGCATCCCAATGTTCCGGTTTGATATTGTATCCGGTAGAGATAAGCGTGCGCTTGTTCCGATTGTAATTATATCGAACATAAAGGACAGTAGTTCCCTCTTGGGTAACGTACTTGGGCTTAATATATGGTATATATTTTGCGATGGTATAATCAGTATTGCATTCGTGTTGCAAATTTACGAAAGCTATCTGAAATGACCAATATCTCTTTTGTTAAAGTTAGAAGTCATCAATTAATAGACCTTCATTTTGGGTTGGTAAGGATAAAATCTGCTCAAAAAAGGATAAATACTGCTCAAACAACGTCAGAGCCCCTATTCCGTGTGTTAAAAGAACGTTTGAAATCCAAAAAAGAATAGATTTTGTCCTTTCTTGAACACAGATTTTCCTTGTTTCTTCTATTAATTCCATTATTTTGTGTCATCAAGATGAGATACTATGGAAAATAAAGAGTTTGTTAAAGCTCGATATTTGCTAGAAATACACGATTTGTTAGCCGCTTCTCCATAACATTTCATCCTAAATATGACAGTACTGATATTATATATTAAAGGTATAGGAAAACGGGTATAAAGATTGCAATTATTCAAAGGTGAGATAGTATTAAGGTAAAAAGTGGATTTAAAAGAATACTTAGGGCTTGTTTTTTTATGAGGTAAATAAGATTGATGGATGGATAACCTTGGATTTGAAGATTAATTTAAAGCAAATATTTATGAAGAAATTGCTAGCCATAATGGCTCTTTCAGTCGGCTTGTTGGCAAATGCCCAGACCGTTGACTTATTAAAACCTGCAAAAGATATAGCGCTACGTGCTCCGTCGGTGCCTATTATCGTTTCAGATCCTTATTTTTCGATCTGGTCACCCTATGATAAATTAATGGAAGGTAGTACAGAGCATTGGACAAGTGCGAAGAAACCTTTATTGGGTGCTCTGCGTGTTGACGGAAAAGTATATCGTTTTTTGGGGAAAGATAAAATTAATCTGGTACCTATTGCTCCTATGACTAATGTAGAACGTTGGGAAGCAGCGTACACTAACAGCCAACCATCAAACGGATGGCAAGAATTTCAGTTTGATGATAGCAATTGGAAGAAAGGTAAAGCAGCGTTTGGTAGTCGTGATATGGAACGTATTCACACAGAATGGAAAGGAGACAATACCGATATCTACATTCGTCGCACTTTCGATTTTAATGAACCGAATATCGCTGAAGATATTTATCTGATCTATTCTCATGATGATGTATTTGAGTTGTATCTAAATGGGGAAAAGCTTGTTTCTACAGGACTTGTCTGGAAGAATAATGTATATCTGAAACTTTCAGAAGAAGCAAAAAAGAAACTTCGTAAAGGTAAGAACGTAATCGCTGCCCATTGCCACAATACTACAGGTGGTTCATATGTCGATTTCGGATTGTTTCGTGAGAAGGAAAATGCTGTTAAGTTTGCAAATGAAGCTGTTCAGAAATCTGTAGACGTATTGGCTACTTCCACCTACTATACTTTCACTTGTGGTCCTGTAGAGCTTGATGTCGTGTTTACCGCTCCTCAATTGATTGATGATCTTGATTTATTGTCAACTCCTATAAACTATGTTTCTTATCGTGTACGTTCATTAGATAAAAAAACTCATGATGTACAATTCTATATGGAGACAACTCCTGAACTGGCTATTAATGAAAGTAACCAGCCTACTGTTGCTCGTACCTTATCAAAGAACGGTATCAGTTATGTAGAAGCAGGTTCAATCGATCAACCAATATGTGACCGAAGAGGTGACTTGATTTGTGCTGATTGGGGCTATGCATATCTTGCTAGTACGAATGGATCAGGTAAGTCAGTAAGTTTGGGAGACTATTACGGAATGAAAGAATCATTCGTAAAAAATGGGACATTAGCCACTACAAAGACCAAATGGACAACTCGTAAAGAGGAAGATAATCCGGCTATGGCATATGTTCACAATCTTGGTTCTGTCTCTAATAGCGGGAAAGAAGGATTCATGATGCTTGGTTATGATGACATTTACTCTATTGAGTATATGTACGAGAAGCGTATGGGCTATTGGAAGCATGATGGCAAAGTGACTATCTTCGATGCTTTCGAAAAATTGAGAGACAACTATCAGGCTATTATGGAACGTTGTCGCGCCTTTGACGAACTTATTTATGACGATGCAGAAAAGGCAGGCGGCAAAAAATATGCAGAAATCTGTTCGGCATCTTATCGCCAAGTGATCTCTGCTCATAAACTCTTTACTGATAAAGAAGGTAACTTGTTATGGTTCTCTAAAGAAAACAACAGTAATGGTTGTGTAAATACAGTAGACCTAACTTATCCATCCGCACCACTATTTTTGGTTTATAACCCTGAATTACAGAAAGCTATGATGACTAGCATCTTTGAGTACAGTGCTAGCGGTCGTTGGAACAAACCTTTTCCAGCACACGATTTAGGGACTTATCCTATTGCTAACGGTCAAGTGTATGGAGGTGACATGCCAATTGAAGAAGGAGGTAACATGGTAATTCTTGCTGCTGCTATTAGCAAAATCGAAGGGAATGCTGATTATGTAAAAAAATATTGGGATCTCTTAACTACTTGGACAAACTATCTCGTAGAGTATGGACAGGACCCGGAGAACCAATTATGCACTGATGACTTCGCCGGTCATTGGGCCCATAATGCCAATCTTTCAGTAAAAGCGATCATGGGTGTAGCCGGATATAGCGAAATGGCGCATATGCTTGGTTTATATGATGTTGCAGAGAAATATGCAGGTATAGCCAAGAAAATGGCGGTGAAATGGGAAGAAATGGCAAATGAAGGTGATCATTACCGCCTTGCTTTCGACCGTGAGAATACCTGGAGTCAGAAATATAATATGATTTGGGACAAAATGTGGAATTTGAATTTATTCCCAAATAATGTAATCGACAAAGAAATTAACTATTATTTGACGAAACAGAATCCTTACGGATTGCCATTGGACTCCCGCAAAGAGTATACAAAGTCTGACTGGATTATGTGGACAGCTGCTATGTCTTCAGATTTAGAAACTTTCAAGAAATTCATAGATCCACTCTATAAATATATCAATGAAACTACTTCGCGGGTACCTATCAGTGATTGGCATCACACAGACAGTGGTGAATGGGTTGGGTTTAAAGCGCGTTCGGTTATTGGAGGATACTGGATGCAAGTGTTAATGGACAAAACTCGATGAAATGTTTAATTAACTATACATTTATTATTAAATAGAATGAAAAACATGAAATGTAAAATGAAAAAAGTATTGAAGGAATGGCGGTGGATATTGCTGGCATTATTCACGATTTGCATTTGTAGTTGTAAGGACGATGACAATGTAGAGACTGGAGCCTTTGATCCATCAAAACCTGTAGCAATTTCTGATTTTACTCCGAAAGAAGGAGGAGCCTATCAGAAACTATTGATTTATGGTGAAAATTTCGGAACAGATGTTTCGAAGGTAAAAGTGAAGATTGGTGGCAAAGATGCTATTGTTATTAATGTAAAAAGTACTTATGTTTACTGTTTTGTTCCTTCAGGAGCTTTTAGTGGTGAAATTGAAATCACTGTAGGAGAAGGAGAGAATGCAGTAACAACGACTGCGAGTACTACTTTTAGCTATGAGAAAAAGATGGTAGTAGGTACGCTTTGTGGCTATCGCAATAATCGTGATGATCAAGGTTGGAGAGACGGACCATTTGATGGACCGGAAGGTGTCAAATGCTGTGGCTTTAGCGATAACGGACGATTAGCTTTTGATCCGTTGAATAAGGATCATTTGTATATTTGTTACGATGGACATAAAGCTATACAGTTGATCGATTTAAAAAATCGTATGCTTTCTTCTCCTTTGAATATCAATACTATACCTACTAATCGTATACGAAGCATTGCTTTCAATAAGAAGATAGAAGGATATGCTGATGAGGCAGAATATATGATTGTAGCTATTGATTATGATGGTAAGGGAGATGAAAGTCCTAGTGTATATATTATTAAACGTAATGCGGATGGTACATTCGATGATAGATCTGATATACAATTGATAGCTGCTTACAAACAATGTAATGGAGCTACTATTCATCCAATCAACGGAGAATTGTATTTTAATAGTTATGAAAAGGGACAAGTATTTCGTTTAGACTTGGTTGATTACTTTAAAACTATTAAGAATGGTGGAAGTTGGGATCCTATAGTAAAGAACAATCCTAATACTTTTAAGCAGTTATTCACTATTGCTGACCCAAGTTGGGAATTTCAGATTTTCATTCATCCTACTGGAAAGTATGCTTATTTTGGTGTGATTAACAATCATTATTTCATGCGTTCCGACTATGACGAGATAAAAAAGGAATTTATTACCCCGTATAATTTTGTCGGGGGATATAAACAGTCAGGTTATAGGGATGATGTAGGAACTGAGGCACGTATGAATAATCCTTGTCAAGGAGTATTTGTGAAAAATCCGGATTATACTGGTGAAGAAGAGTATGATTTCTATTTTGTAGATCGATTAAACTTCTGTGTACGTAAAGTAACTCCAGAAGGTATCGTATCGACCTATGCGGGACGAGGAGCGTCAACTTCCTTAGCTGACGGAAACCAATGGGGAACTGATGATGGTGACCTACGAGAAGTGGCTCGTTTCCGTGATGTAAGTGGACTTGTTTATGATGATGCGAAAGAGATGTTTTATGTACATGATCAGGTGGGACATACTATTCGCACTATTTCAATGGAGCAAGAAGAGAATGTAGCCGGTGACGAGAATATACCGGAAGATGAATCAACAGTGGAATCTAACGAATAAACACATTTATCAGATTATGAAAAAATATTTAGCCATTTTTTTGTTGATGCTGGTTGTCCCATTGACGATTTCTGCACAACAAACAATTACCGTGACTGGTACGGTTACCGACACACAAGATGAGCCGATGATTGGTGTTAATATCACTGTAAAGGATGTAGCAGGTTTGGGAACCATTACGGATATCAATGGTAATTTTTCTATAAAGATGGAACCTTATCATCGACTAGTCTTCTCATACATCGGATATGATGATGTGGAAGTACTTGTAAAAGAACAGCATACTGTTAATGTAAAGATGAAAGAATCAGAGGCTAGTGTACTGGATGAGGTTGTGGTAACTGGTATGGGGGCACAGAAAAAACTGACAGTGACGGGAGCTGTAACCAATGTGAATGTGGGAGATTTAAAACGTTTCCCTACTTCCAATATGTCTAACGCTTTGGCCGGTAATGTTCCGGGTATTATTGCCCGACAAACTTCCGGACAACCGGGAAAAAGTACTTCTGAGTTTTGGATACGTGGTATTTCTACTTTTGGAGCTAGTTCAAGTGCTTATATTCTGGTGGATGGCTTTGAACGTAGCAGTTTGGATGAACTTAACATTGAAGACATCGAATCATTCACAGTATTGAAAGATGCGTCAGCTACTGCTATTTATGGTTCTAAAGGTGCAAATGGTGTAGTATTGATTACAACAAAACGTGGTAAAGCTGGAAAAATCAATATTGATGCCAAGGTAGAAACTTCTTATAATACGCGTACTATCACTCCGGAATTTGTAGACGGTCTTTCGTATGCCAGTCTGATGAACGAAGCATTAGTGACTCGCAATTTAGGAATGGCCTATCAACCGGAAGAATTAGAGTTATTTCGTACACAAATGGATCCGGATTTCTATCCGAATGTGGACTGGATGGATTTGATCCTAAAAAACGGAGCATGGAGTTATCGCGCTAACTTGAACATGAATGGTGGTGGTAACACTGCTCGTTATTTTGTTTCTGCAAGTTATACGGAAGATCAAGGTATGTATAACACAGACCAAACGTTACGTGATGATTACGATACAAATGCCAACTATAAAAAGTGGAATTATCGTATGAATGTTGATATAGATATCACCAAATCGACTTTATTGAAACTAGGTATAGCAGGTTCATTAGCCAAACGTAATAGTCCAGGACTGGCTGATAACGAGATGTTATGGGGCATGCTTTTCGGATACAATCCTATTGCAACGCCTGTATACTATTCCAATGGATATGCGCCTATTTCCCACCGGGATAACGTAAACAAACTTAATCCCTGGGTTGCATCTACGCAAACTGGATACAATGAAGATTGGCAGAATAATGTACAAACTAATGTTACATTAGAACAAAATTTTGATTTCATTACCAAGGGATTGAAGTTTGTAGGACGTTTTGGTTACGATACAGACAACAGTAACTGGATTAATCGTCATCGTCAACCAGATTTGTATAAAGCGAACGGACGTAGACAAGAAACGGGAGAGATTATTTATGAGAAAATGTTCTCCGCATATGACATGACACAATCAAGTGGTAGCTCTGGCAAACGTCGTGAATTCCTTGATTTACTGTTAAGCTGGGAACGTGCTTTCGGAAATCATCATGGAGGAGTTACTTTCCGTTACACACAAGATAGTGAGAAGCGGACAGTAGACATTGGTACGGATATTAAGAATGGAGTATCAAAACGTAATCAAGGGTTAGCAGGACGATTTACTTATAACTGGAACTATCGTTACTTTGTTGATTTTAATTTTGGTTATACCGGATCGGAAAATTTTGCACCAGGAAATCAATTCGGTTTCTTCCCGGCTTTTTCTCTTGCATGGAACGTTGCCGAAGAGTCATTTGTTAAGAATAACTTGAAGTGGATGAATATGTTTAAAATACGTTATTCTCATGGTAAGGTAGGTAATGATAATATTGGGGATAACAACCGTTTCCCATACTTATATACTATAGCCACTACAGGATATAACAGCGAAGGCAAGCCTAATTATGTATATAACTGGGGATTTGGTGATTATGGAAAATCATTCATAGGAACTCATTACACACAGATGGCTTCTAATGGCATTACTTGGGAAGTTGCGACTAAGGATGACCTGGGGATTGATCTTTCTTTGTTTAATGACAAATTTACAGCAACAGTTGACTATTTCCACGAAAAACGTACAGGTATTTTTTTAACACGTGAGTTCTTGCCTGACATTACAGGTCTTGAGAGCAAACCTAAAGCGAATGTAGGTGAAGTGAAATCTCAAGGTTTTGATGGCAATTTTGCTCTTAAGCAGAAACTGGGTGAGGTGGATATGACTATTCGTGGGAATATAACTTATAGTAAGAATGAAGTGCTCGAAAAGGATGAAGAGAATCAAGTCTATTCTTATTTATATCAAAAAGGGTATCGTGTAGATCAAGTTAAAGGATTGATAGCTGAAGGATTGTTTGCTGATTACGATGATATTCGTACCAGCCCGAAACAAGAGTTTGGTACAGTGCAGCCTGGAGATATCAAATATAAAGATGTAAATGGTGATGGTGTTGTAAACGATAATGATAAAGTTGCTATTGGCGCTACTACCACTCCAAACTTAGTATATGGTATAGGGGCATCTTTCGCATGGAAAGGAATTGATGTAAATGTTCACTTCCAAGGTGCCGGTAAATCCACTTTCCCTATTTATGGTAAGTGTGTATATGCATTCAGCGAAAGTGACTGGGGAAATATCTTTAAAGATATGATAAGTGATCGTTGGGTAGATTCAGAGACTGCTGCCAAACTGGGATTGCATGCTAATGAGAACCCCAATGCAACATATCCGCGTTTAACTTATGGGGAAAATAAAAACAACCAACAAACCTCTACTTATTGGATGCGTGATGGTCGATATATTCGTTTGAAGAATCTGGATATCGGTTATACTTTGCCAAAAAGCATAGTCAATAAACTGCACTTCAATAATATTCGTATCTATATTGCAGGATCAAACCTGATTACATGGTCTAAGTTCAAAACATGGGACCCGGAAACTGGCAATCCGCGGGGTGAAGCCTATCCGCTAACAAAATCAGTTACTATGGGTTTATCTGTTAACTTATAAAAATACTAAGAGATTATGATAAAGAAGATTTATATATTATTATTAACCGTATTAGGGATGGGAGTAATTTCTTCTTGCTCTGATTACCTGAATTCGGAGAAATATTTTAAGGATCGTCTGACACTGGAGAAAACTTTCGAAAGTAAGGATCATGTGGAAGAATGGTTAGCTTATGCTTTTTCATTTATAAAAAATGAAAACTATGAGGTGACGACTAAAGGACCAAGTGAGAATTCGTTTTGTTTTTCAGACGATATGTATTATGGTGACCGCGATAAGACAATCGATGCAACAAAGAATGAATTGTCATATAATATGTTCAAGTTAGGAGAATATGATGAGAATACTTATAATGTTGGGGCATGGGGGGCATGTTATAAAGGAATTTTCCAAGCATCAGTATTTATCCATAATGTTGACCGGTGTCAAGAGATGGCTGATTGGGAAATACTAGATTATAAGGGGCAGGCTCGTTTTGTTCGTGCTTACTATTACTGGTTGCTCTTACGTCGTTATGGTCCAGTGCCTATTATGCCGGACGAAGGAGTGGATTATACTCAAAGTTATGATCAAATAGCTACTCCACGTAGCTCATACGAAGAAGTGGCACAATATATCAGTGACGAAATGGTACAGGCTACTAAAGAGTTACAATATGATCGTCGTACTGATAATTATGCTATAGGCCGACCTACTCGTGGAGCTGCATTGGCAGTTCGTGCTTATGCACTGATTTTTGCAGCTAGTCCGTTTGCTAATGGAAATAATGATGAATATGCGCAGCAATTGGTAGATGATGAAGGGCGTCGTTTGCTTTCTTCCGAATATAGTGAAGAAAAATGGGCAAAAGCTGCTGCCGCTTGCCGTGATGTCATCGATTTAGATGTTTATGAGTTGAATATTGTAAATAAATCCACATCTGATAATGGACCTTCTGAACGTCCGACTGTTACTCCACCGGCTGATGGCGAGTTTTCCAATCAACCCTGGCCAAAAGGATGGACAAATATTGACCCGCTCAGATCATATCGTACTATCTTTGATGGTACTATATTACCTGCAAACAATAAAGAACTGATATTTACACGCGGGGCAACAAATATAGATATGTTGGTACTTCATCAGATGCCTAAGGATGATGGCGGCTGGAACTGTCATGGTATGACACAGAAAATGCTGGATGCATATTATATGAATAATGGTAGTAATGAGCCGGGTATGAACTCTATGTATCAAGGAGTAGCTAATTATCAAGGTATTGTAGATACTCGTGAACGTAGAACCGGATTTACTGATTTGCAAGACTTGAAGGATAATAAATATCCGGAATTAGGTTGGAAATATGATCCGAAGAAAGGAGATAACGATCAGGCCAAAACTGGGATGAATGTTTCTTTGCAATATGTAGAACGCGAACCACGATTCTATGCTTCTGTTGCTTATAATGGCTGTACCTGGTATTATTTGAGCCAGACTGAAAGCAAACCTGCCGATGTAAATCAACAAGTTTGGTACTACTTTGGAAGTTCCGATGGTTATCGTAATGACGGTTTCTACTTGCGTACAGGTATAGGAATCAAAAAGTTTGTTCATCCAAACGACTATCCAGGCAATTATGTTGCGAAAGCTGAAACAGCAATTCGCTATGCGGATATTCTACTGCTTTATGCTGAAGCATTGAATGAGTTGACTGGAACATACAATATACCTTCTTGGAATGAGGCGACAACCTACACTATCAGCCGTGATAAAGAACAAATGGAAAGAGGTATTCATCCGGTACGTATTCGTGCCGGGTTGCCTGACTATCCAGACGAATTTTATCTGCAGAGTGGGGTTGATGATATGCGTAAAGCATTAAAACGTGAACGTATGATAGAGTTAATGGGCGAAGGAAAACGTTACTTTGACATTCGCCGTTGGAAAGATGCGCCAGTAGAAGAATCTCTGCAAATATACGGTTGTAATGTCTTTGTTGGTGAAGCTAAGAGAGACGAATTCCATTCGGCAATTCCTGTTTACAATCTCCCGTCTACTTTCTCGGAAAAGCTATGGTTATGGCCTATCAAACATAGTGAGTTGAAACGTAATTCACGTTTAACACAGAACCCAGGATGGACAATGTATGATTAATTCTAAACATAAAGACTTATATATGAAGAAAATATATACTTTGGCAGCTTTGGCTGCAATGACAATGTTGGGAACTTCCTGCAATTCGGAATGGGAAGATGAACAATATGAGCACTACATTTCTTTCAGTTCACAACTGGATAGTAAGGGAGTGACGAATATATATGTACCTTATAGCCGCCATGATGCAGAAGGAAATTATGCAGAAGGAGGAGAAGGGAGGTCCAATTATCAGTTACCGATACTTGTTAGTGGTTCTACCGATAATCCAAGTAATGTCACTGTACACGTAGCACATGATGCTGATACATTGAATATTTTGAATTACGCTCGTTACGCTACACGTACAGAACTATATTATGAGGATATGGGAGCAGAAGGATTGGCATACGCTTCATATCCAGAATCTCTACAGATAAAAGCAGGAGAAAATAAAGGTTTACTGGATCTTAAATTTGATTTTCGCAACATTGATATGTCAGAAAAATGGGTACTTCCATTGCAGATTGTAGACGACGCGTCTTACAACTACGTAGCTCATCCGCGTAAAGACTATGCTAAGGCGATATTGAGAATCTTCCCATTTAATGATTACTCTGGCGATTATTCTGGTACAGGAATAACCAACAAGGTGGTGACGGGATATGATGGAGATGGTAAACCGATAGAAACAGCAGAATCTATCACAAAATCGTCAATAAGAGGGTATGTGATAGATGAACAGACTATTTTTACGTATGCAGGAATAGTAGATGAGGATTATACAGACCGTAGAAAGTATAAAATCAAATTTGCTTTTAATGGTGAGACGAATGGTTCGGTTACTATTTCCTGTGATAATGCAGAAGAGATTGGATTTGAATTAAACAAGGACGTGACTCCTTCATTTCGTATTTCTTCATCAATGGATGACGCGAAGCCTTATCTGGAACACCGTTATGTAATAATTAATAATGTTGATTATTATTTCAATTATATACCAGTGGAAGGTACTATCATTCGCTATCATGTAAAAGGTACATTGACATTATCACGTGATATCAATACTCAGATTCCAGACGAAGATCAAGCAATTGAATGGTAGTTCCTATTAATCGCTAATCTAATGATTCAAGAAGAGGGTGAAGTTCAAGTTATTGAATTCACCCTCTTCTCTTATTGAGGGCGTAATCTGAACTCTGTCCCCAAACAATTATCTTTGTATTATGGATA
>OMEJ01001025.1_pt1 | contig 12503 bp, 10 predicted proteins | sample 1645361 | NCBI WGS metagenome assembly OMEJ01 (sample SAMEA103958156, study PRJEB25191) | human gut metagenome
TGTTAAGCACGCCGCCAGCGTTCATCCTGAGCCAGGATCAAACTCTCATGTTAAATGGTTTGTCCCAAGTCAAGAAAGCACTAGCTTCTTATCCTTGTTCATTACTGTTCTATAAAGAACGTTCGTCGGTTTTTCTTTAAAAACCTTCCTGAAAAATTCATCGGAATTTTCAAGGTTGTCTTATTGTTCAGTTGTCAATCTTCATTCTTCCTCTGTGCCGTTCGACACAGCTGTTATATTCTATCATCTCGAAGTTTGTTTGTCAAGAACTTTTTTCAAGATTTTTTCTATCGTTCTGATCAATCTCTGTCAGCAACTTTTATAGAATATCATATCTCAGTGACTTTGTCAAGCACTTTTTTGTTCTTTTTTATCTTTTCGATGATTTGTTTTTGTCTCTCTTAGAGACGCAACTATTTAAATATATCATAGCCTTTTGTGTTTGTCAACACTTTTTTCAAAAAATTAAATCTTTCATTTTGAAAGATTTAAAACGCAGAAGGAGGGATTTGAACCCTCGCGCCGCGTGAACGACCTACACCCTTAGCAGGGGCGCCTCTTCAGCCACTTGAGTACTTCTGCAAATGCCTAAATATTATTCATATATTGCATTACGTCAATTACAACGCTTGAATATCTTATCAAACCCCATGAATTTTGTCAATAGATTTTCCATAAAAATAATCATATTTCTTTTTTCTTATTCAGATCCATGATTTTCTAATATGAAAAAGAGACTAGAATTCACTTCTAATCTCTTTTTCTGTTTATTTTCCATTCTTAAAATCATTCACAGCAGTCTCATACAGATTCCGGCCTTTACTGTCAATCACGACGATGACTGGAAAATTTTCTACTCTGAGTTTCCGTACTGCTTCTGTTCCCAGATCATCGTACGCAATAACCTCTGATTCTTTGATACATTTTGAAAGCAGAGCCCCGGCTCCTCCTACAGCAGCAAAATATACAGCTCCATTCTTGATCATACTGTCGATTACTTCCGGAGACCGTTTTCCTTTCCCAATCATTCCTTTTAATCCTTTATCTAACAAAAGCGGCGTATACTTATCCATACGGCTGCTGGTTGTAGGTCCCGCAGAACCAATGACCTGTCCCTCTTTGGCCGGTGTCGGTCCTAAATAATATACAAACTGATCCTTCAAATCGACCGGCAATGCTTCTCCCTGATTCAGGCCATCATACATTCTTTTATGCGCCGCATCCCTGGCTGTGTAAATAGTTCCGGTCAAATAAACATAATCTCCTGCTTCTAACTGCGTTAACTGTTTTGGATCTGCCGGAACATTCAAATGTTTTTCCATAATATGCCTCCCTTTATAACACTCTGTGAGCATGCCTGTTTACATGACAGCAAATATTAACTGCCAAAGGCATTCCTGCAATATGAGTCGGATATGTCTCTATATTCAGCCCTAAAGCTGTTGTATTGCCGCCAAATCCTCCCGGCCCGATTCCCAGATCATTGACCTCTTCCAATAATTCTTTCTCTAATTTTGCAATATGAGGATATTCTGATTCCTGATCCAGATTTCTGGTAAGTGCTTTTTTGGCCAAGAGGGCTGCTTTTTCAAAACTTCCTCCTAATCCCACTCCGATGACCATGGGCGGACAGGCATTGGGACCTGCGTCTCTTACTGCTTCCAGCACAGACTTTTTAATTCCTTCGACGCCATCTGCCGGCTTGAGCATAAAAATCCTGCTCATATTCTCACTTCCAAATCCTTTTGGAGCGACTGTAATTTCTACGTCTTCTCCCGGCACAATATCAATATGGATGACTGCCGGAGTATTATCTTTCGTATTCTCTCTTATCAAAGGATCTTTTACAATCGACTTCCGGAGATATCCTTCGGCATATCCCTGTCTGACACCTTCATTGACCGCATCCTTTAATGCCATTCCTTCAATATGAACATCCTGGCCAATGTTTAAAAAAACAATTGCCATTCCGGTATCCTGGCAGATCGGAATCTGATCCGCGTCCGCAATCTCCATATTTTCCTGAAGCTGTCCAAGAATCTGTCTGCCAAGAACGCTGGTCTCTTCTTCTCCGGCCTTTTTCAGCCTTTGCTTCATATCGTCTGTAAGATAGAGATTCGCCTCCATACACATTTCTTTAATGTTTTTAATAATTTCGTCTGTATGAATCGTTCTCATAACCGCCTCCACATTTCTAATATTTTATTTTTTTGACTACTTTCATACTCTGAGGGTAAGAATCAATCTTCCAGCTTCCGTCGCTTTGTTTCAAAAGTTTGTAATAGCTCTCAATTGTTCTCATATGCAATGGTTCTTTATTATTCTGTATTTTATAAGTTTCCTGCATATGCACGATACAGGAATCACTTGTCGGATAGCTGACATCAAGGAAGCTGCAGGAAAGCAGTTCTTCTTTAATATCTTTTTTAATATAATCCTTAGTTTCGTTATAAACCGCTCCGCCTTTTACCAGATATTTTTCAATGTAACTGAAATTATGCTCATTAATTGCTTTTACAAATCCATTCAGGTATTCATGCATTACTTTTTCCGGCTCACTGAGTCCTGTCGTAGACCCTGTGGCAGACATTAATGTATCCGGATCATAAGAGGAATACTCTTTTCCTCCGATTTTTCGATCCTGGTATTCAATCATAATCTGGCGGGACGTTGATTTGTTCTTTCCTTCCGTATTGTATTCTACCATGTACATTTCTTTCTGCTGCCGGTAAATTTCCTGATAAATGTCTGCCATATTATCAATACTGTTAATATTTCTATAGAATCCATTGGTCTCAGTACCAATTCTCTGGAGTTCACTTGTATTGATCGTACTTCCGATTCCTATGATAAAAACCGGAATTTTATATTTTTTGGCAACTTCGATCACATCACTCGCGCTGCACTGACTGTAATTGTCCTTTCCGTCAGTAAACGCAACAACACATTTTGCACCATCCTGAACTGCCGTTGTATTAACTGCAGCAAATAAGGCGTCGTAAAGGCTCGTCATATTGTCTGTAGTAAGACCAGAAATCTTCTGGCTGATGGCAGTCTTGTCATCCGTAAATTCCACTGCCTGCTGCACTCCGGTAGAAAATGTTGTCAGTTCTACCTTATCCCCAATGTTAAACTGGACACTATCCAGAAAATTATTCATGATACTCTTTGCTTTTGTCAGCGGAGTTCCATTCATACTTGCACTGACATCCGCAACCATATTGATATTTAATGCCTCTTTCTGATCCAGCTGCGCTGCATCTGTAATGGTCTTACGCTCAAATTCACTGCTTCCTGTTTTTTCTTCCAGACAGAAATATCCTTTTTTCAAACCAGATGGAACTTCGTCTGTAGTCTTATCTCTGATATCCAAATATATCTTTACTTTCGGATAATCTGATGTGTCTACCTGCACCACCTGGATGTCCAGATTATCATATTCAATCTGAATCTCTGCTAATAATTTCTGCCATTCCTTTTTAACAGCATCAGCTGACTTAAAATCATTTTTCTGAATACAGGATTCCAGTTCATTCTCATAACTGTCAATCTTTTTTAATTCACTGTCATATGCTTTGGATGTATCACTCTCTTTTAACTCCTTAAAATAAGCGTCAGCCTTTTCTTTATTCTCCACTACAACTTCTTTTTCCAGATCATCCAGCTCTGTCTGCGCTTTCTTCGCCGCATTCAGATCTTTTTGATTAATTGCTGACTGACATTGCCCTACCAGACGATTATATTCATCTTCATGATCGTACAGATAGCACTTTCCAAAACGTGTCTGGCTTTCTTCCAGATCTTTTTCTGCCGCCCGAATCTGAGATGCATTTCTAAAAAAGAAAACACCAATGCCAGCAGCGATCAAAATGCAGACAATGATAATAATCTTTGATCTCGTTTTTTTCATACAAATTCCTCCGATCTTATTTTCTCTGGCGTAGTTTTCTTTTTTATTATATAACGAAATTGGAGCACAGACAATAAACCTGTGCTCCAATTTCTGATTTCATTCTATTCTTTTTCTTCTGACTCTTCTTCTACTTCCTCACTGCGTACCTTTGCAATGCTGGCCACCTGAACATTTTCATCAACATTCATAACTTTCACTCCGGATGTATTCCTTCCCAGTTCTGATATTCCATCAACTTTGGTCCGGATGATAATTCCTTCCGTGGTGATCATCATAATCTCATTATATTCATTGACAGCCTTGACTCCAACAACATCGCCTGTTTTTTCTGTGATCTTGTAACATTTCACACCTTTTCCGCCGCGATGCTGCGGTGTAAACTCTTCCATCTTCGTACGTTTTCCAAGTCCTTTGGCTGAAACAATCAGCAGATCTTCTCCCTGAGAATCCAGCTGCATGCCGACTACCTCATCATCTCCGGCAAGATTGATTCCACGGACTCCCATCGCTGTTCTTCCCATACACCTGACATCTGTCTCATGAAAACGTATACACTGTCCGTTTTTCGTCACAAGGAAAATATCTTTGGTATTATCCGTGATCTTCACCTCAATCAGCTCATCATCGTCTTTCAGAGTAATTGCTGCAAGCCCTGTTTTTCTGATATTTGCAAAATCCATAACAGATGACTTCTTCACAACTCCGCTCTTTGTTGCCATCATGATATATTTGCCTTCTTCATATGTTTCCACAGGAATAACTGCCGTTATCTTTTCTCCCGGCTGAAGCTGAAGCAGATTCACAATTGCATTTCCCCGCGCTGTACGGCTGCTTTCCGGTATTTCATATGCCTTCAGTCTGTAAACTCTTCCTGTATCGGTAAAGAACATGATATAGTGATGTGTTGTCGTCATAAACAATTCTTCGATATAATCCTGATCGATCGTCTGCATTCCTTTAATGCCTTTTCCGCCACGATTCTGACTCTTAAAATTATCTACCGTCATACGCTTGATATAACCTAATTTTGTCATAGTAATGACTGCATTTTCTTTCGGAATCAAATCTTCCATGGAAATATCATCTACGTCAAATCCAATTTGTGTTCTTCTTTCATCTCCATATTTATCACGTATAAGTGTCAGTTCATCTTTAATCACTCCCAGAAGCACCTTTTCATCTGCAAGAATTGCTTTTAATTCATTGATGCGTACCATCAGTTCATTATATTCTTTTTCCAGCTTGGCGCGTTCCAATCCATTAAGAGCTCTCAGACGCATATCCACAATTGCCTGAGCCTGAGCATCTGTAAGTCCAAAACGTTCCATCAACTGTTCTTTTGCAGACTGGATATTAGCGGCTTCCCTTATGATCTTAATGACTTCATCAATATGATCCTGGGCGATCAGCAGACCTTCCAAAATATGCGCCCGCTCTTCCGCCTTGTTCAGCTCGTACTTTGTTCTCCGTGTTACTACATCTTCCTGGTGCTTCAGATAATAGCCGAGCATTTCCAAAAGATTCAGGACCTTCGGCTCATTGTTCACCAGAGCAAGCATAATCACACCAAACGTATCCTGAAGCTGTGTATGCTTAAACAGCTGATTTAAAATGACGTTGGCATTGGCGTCTCTCTTCAGCTCTATGCAGATCCTCATTCCACTGCGGTCAGATTCGTCTCTCAGCTCTGTGATTCCCTCGATTTTCTTTTCTCTTACCAGGGCAGCTATCTTTTCGATCAGCCTTGCTTTGTTTACCATATATGGCAGTTCCGTTACGATAATCCTCTGCTTTCCATTGGCCATCGGCTCAATATCCGTTACGGCACGCACTTTGATCTTTCCTCTTCCTGTGCGGTAAGCCTGATTAATTCCGCCTTTTCCAAGGATTGTTGCCCCTGTCGGGAAATCCGGTCCTTTCACAATATCCAGAATCTCTTCGATTTCCGTTTCCCTGTCTTCCTCAACCCGGTTATCTATGATCTTAATGACTGCATTGATGACTTCCTTCAGGTTATGAGGAGGTATATTGGTTGCCATTCCAACTGCAATTCCCTGTGTTCCATTCACAAGAAGATTCGGAAATCTTGACGGAAGTACAGATGGTTCTTTTTCTGTTTCATCAAAGTTCGGAATAAAATCTACTGTATTTTTGTTAATATCAGCCAGAAGCTCCATGGAGATCCGGCTTAATCTTGCCTCTGTGTAACGCATGGCCGCTGCGCCGTCACCGTCAACGGAGCCGAAGTTTCCATGTCCGTCAACCAAAGGATACCTTGTAGACCAGTCCTGAGCCATGTTAACCAGCGCTCCGTAAATAGAGCTGTCACCGTGAGGATGATATTTACCCATTGTATCACCGACAATACGCGCACATTTACGATGCGGCTTATCCGGACCATTGTTCAGTTCGATCATTGCATAAAGGATTCTTCTTTGTACCGGCTTCAGACCGTCTCTTACATCCGGAAGAGCTCTGGAGGCAATAACGCTCATGGCATAATCAATATAAGAATTTTCCATGGTCTCTTTCAGATCTATGTCATGAACTTTATCAAAAATTGTATTTTCATCCATTTTCTTCTTCCTTCCTAAATATCAAGATTCTTTACATACTTCGCATTTGCTTCAATAAACTCTCTCCTTGGCTCAACCTGATCTCCCATCAGTGTTGTAAATGTCAGATCGATTTCTGAAGCGGAGTCTTCATCCAGATTTACTCTCAGGAGAATTCGTTTTTCCGGATCCATTGTCGTATCCCACAGCTGTTCTGCATCCATCTCTCCCAGACCTTTGTATCTCTGGATTTTATTATTATTGTCTCTTCCGATTTCTTCCAAAACCTGATTCAGTTCTTCATCACTGTAAGCATACCAGTATTTCTTATTCTTTTCGATCCGGTACAGCGGCGGCTGTGCCAGATATACATAGCCCTGCTTGATCAGTTCCGGCATAAAACGATACAGGAACGTAAGCAGCAGCGTCGCGATATGCGCTCCATCCACATCGGCATCTGTCATGATAATGATCTTGTGATAACGCAGTTTGCTGATATCAAAATCATCGTGGATTCCGGTTCCAAAGGCTGTAATCATTGCCTGTATTTCCTTATTGACCAAAACTTTATCCAGCCTTGCTTTTTCTACATTCAAAATCTTTCCGCGAAGAGGAAGAATCGCCTGCGTTGCTCTGGATCTCGCAGTTTTTGCAGAACCTCCCGCAGAATCTCCCTCAACAATATAGATTTCGCAGTTTTCCGGATTTTTGTCGGAACAATCCGCCAGTTTTCCCGGAAGACTCATTCCATCCAGAGCAGTTTTCCTTCTCGTAAGATCTCTTGCTTTTCTGGCAGCATCCCTTGCCCTCTGAGCCAGAACCGCTTTCTCACAGATTACTTTTGCAACCTGTGGATTCTGTTCCAGAAAATATGTCAGCTGCTCAGATACGACACTATTGACGGCTCCTCTTGCCTCACTGTTTCCAAGCTTCTGTTTTGTCTGCCCTTCAAACTGAGGCTCGCCTATCTTAACACTGATGACCGAAGTCAGACCTTCACGGATATCTTCCCCTGACAGGTTATCCTCTTTTTCTTTTAACAGATTATTTTTCCTTGCATAATCGTTAAATGAAGAGGTCAGCGCATTCTTAAATCCAGATAAATGTGTTCCACCTTCCGGTGTAATAATATTATTTACAAAACTCAGTGACGTCTCATTATAAGAGTCATTATGCTGCATGGCAACTTCCACATAGACGCCGTCCTTCTCTCCTTCACAATAAATTACCTGGTCATAGAGACTTTCTTTCCCTTTATTCAGATATGTGACAAATTCCTTGATTCCGCCTTCATAGTGGAACGTCTCTTCTACGCGTTCCTCCTCTCTTTCATCCGCAAGGATGATCTTCAAATTTTTCGTCAAAAAGGCGGTCTCTCTGAGTCTCCTCCTTAATGTCTTATAATCAAACTCAACCGTCTCAAAAATCGTATCATCCGGCATAAAAGTAACCGTTGTCCCGGTCTGATCAGTATCTCCTACAACTTTCAAAGGATAACATACCTTTCCCTTCTCATACCGCTGATTATAAATATGTCCTTCCTTCGCTACATTAACTTCCAGCCAGCTGGACAAGGCATTTACCACAGAAGAGCCCACTCCGTGCAGGCCTCCGGATACCTTATATCCTCCGCCGCCGAATTTTCCGCCGGCATGAAGTATCGTAAACACGACTTCAACGCTGGATACACCCTTCTTTTTATTAATTCCCACAGGAATGCCTCGGCCATTATCTTTTACGGTTACCGATCCATCTTTGTTCAATGTCACAAAGATAGTATCACAGAATCCAGCCAGGGACTCATCGACCGCATTATCAACAATCTCGTATACCAGATGATGCAGTCCTTTTTCAGACGTACTTCCAATGTACATCCCAGGCCTTTTACGCACAGCTTCCAGACCTTCCAGAATCTGAATCTGATCTGCGCCATATTCCCCTTCTTTTTGTGTACCCATAGTTTCCTCCTAATTCTGTTTTACAATTTTTCCTGCTTTGATCTGAAACATACGCTGAATTGGCAAATGCTGATCGATAAACTCATCCAATCCAGTACAGGTAATAAATGTCTGGATATCTTTAATTCCTTCCAGCAGATATACCTTACGGTGACTGTCTAATTCCGACAGTACATCGTCCAGAAGAAGGATAGGTGAATCCTTCAGGACTTCTTTCACCAGCTGGATCTGAGCCAGTTTCAAAGACAGAGCCGCTGTTCTCTGCTGTCCCTGTGATCCAAATCTGCGGATATCTATGTCATTTACCAAAAACTTAATATCGTCTCTGTGAGGTCCGATATTGGTTGTAGCATATTTAAGATCAACCTTTCTCTTTTTTGTTAATTCCGTCAAAAATGTATCATATGCCGCACTGTTCTCATATTCAATCTTCATCTCTTCCTGCTGTCCCGTAAGACGTCTGTGGATGCTGCATATGATAGGATTCAGATGCCGGATAAACTCCTGCCGGTAACGAATGATCTCAGACCCGTATTTTACCAGCTGGATATCCCACGCTTCCAAAGTGTCGATCAGATTTTCCTGAAATCTGATCTGTTTTAACAGATTATTCCTCTGCATTAATATTTTATTATATTTTGATAAATAATATAAGTATAAACTCTCCAATTGTGATAATTCAAGATCCATGAACTTCCTGCGTTCACTTGGACCGTTTTTAATGATCTTTAAATCTTCCGGTGAAAAAAAGATGACCGGAATCTGTCCCAGAAGATCACTGGAACGTCGTATTGGAATCCGGTCAATCGCTGCTCCTTTGGCTCGGTTCTTCTTCAGATGCATATCCAGCTGATGGATAATCCCCTGTTTTTGATACTGAAGCCGGATATGCGCCTCATCAGCATGAAACTGTATCATCTCCCGGTCTTTGCTTCCCCGGTGGGATTTCGTTGTAGCTGCCAGATAAATTGATTCCAGGATATTGGTCTTTCCCTGAGCGTTGTCGCCATACAGAAGATTTGTCCCGCTGGAAAAATCCATAGATAGTTCATCATAATTTCTATAATTCTTTAATTCTAAAGACTTGATAAACATAATTCTCCCAACTATTTCACGATACGAATCTCTTCACCTTCGAAGGAAACAATCTCTCCTCCGAACAGTTTCCGGCCCCGTCTGGTATCCACTTCACCGTCTACCTTAACCTGGCCCTCCTGAATCACAATCTTGGCCTCAACGCCGGACCCAACCAGTCCGGCTGCTTTCAGAACCTGTCCTAATTTAATATGATCATCTTTGATTTTAAACTCATTCATACTATAACGCCTCTCTAGTGGTTAAAGTTAACAGGAAGAATCAGATACGTATATGTTCCGGCATCATCCCTGATAAAACATGGTGCTTTTGGATTTACAAAGTAAATATGGATTTCTTCATCATCAATAACCCGAAGGACATCCATCAGGAATTTTGGATTAAAACCAATCAAAAGATCCCGTCCTTCCTTCTGGATCATGATATTTTCTTCCATAGATCCAAAAAATGAAGAAATACTCAGTTCCAGAGAATGATCCGTAATATTAATGATAATTGGTTTCTTATCGGATTCCCGGATCAGAAGGCTCGCACGATCAATACAATTCAGAAATTCTTTTTTATTAATCACAACCTTAGTCTCATAGTCACTGGACAGCATCTGGCTTATCTTATAATATTCCCCTTCCAGCAGTCTTGAGACAACTTTTGTATTATCAAATTCAAATAAGATATGTTTCGCAGTTACATAAATGGAAACTTCATCTTCTGTTTCGCCTGATATTATTTTAACAATCTCCTGAAGTGTCTTTCCTGGAACGACAACCTTGAAATCGTCATAATTCCCTTTCAATTCAAGCTTTCGAATGGAAATACGATGGCCGTCTAACGAAACTACGCTCAGCTGATTGTCTTTCACTTCAAACAGCTCACCTGTCATGAGTTTCGCATTATCATTATCTGAAATGGAAAAAATTGTCTGTCTGATAATTTCTTTTAATGAAAACTGAGATAATGTAATGCTCTGTTCTTTTTCAATCTCAGGAAGATAAGGAAATTCTGTTCCTTCCTGGCCAATAATATGAAAACAGGCTTTTTCACAAGTAATGATTGCTTTAAAATCCTGATCTGTCTGTATTGTTACATCGTTATCCGGAAGTTTTCGGACAATTTCTGAAAATAACTTGGCATCTAAAGCTATTTTTCCTTGTTCAATGATGTTTCCTTCAATGATTGTTTCTATGCCAAGTTCCATATCGTTCGCTGTAAAAGTGATGGTTCCAGCCTCGGCTTCTATTAAAATACATTCAAGAATAGGAAGAGTCGTTTTGTTTGAAACTGCTTTGGAAACAATACTGACTCCATGAACTAAATCACTTTTTTTACATATGATTTTCATAAATGTGAATAACTCCTTTCGGTGTGAAGTTGGTTTAAATAAATAATTAACAGTCGTAGTCTTAGCCGTAGTAGGTGTGAATATGGGGATAACCTTAAAAAATCGCTAAATATAAAGGTTTTGAAGGTTTTTTCAGGTTGATAAATTGTGAAAAAGGGCAGAATAACCGGGGGATAAGCCCAAAGTTATCAACATTTCGAAAATGGGGAAAATTAGCAATTCACAGGATATCCACAAGTTATCCACAGAATTTGTGGATAACTTGCCTTTATTCCATCTTTTTCGTAATTACATCTATAATATTCTGTAAATTTGAGTCTTTCTTTAAATCTTTCTCAATTTTTTCTACTCCGTGTATGACCGTAGAGTGATCTCTTTTGCCGATAACCTCCCCAATTTTCACAAGAGAAGCATCTGTAAGTTTTTTGCAGAGATACATACAGATCTGTCTAGGATAGGCAATGTCGTGGCTTCGTTTTTTGGAAATAATATCACTTGTCTGAATATTGTAATGCTCTGCCACGGTTTTCAGGATCAGTTCAGGTGTGATTTTCTGTTTGCTTTTATTATCAATCAGATCCTGGAGAGCTATCTTTGACAGTTCCAGATCAATTGGCTGTTTATTTAATTTGGAATATACTTTAATCTTATTTTAAGCGCCTTCCAGATCACGGATATTGGATTTGATGTGTGTGGCTATGTAGTCAAAAATTTCATCATCAATATAAATATGATCCAATTCGGCCCGTTTGCGCAGAATTGCTATCTTTGTCTCATAATCCGGCGGCTGGATATCTACTGTCAGGCCCCAGCTGAACCGGCTGCGAAGCCTTTCTTCCAGGACATCCAGATCTTTTGGCGGCTTATCTGAAGAAAGTATAATTTGTTTTTTTGAGTTATAAAGAGCGTTAAATGTATGGAAAAATTCCTGCTGAGTGCTGTCTTTTCCTATAATAAACTGAATATCATCGACCAGCAGCACATCAATACTGCGGTATTTATTTCGAAGCTCTTCCTGCTTTTTGTGCTGGATGGAATTAATGACTTCGTTTGTAAAATCTTCACTGGTCACATACAAAACATTCAGATTACTGTCATGTTCTATGATGTAGTGAGCAATGGAGTGCATCAGATGAGTCTTTCCGAGTCCGGCGCCGCCGTATAAAAATAAAGGATTGTAGGCTTCAGCCGGAGCTTCGGCAACCGCAATGCTGGCTGCATGAGCCATTTGATTGTTATCTCCGATGACGAATGTATCGAAAGTATAGCGGGGATTCAGATTATTATCATCCTGTACAGGTTCTTTTGTGGAAGATTTCTCGGAAGCGCCGTCTTTCTCGAGTTCAAATATAATATCATATTTTTTTCCCGTTAAATCCTGTATCGCCAGAGAAATGTAGAAGTCATACATCTTCTTTTTAATAAACTGAATGCCTCGTTCTCCATATTTTGCATCCAGAGATAGAATAATATTGTTATTTTGAACATCTTCAATATGAAGAGGTTTGATCCAGGCATTGATGGCTGCGCTGGAGACATCGTGTTCCTGTTCCAGTTTAATGAGTACATCGTCCCAGATGTTTTCAATGTTATTTTTCATGAATAATCCAGATCCCTTTCTACAAATTTTTATAAAAGTGCAT
>OMEJ01001028.1_pt1 | contig 12474 bp, 12 predicted proteins | sample 1645361 | NCBI WGS metagenome assembly OMEJ01 (sample SAMEA103958156, study PRJEB25191) | human gut metagenome
AGTGATCAATCCAAAACCGATGAAGGCTCCGATATTTGGAATAACCATTCCGGCAAGGAAGGCTCCAAATTTTTGGAGTTTTTGTGATACAGTAGTTTTTTCTTCTGCCATATTATAATTCTCCTTTTTCAAAATAATTCTCATTGATTACATCGATGATTTCCTGTTTCGAAGAAGGATTAAGGAGCCGGATGCGCTTCTCCGGTTCCAGAAGGATGTCCGTGATCTGCATTAATTCCTGCAGCGGATCTTCTTCTTTGCTGGAAATTCCAATGACAAAAGAAACTCTGTGTCCAAGATATGAAAACCCTTTTGGGATAAAAACGATGCTAATTCCGGGACGAAGCACGCAGGACAAAGTATCTTGTGTACCGTGAGGAATCATGACGCCATAGTCCAGATAAGTTGGATGTTCTTTCTCTCTGTTCAGCATGCCGTCAATGTAATCCCTGGTAATGTACTGATTCTCAAGAAGAAGATTCCCAGCCTGCCGGATTGCTTCTTCTGCCGTTTGACATGAAAAGTCCAGACATATTAAATTAAGAAAATCATCATTTAGAAGTTTGCTGGCCATGCGCCCTCCCTGTTCTTACTTGCATAAACGTTTATCATGCTTATATCATAACCCAGAGATTGTACAGGAATCAATACACACTAATGACATTTTTTTCAGATGACCCAGTGACAAAATTTTGTTTCATATCTGAGACAAAACAATTGATACAAATAAAAAAATTTTGAATGGAGAGAAAAACAGACTTAATGTCTGCATTTTCCAGTGGAATTACGGACAATCAGTTCCGGTTCGTATTCCATCCGCATAATATAGTGGCGTTTGGAAGAATTATCTTTTTGTGCATTCTTTTTATAAATGATATCTACAGCCTCCTGTCCTTTGAAAATAGATGCGTGTTCGATCGTTGTCAGAGAAATCTGCGGCATAGCCGATAAAGCAATGTTGTCGAAGCCACATACAGAATAATCTGCTGGAATCCGATATCCGTAATCGGAAATGGCTGCCATGATTCCGAAGGCTGTCATATCGTTATTCCCAACGAAGCCAGTAGACAAAGTATGTTCATCCAAAGCTTCTGCGGCAAGATCATATCCGTTTTGATATTCTGAATTGTCAGAAGAATATCTTCCATAAGCTGCCAGAGTCGGAGATTTGACCTCGATATTGTCAGGATCCAGGCCGTGATCTCGAAAACAGGACTTTAATCCTCTCAGACGATGGATTCGTCCTATTTCCTTTGGCCGGATCGGAGTGGATACGTAAGTAATATGGGTATGTCCTAATGAGATCAGATGTTCCGCTATAATATAACCCGGTTTCTTGCTGTCCAGCTCTACAGAGTCAAATCGGCATGCTTCTGGTTTATCACCGATTGAAACAACAGGTACTTGTTTTGACAGAGCATTGGCCTCAGCAATCTTGGAAGGCGGATAGAGAGAGATAACGCCGGCAAGTTCAAATCCGGACAGCAGATTGAAGTAGAGTTCTTCTCTGGATACATCTCTTAAGGTGGAAATCGTGAAAACCGTATATCCATATTCCTGGGCTCTCTCGGTGATGGAATGGATGATCATGGAATAGTAGCCGTTGGAAAGGATAGGACAGATCACGATAATACTCCTGGAAAGAGCCGTTTCTTTTTTCTTAATGCCAGTCTGGGGCTTACGGTATCCCAGTTCCTGGGCAGCAGCCCGAACCTTATCCACGGTTTCTTTGGAGAATGATACATGGGGTTTTTTACTTAAGATCATAGAAACAGTAGACTGGGAAACCCCGGTATATTCTGCAATATCTCTTGTGGTAACTTTATTCCTTTTGCCCATGAGGAAGTCTCCTTTCTAATTGTTAAGTTTCAAATACGCAAATGAAAAGTCTTTGTAAAATTTTTGTTTTTTTGGCATCCATGTGCAAAAATTCATGATTTATTTTGATTAATACAAATTATTAATTGAATCAAAAGTTCGATTATTAATATTATATAAATGATTAATAGAGAATGCAAGGATTTTCGAAGATGGTGAAAAACAGAGAAAGAAGACTCCGGTTTTCAAAGAATTAATCAAAGATAATGATTAATTAGAAATAGCGGGAAACCGCGTAAAATGGCGGTTTTACGGGTTTGACAGTGGGAAGAAAGTGTGATTAGATTAGGTCAGAAAGCAACAAACGCAAGCGAAAACAGGAGGGTAAAACAGTGTATGATGTAGCAATTATCGGCGCGGGAATCACAGGCTGTTCTATAGCATATGAACTTGGAAAGTATCAGGTGAACGCGGTCGTGATAGAAAAAGAAAATGATGTATCTGTAGGAACAACAAAAGCAAACAGCGCAATCATCCATGGCGGATATGATCCAAAACCTGGAAGCAAAATGGCCAAATATAATATTAAGGGAAATCAGTATACAAAAGAATTATGTGAAAAACTGGATGTACCTTTTAAACAGATCGGAGCTTTGGTCGTAGCATTCAGCGAGGAAGAAAAAAAGACCATAGAAGAATTGAAAGAAAGAGGAATCCAGAATGGTGTTCCGGATATGGAAATCTGGGATCAGGAAAAACTCAGAAAAGAAGAGCCGAATGTTTCAGAAAAAGCACTGGCAGCATTGTACTCACCAAATGTAGGAATCGTAAGCCCTTGGGAGCTTGCCATTGCACTGGCAGAAGTATCAGTACAAAATGGTGTTGAATATAAACTGAATACAGAAGTAACCGGAATTCAGAAAACAGAAGAAGGATATCAGATTGAAACCAATCAGGGAACCGTAGAAGCAAAATATATCTGCAATGCAGCCGGTGTATTCGCAGACAAGGTCAATGAGATGGTGAATGAAAAGACGTTTGAGATTACACCAAATAAAGGTGAGTATTATTTGCTGGACAAGAGTCAGGGAAATCTGGTAAATCATGTTATTTTCCAATGTCCGAATGAGAAAGGAAAAGGAGTCTTGGTTGCTCCGACCGTTCACGGCAATCTGATCGTAGGACCGGATTCACAGCCAACCTCCGGCAATGATGTGTCTACAACGAGACAGGGTCTGGATTTTGTCCGCAATACCGCATTGAAATCTGTTCCTGGAATCAATTTTAGAGAATCCATCCGTAACTTTGCCGGAGTCAGAGCAAGAACAAAAGAACATGATTTCCAAATTTATGAAGATAAGAAAAATAAAGGTTTCATTAATATTGGAGGAATGGAATCTCCTGGATTATCTTCTGCAACTGCGGTCGCCCTCGATATTGTGAAAATGTTGGGAGAATCCGGACTGGAACTGGAAGCAAAGAAAGAAATCGTAGATGAAAGAAAGATCGCCAGATTCAAAGGATTAAGCCATGAAGACAGAGCAAAACTTGTGGCAGAGAATCCGGCGTATGGAAAGATTATCTGCCGCTGTGAGACAGTAACAGAAGGAGAAATCATAAATGCGATCCACCGTCCGATTCCTGCAGTTTCCATTGATGCGGTAAAGAGAAGATGCAACGCAGGTATGGGAAGATGTCAGGGAGGCTTCTGCGGACCAAGAGTTCAGGAAATTATTGCCAGAGAATTAAACATTCCATTGGAGGACGTTCCTCAGGATCGTAAGGGAACAGATATTATTACAGGAGAAACCAAGGACGGAGGTGCCAGATAATGAAATATGATGTAATTGTAGTCGGCGGAGGTCCTGCGGGATTAGCGGCAGCAGTAGAAGCCAATAAGAACGGCGCAGAAAAAGTACTGGTTGTAGAACGTGACCAGGAACTGGGAGGAATCTTAAATCAGTGCATCCATAATGGATTTGGACTTCATTATTTCAAGGAAGAATTAACCGGCCCGGAATATGCAGGGAAATTTATCGATATGCTGGAGCAGACCAACATTGAGGTCATGCTGGATACGATGGTGCTTGACGTAGATGAAACGGAAAAATGCGTGCACGCCATGAATAAAAAGAATGGGTATATGAAACTGGAAGGGAAAGCCATCATCTTAAATATGGGATGCCGTGAGAGAACCAGAGGGGCCATTGCCATCCCTGGAGACCGTCCGGCTGGTGTATTTACAGCTGGTGCTGCACAAAGATATGTAAATATCGAAGGATACATGGTTGGAAAGAAAGTCCTGATTCTTGGATCCGGAGATATCGGCCTGATCATGGCACGAAGAATGAGTCTGGAAGGTGCCCAGGTCGTTGGATGTGTGGAGCTGTGCCCATACTCTAACGGACTGACCCGAAATATCGTACAGTGCCTCGAAGATTATAATATTCCGCTGTATCTGTCCCATACGATTACAGATATTCAGGGAGATAAACGTGTGGAGAAAGTTATCGTTCAGAAAGTGGATGAAAATAACCAGCCGATTCCTGGTACAGAAATAGAATTTGATGTGGATACTGTCCTCTTATCTGTAGGTTTAATCCCGGAAAATGAGCTGACAAGATCTGCCGGAATTGCTATGGACCCGGCAACCAGCGGGCCAATTGTTTTTGAAAATATGGAAACTTCTGCAGAAGGAATTTTTGCCAGTGGAAATGTTGTCCATGTACATGACCTGGTAGACTTTGTAACGGCAGAAAGCCAGAAGGCAGGAAAGAGTGCTGCGGAGTATGTAAAGAATGGTGAAACAAAAGACCAGACCTATATTGATATAAAAAATGGAGATGGAGTAAACGGAATCGTACCGCAGAAAGTACGCCCATCCAATGTAGATAAGATGGTGGAAGTTATGTTCCGTGCCCGTAATGTTTACAAAGATGTGCAGATCAAAGTGAAGTCTGGCGGAAAAGAATTAGCTTCTTTCAAACGGGAACATATGGCTCCGGGTGAAATGGAGAAGATTGTGATTCCAAAGGCATTTTTAGATAAAGTGGAAAATGGTGAGATCACTGTGTCAGTAGAAAAGGTAGGTGCATAACATGACAGAGTTAATTTGTATTGTATGTCCGAAAGGATGCCATCTGAAAGTAGACGAAGAAAATGGATATAAGGTAACTGGAAACGGATGCCCAAGAGGAGCTGCTTACGGAGAGAAGGAACTGGTGAATCCTACCAGAGTCATTACTTCTACAGTGAAGGCAGAAGCAAAAACAGCCAGAAGAGTGCCGGTAAAAACCGCCGGAGATATTCCGAAAGGCAAGATTTATGATATTATGAAAGAGTTGGATAAGGTAACTGTCAAGGCACCAATACAGATTGGAGATGTGGTAATTCCTAATGTATTAGGTCTTGGTGTAGATATCGTTGCCTGCAAGAAGGTAACAGAATAACTTTAAATTCAGGAGGAAAAGAAATGAGCGTTATAACATTTGTATGTGCAGGTCAGATGAATTCTGCAATTACATTCCCAGCATTTGAGAACGGACATGAAGTACGTCTGGTAGGATCTCCTCTGGACAGAGATATCATCGATGGATTAAGAAAAGATAATTTTCATATTACATTAAAAAGAACACTGCATGACGGCATTAAATATTATCAGATTGAAGAATTAGAGGAAGCCTTGGAAGGTGCAGATCTGATTTTAGGCGGAGTCAGCAGTTTCGGATTAGACTGGTTCTGTGATGAAATCCTGCCGGTACTTCCGGAAGATGTACCGCTGCTTACGGTAACAAAAGGTATGGTAGATTTAGATGACGGAACATTGGTTCCTTATCCTCATATCTTTGCACAGAGACAGCCGGAAGGAAAACATATTAACTTTAATGCAATTGGAGGACCATGTACCAGTTATGAGCTGGCAGATCATGACGACAGCCATGTTGCTTTCTGCGGAAAGGATATGGAAACTCTGAAATATATTAAATCTCTGCTTGCAACGGACTATTATCATATCAGCCTTTCTACAGATGTTGTTGGTGTTGAGTGTGCGGTTGCAATGAAGAATGCATATGCATTGGGAGTTTCTCTTGCAGTAGGTCTTGCTGAAAAGAGAGATGGAAAGATCGGAGCTGTCCATTATAATTCTCAGGCTGCATTGTTCGGTCAGGGTGTAAAAGAGATGATCCATTTGTTGGAATTGATTCATGGAGGACCGGAAAACATCATCCATGGAGCCGGAGATTTATATGTAACCGTATTTGGAGGACGTACACGTAAAATCGGTACTTTGCTTGGACGGGGACTGACCTTTGATGAGGCAATGGAAGAGCTCCAGGGAGTGACACTGGAATCCATCGTCATTGCTACACGTACGGCCCGCGCTGTGCGTAAACTGGCAGAAAGAGGTATTGTTTCACTCGATGATTTCCCACTTTTGATGCATGTAGATGCCATCATCAATGAGGGTGCAGAAGTGAATATCCCATGGGAACAATTTACAACGATCGTAGAAAAATAGAATCCTGAATAAGTTTTGATAAAAACAGCGGAAAGAATCCTTCTGTCGGATGAAAATCATGGCAGAAGGATTTTTTCTGTTGGTTTTTAACCTGTTTGCCATCTTGCTTTATACTTACAGTTTGCTCTATACTCACCTTAGAAAAGAACGAAAAGCATGAAATGGAGGATGAAATGAGACTAGCTGAGATTTACAGTAAAATGAAAAAAACATTTCCAATTCGTTCGGTAAATGGAAACATTGGAATGTCCAGAACAGTACAGTGGGTCCATATGGTGGAAGATTTGGAAGTGGCCGAATATATTAACGGAAATGAATTGATTTTTACTACAGGAATTGCGGATTATGAAGAGTCGTGGCTTTTGAAGTTTGTACAAAGGCTGCATGCGAATCATGCAAGCGGGCTTGTGGTAAATATTGGACCATATATCGAAAAGATACCGGATGACGTAATAGAATATGGGAAAAAGCATGAATTTGCACTGATGGAAATGCCGTGGGAAGTACATTTGGTAGATGTTTTTAAATATATTTCTGCTTTTTTGCTGGATCAGGAAAAACGAAAAGCAGGTATCGTAAACGCAATGAAAGATGCCCTTTTTTACGCATCCGATAACGGAATTTATAAAACAGAGCTGGAACGGTATGGATATGATTTGAATCATAAATTCTGCCCTGTTTTATTAGATGTAAAATCAGTTCCGGAAGAAAAAAGAGAAGTGTTTGCCGGATCTTTGGAAAATGTGCTGTCTTTCTATTTTTCAAGGATCATTGTATTTAAATTCAATCAGTATATTGTGGTTATTTTATATAATGGAAACAAGGATCAAATTTTAGAATGCTGTAAAAAAATAAATGAATACAAAAAACAAACTCCATCTTTTTCCCTGCAGGCAGTCGCAGCCGGTCCTAATCTTAATGGTGTGGAGAAATTAACAAGAAGTTATCAGATTGCGAGAGATATGATCGGTCTGGCAGAGAAATTAAATCAAAAAGAAATGATCTATGATGATATAGGAATCTATCAGTTGCTGCTCACCAATCCTGATAAAGATGCTTTAAAGGAATATGCAGAACATATATTAAAGGATTTGATTGATTACGATCGGAAAAACGGTACAGATTATATTAAGATTTTGAGGACTTATCTGGAAACGGACTGCAGTGTGCAGGAAACCGCAAGAAGAGAATTTTGCCATAGAAATACGATCAATCACCGAATCCATCAGATGAAACAGATTCTTGGGAAAACGTCAATAGGAATTTATGATAAAGTGGAATTGTTATTGGCATTTGCGATTATGGATCTGGAAAAGAAATAAATGTGCTGCGTATACAAAAGTCAGAGAATAATAGGGGCTGACCTGCTCTTGTGGAAGCCATTAGAATTGCTATACTGAGATTACAAAATATCAAATGGCAAAAGGAGGAGTAAAACAATGAACGGAAAAGAAGTCATTGAAAAACATTTGAAATATAATCTGCAGTCCTGGTCAGTCCAGGGAAACCTGAATCCGAAAGCGATTGAAAAAGCAGATAATATTTATTTATGGGATTATGACGGCAATCGTTATACGGATATGTCAGCACAGCTGGTAAATATGAATCTCGGACATGGAAATAAGGAAATTGGAGATGCAATTAAAGAACAGGTGGATAAATTCTGTTTCATGGCACCAAGCTATGCAGTGGAAAGCCGTTCTGCACTGGCAGAAAAGGTTGTAGGCTTAATGCCGGATAATATAGGAAAGGTATTTTTTACAAATGCCGGAGCAGACGCGAATGAAAATGCGATTAAAATGGCAAGAATGTATACAGGAAGAAATAAGGTGATGAGCCGTTACCGCAGCTATCATGGATCTTCTTTTGGAGCAGGAAATCTGACCGGAGAACCGAGAAGATTCCCTCTGGAGCCTGGAATTCCTGGATTTATAAAGTTCTTTGATCCATATGTATACAGAGAAAAGATTAATTTTGCCAGCGAAGAAGAGGCTGGAAAATTTTATGTAGAAAAATTAAGAGAACAAATACTATATGAAGGAGCAGACAGTATCGCAGCCATTGTCATGGAAACGATTACGGGTTCAAACGGAGTAATCATTCCGCCTTCTAATTATCTTCCTGGGGTCAGAAAGCTTTGTGATGAGTATGGAATTATGATGATCTGTGATGAAGTTATGGCCGGATTTGGAAGAACGGGAAAAATGTTTGCATTCGAAAACTTTGATGTCAAACCTGATATCGTTACTTTTGCAAAGGGAATTACATGCGGATATGTACAATTAGGAGGTGTGGCAGTCAGCAAAGAGATCGCGGCATATTTTGATGATCATCTTTTGTCATGCGGACTGACTTACAGCGGACATCCACTGGCATGTGCTGCAGGCAATGCCTGTGTTGATTATTATGAGACACACCATGTACTTGACAATGTCAATAAAGTAGGAGCTGTACTGGGTGAGATTCTGGAACAGTTAAAGGAAAAATATCAGATTATTGGTGATGTCCGCTATATTGGCCTGTTTTCTGCGATTGAGCTGGTGAAAGACAGAAAGACCAAGGAACCATTGGTGCCTTATGGAAAAGATCCTGAAGGAAAGATGGGAAAAATCATCAAAATGCTGCAGGAAAGAGGATTTATGACATATTCTCACGAAAATATGATTTTAATTGCACCGCCGTTAATCATCACAGAAGAGCAGCTGCGTGAGGAAATGAAAAAGATGGATGAAGTAATGGAAATCGCAGATAAGACAATGAGATAAGGAGGAACAGATGGCACAACAGTTTTTTATTCCTTCAAAAATCATAACAGGGAAGAATGCGCTGGAAGCAGCAGGAGACAGCATAGGATCTATGGGGAAAAAAGCTCTGATCGTATGCGGACCCAATGTATTAAAAATTGGCGTTACAAAGAAAATTGTAGTAGAACTGGAGAAACGCGGGATTTCATATGCTATTTATTCTGATATTACAGGGGAACCGACAGATGAGATGATCGATGGAGGAGCCGAAATCTATAAAAAGGAATCTTGTGATTTCCTGATCGGTGTCGGAGGAGGAAGTTCCCTGGATGCCATAAAAGCCATTGCCCTGAAGGCTGTATGCGGAGGAGAAATGTCTGATTATATGGGGGTGTCAGTGGAGGAAAAACTGCCGCCTATGGCAGCAATTCCAACAACTGCAGGAACCGGATCTGAAGCAACACAGTTTACCATTATTACGGATACAAAAAATGATGTAAAAATGTTATTAAAAGGAGAATCTTTCATGCCGGACCTGGCTGTTATAGACCCGGCATTTACATTTACAGCACCGCCGGGTGTAACTGCGTCCACAGGCCTGGATGCTCTGACACACGCCATCGAGGCATATACATCGAAAAAGGCTCAGCCACTGACAGATATTTTTGCGGTATCTGCTGTCCGTCGGATTTTTAAAAACCTGCCTGCGGCATATGAGGATGGAAAGAATTCAAGCGCAAGAGAAGAAATGTCACTGGCAGCTCTGGAAGCAGGAATTGCTTTTAACAATGCATCCGTAACAATTGTTCATGGAATGAGCCGTCCAATCGGAGCTCTGTTTCATGTGCCTCATGGGACGTCTAATGCGATATTGCTGTATCCATGTCTGAAATATGTTGCTGACGGTGCTGTTGATCGGTTTGCCGTACTTGGCAGGGAGACAGGAGCGGCATCAGATGAGGACAATGATGCTGCAGCAGCAGAAAAGTTTATTGAGGCAGTGCAGGAATTATGCCGAAAATGCGGCATCGGAAAGCCGGATGTTTATGGCATCAAAGAGGAAGAGTTTTTAAAAGCCGTACCGAAGATGGCGGACGATGCTGTTGCAAGCGGAAGTCCGGCCAACACACGAAAAGAAGTAAAAAAAGAAGATATCATAAGAATCTATCAGTCTCTGTGGTAAATCACCCAGAATGGTGTCAGCATAAAAATAAATGTGCTGAAGCACCTTGTGTTATTTTTAGAAAAGTTTATAATAAGACCTAAATTCATCACAAACAATTTGGCAAAGGCGTCAGCAAGTTAGCTGGCGCCTTTCTTGTATGTAGGGGATTTGTATTGAAGTGAAAACAGGATGCAGTATATATGTATGCAATATACGTATATCAGACTTCAGATGTTAATGGGAAAATGAAAGGAGGACAGATATGCTGTTATTGAGAGCAATCATCCGGCCGGAAAAGGTAAAAGAAGTGCTGGATGCTTTATTACAGGAAGGATATTCCTCTGTAACAAAAATGGAGGTTTATGGAAGAGGAAAACAGAAAGGAATTCAGATTGGTGATGTTTTTTATGACGAAATTCCAAAGGAAATGATTTTCATGGTAATCGAGGATGGAGTTAAGGAAAAAGTAAAAGAAATCATCATGGAGCACGCCAGGACAGGTGAAAATGGTAACTCCGGTGACGGACGTATCTTCATCAGTCCGGTAGATGAGGCCTATACGATTAGTACAGAAGACGAAGGCCTTTAGAAGGAGGAGTTTTATGAAAGAGATATTGGCGGTAATCCGGCCCAATATGACAGGCGCAACAAAAGATGCGCTGGAGCAAGCAGGATTTCCTGCTTATACCTGTATCAGGGTAAGAGGCCGGGGAAAGAAACCATTTAATTTTGCCGGAGACATTTCAGAAAATGTCAGGCACCGTTTACTTCCTAAACGTCTGATTACACTGATCGTATCAGAAGAAGAAGCTAACCGGGTAGTAGAGACAATCATAAAAGTCAATCACACAGGAACACCTGGAGACGGCAAGATCTTTGTAATGCCAATTTGTGAATCTTACCAGGTTCGAAATGGAGAGGGTGGTGCTGATGCATATTAGTAATACAGGAACAATGAGTCAAATGAAAATAAAAAGAGGTAATGCAATGAAGAAAAAGAAGTTATCGATAGAAAAGACAATTACGATAGCAACGGTTGTAATCATATTAGGTGTATGGTTTTTGGTTACAAATCTGCAGCTTGTAGATACAACATTGCTTCCGATGCCTCAGACGGTTTGGGCAGCGTTTACAGATATTGCGGTGAATGGATATAAAGGATTCACATTTGCTCAGCATATCGGAGCAAGTATGTACCGCCTGCTGGTATCCTTCATACTGGCAGTAATCGTGGCTGTACCGCTTGGACTTTTAAGTGGAAGCAACAGTAAATTTCGTGCAGTTTTGGAGCCGGTTATCGAATTCTATCGTCCGCTTCCTCCGCTGGCATATTATACACTGCTTGTATTGATTCTTGGAATTGACAATGCATCTAAGATCGCACTGCTGTTTTTAGCATGTTTCGCACCGATTTATATTCAGTGTACATCTGCAGTAATGAGAGTGAAAAAAGACTATATTAACAGTGCCTACACTCTTGGAGCTACAAAGAGACAGGTCTTTACAAAAGTTATTTTCCCGGCATGTCTTCCTGATATTTTTATGGGGTTAAGAACAGCACTTGGTGTAGGATATACAACACTGGTTGCAGCCGAGATGGTAGCAGCAAGTTCCGGTCTTGGATGGCTGGTTCTGGATGCAAGTAATTATCTGCGGTATGACATAATTTTCATGGGAATTATTGTTATGAGTGCGACAGGAATTATTTTAAATGGAATCATTCTTTTTGTGGAAAAATGTGTTGTTCCGTGGAAGGGAAAAGATTGATCGTTTAGAAATAGAAAAGCAGAAAAGGAGAATGAATATGAAAAAAAGATTATGGACAAAATTAGCAGCCTGTGCCCTTGCAGGAACAATGGCAATTACCGGTTTGACTGGATGTAAAAGCAGTGATAAGAAAGATTCTGATTCTGTTGATACTGTAAGAATCGGAACACAGGAAATGCCGAACGATGAGGGAATTGCGAAGGCAGAAAACTATCTGGAAGAAAAAATGGGCGTTAAGGTTAAACTTGTTAAGTTTGATTCTGGAAAAGATATCAACAACGCATTGAAAGCAAACAGCATTGACTTTGGTCTGGAAGGAAGCACATCAACAGCATTGGCGCTTTCAACAGGAATTGATGTCAAATTGATATGGATTCATGAGGTCCTTGGAGATATTGAGTCTCTTGCGGTAAGAAAGAAAGATAATATTAAGAGCATTGCGGATCTGAAAGGAAAGACGA
>OMEJ01001036.1_pt1 | contig 12372 bp, 6 predicted proteins | sample 1645361 | NCBI WGS metagenome assembly OMEJ01 (sample SAMEA103958156, study PRJEB25191) | human gut metagenome
CGAATGCGCAGAGATCAGAACGAATCTGCTTCAGACAACCGATATCTGGAACGGCTTAATAGGGGAAGGCGTTCTTAGCAGTGAGTGTAAGATGAACAGCTGTAATGTTGATCAGGAACAGAAAACGATTGATCTCGATGTAGATTCCGGAACTGGTTCTTACATCAGAAGCATGGGGACGACAGGAGAAGAACAAATACTCACATGTATTAAAAAGTCTTTCCTGAAAACGTATGAATGTGAACGACTTAAGATTACGGAAAACGGGCAGCCTTTAGAAACCGGACATACCGTACTCAAAGGATACATGACAGCAGATGAGTAAGAGAAGAGGAGTATATAATGAAGAACTGGTTGAAAAAATGTAGTGTGGCATTGCTGGTCTTTTCAATGATTGGTACAACAATGCCGGTATATGCGGCGGATGCGCCAGCTGCAAAAACACAGACGACAACAGAGGACCAGACAGAAGAGCCGAAGTCTGAAGTACAGGCAGAAGAATCACAGGTAGAAGAACCACAGCAGCAGGAACAAACTTCGGAAGAACAACAATCAGTTGATGAAAATGTTGAAGGGGAACAGGATGTTCAGGAGCAGGAAGCGCCAGAGCAGGAAACGACAGAACAGGAAGCCCAACCAGAAGAAAGCAGCATGAATTATGCTTACGTGGAAAGTCCATATCTGCAGACACCGGAGACACAGCGAATTGTTGTATCCTGGGGAACAGAAGACGAGTACATAGAGCAGATGGTACTTCATGTACGAAAAGATGATGATACCTGGGAAGACTGGTGTATCAGTAGATCGGAAGGAAATCTGTATCTGTTTGAAAAGTATTACGAAGATGAGTATCAGAGTGGAACCTATGAAGTTGTTTCTATCAGTGTAACAGAAAATGGAGAAACTACAGATTATGCGCTTGCAGACCTTAAGATGGAAGCGAAGTTCGGAGTTAATCAGGAATATGATGGAATCGATGAACTTCAGCCGGTTGATGAAGAACAGGAAGAAGCGGCAGCGGAAGATGCAGTTGGTATTTCGGTTTCTACATTGAATGAAAATGGAACAATCGAAGAACAGAACAGTATCGAGGATGCACTTGATGCTGCACGGACAGATGTCCTTGCATCAACTCCGGCGATGATGTCGCTTGATGATGATTCTGGAATCAGTACACAGGCTGCAAGATCAGGCAAGATTGTTGTGGCACTGGATCCAGGACATGATGACAGAGATGCAGGAGCAAGCTATTACGGTTTACGAGAAGAGGCACTCACCTTGAAGATTGCTAATTATTGTAAGGAAGAGCTTGAAAAACATGTCGGAGTAGAGGTGTACATGACAAGGACATCTTCGAAGTGTCCTTATCCGAATGAATCACCGGCAGGTGGATGTATTACGGCGAGAGCAAATGCAGCGGCAAAAGCAGGGGCGAAGATATTTGTCAGTTTTCATCTGAATGCAGCATCATCAGCAGCAAAAGGTGCAGAGGTTATTATTCCAAACTATAACTGGAAATCAGAGGTAGGTGCACAGGGAAGAGAACTTGCAACCAAGATTTTGAATGAACTTTCATCAATCGGATTGTATAACCGTGGATTGTACTATAAAACGGGAACAGATCCAGAATACAAATACCCGGATGGTTCACTGGAAGACTGGTTTACGGTTCAGGTTGCGAATAAGAGAAATGGAATCCCGGGAATTATCGTTGAGCATGCTTTCCTCACAAACAGTGGAGATGTCAATAACTTCTTAAATAATGAAGCAGGTCTGAAAAAACTTGGTGTTGCGGATGCAACAGGAATTGCAAAATATCTGGGACTTGCCAAGACGGGTGAAAGAGTGAATGTTGCGGAAGGTACTTATGTATTTAGCAGCGCATTGAATGCGAATAAGGTTCTTTCGATTCAGAATGATGGATTTGCAGATCAGACAGCCGCAGTGCTGAATGATAAAAAAGATACATCAGGACAGAGATTTGAGGTCAGAAGTGCCGGAAATGGGTATTACACGATTACGGCAGAACATTCAGGAAAGGTTCTGGATGTGGCTGGAGGGTCGACGGCATCGGGAGCAACGGTACAGCAATATATGTCTAATGGAACGAATGCACAGTTATGGTATTTTACAAATGCTGGAAATGGGTATTATACGATTCATTCAGTATTAGGTACATGTTTGGATGTGTGGTCGGCTAATACAGCAAACGGAACGATGATAGACTGCTATGCGTATAATGGGACAAATGCACAGAAGTGGAAACTTACAAAAGCAGAGTCGAAACCATTAGAAAATGGTACATATTCGATTACTAATACATCATCAAACAAGGTGCTGAGTGTAAATGGAGGTTCAACAGAAAATTCTGCAAATGTGTGTGTGACAAGTAATCAAAATTTGTCGTCACAAAGATTTGAACTGACTTATGTTAGCAATGGGTATTATAAAGTGATTGCAGAACATTCAGGAAAATCGATAGATATTGATAATGCAAGTAATCAAAGTGGGGCAAATTTAAAACAATATGATTATAGTCAGAATAACGCGCAACTTTGGAAATTTGTCAAGTTATCAGATGGAAGCTATTATATACGATCAAAGCTTGGAACAGTAGTTGGAATACAAACTTCTTCAACAAATGTTAATATGCAGACAGCAAATCAATCCAATGCGCAGAAGTGGCAAATTTCCAAAACGGAAAACAAACCGGTAAAGGATGGAAAGTATGTAATTGCGAGTGCTAGCTCGATAACATTAGCTATAACAGAGAATAGTGGAAATGCAAAACTGGATACATATGTTGGAACTGAAAACCAGAAATATGATATAAAATATGTGAGCAATGGATATTACAAAATAAGTGAAGTATCTACTGGAAAAGTTTTAGATATATATAATGGTAATAGTACGAATGGCACAAATTTACAGACATTTTCATGGAATGGAACAGATGCTCAGTTATGGAAATTTGTGGATGCCGGAAATGGAAAATATTATATTCGTTCCAAGGTAGGACTGGTGATTGATATTGCGAATGGTACGATTTCATCAGGAACAAATCTTCAAATTTACAACGCAAACTTTACAAATGCGCAGGAATGGATCTTAGATTCAAATCGAGCTAATGAGAGTGAGCAACCGGTAAAAGACGGAGTTTATTTGTTTGAAAATATGGCGAATAAAAATCAGACATTTGATGTTCAAAATGAAAGTATGTCAAGTGGAACAAATGTTCAGATCTATACGAAAAAAGGAATTTCGGCACAGAGATTTAGAATTGCGTATGTCGGAAATGGATATTACAGAATCATTTCTGATTTGTCTGGTAATGTTTTAGATGTTGCCAATGGTTCGAAGTCAGCAGGAGCAAATGTCCAGATGTACTCGTGGAATGGAACAGATGCACAGCTGTGGAGATTTGTTTCGGTTGGTAATGGAAGTTATTATATTATTTCTAAAACTGGGAAAACAATCGGGTTAAGAGGAAACAGTGCAAATGCAGGTGTGAATGTCCAGATGACGGATAATTCTGGAAAGAGTACACAACAATGGTATTTGCAGATACAATCGGAAAGTCTTGTTGGAAATGGAACATACTATTTGAAATCAGCCAGTACTGGAAAGTTGGTATTAGATATCAGTGGAGGCAGTAAGTCTGATAGAGCAAATGTGCAGATTTATAATGTAAATGGAACAAATGCTCAGCAATTTCAAATTACACATGTAAAAGATGGATACTGCAAAATTATATCGAAAAATTCTGGAAAAGCATTGGAATATAATTCTGGAGCAGATGTCAATGGAGCAAATGTATATCAAAATGCATGGAATGGGAAAAATAACCAGTTATGGAAGGTTATTAGTGTAGCTGGTAATTATTACATTCAGACAAAAAATGGTGGAGTTATTGATATTCAGAACGGTACACTTAATGCAGGTACAAATGTACAAACATTTACTTGGAATGCAACAAATGCACAGAGATGGAGCTTCGTACAGCTTGATAGTTATACTGGTTCCAATGTAGCAGAAGGCGTTTATACAATTTGTTCAGCTGCAAATAATGCATATGTATTGGATATTGATAATGCAAATACTTATAACGGTGCAAATGTTCAGTTGTTTAATTCGAATAATACGGCAGCACAGAAGTTTAGTATAAAAGCAGTTGGAGATGGCTACTATAAAATTCAATGCGAAGCAACAGGCAAGGTACTTGATGTGTCAGATGGATCTATGGCTTCGGGCACAAATGTTCAGCAGTTTTCATGGAATGGATCTGCAGCACAGTGTTGGAAATTTGTAGATGCTGGAAATGGTAATTATTATATCCAGTCAAAATTGGGAACGGTTTTAGATATTCAAAATGGTACAATTAGAGCACAAAATAATATACAGACATTTGAATTAAATAAAACAAATGCACAAAAATGGAAACTTTCATCCGTATCTACGAAGAATTATGTTGATATAGCAAATGGAACTTATGTGATTCAAACCTCACTGTCATCAGGAAAAGTAATGGATATTGATAATGCCTCTGCGAATGATAAAGCAAATCTTCAGATTTTTGATAAAAATGATACACTGGCACAGAACTTTATGATAAAGAAAGTTGCAGATAAAGAATATCAAATTGTTTCACAGAAATCGGGAAAAGCATTAGACTTGGCTGGAAAAACAAACCAATCAGGAACGAATGTATGGCAATATAGTAAAGATAACTCAAATACGCAAACATGGAAATTTATTGATGCGGGAAATGGTTATTACTATATTGAATCAAAGCTTGGTAATGTATTGGAAGTAGCTAATGGAAGTACAAATAACGGTGCAAATGTTCAAATTGCCACATGGGGCAAGAACACTAAGCAGAAATGGAAATTAGTAAAGAAATCAGATATGAGTGATTTTTACGCTATTATGGGTACTACATCTACGACAGCAAGCCAGATGGCAAATTATTTCACTGCTAAAGGTGGAAAATATCCGTATTCTGATAACAAAGATGCACCGACTATTAAAGATTTCTGTCAGATTTATATTGATGAATGCAAGGTGGAGGGCGTAAAAGCTGAAGTCGCATTTGCACAGGCAATGATGGAAACTGGTTTTTTACGATTTGGTGGAGATGTAAAAAAAGAGCAGTATAATTTTGCCGGTCTTGGAGCAACTGGAAATGGAGCTTCAGGTAATGGATTTAAATCTATTCGGATTGGAATTCGAGCGCAGGTACAGCATTTGAAGGCATACGCATCAACAGAAAATCTGAAACAGACATGTGTAGATGGAAGATATAGTCTTGTGACAAAAGGTGTTTCACCATATGTGGAATGGCTTGGACAGAAAGAAAGTCCAACTGGAGCAGGATGGGCTACAGGTGCAAATTATGGTTATAACATAGTTAATCTTTATATAAAACCATTATTGAACACAAGTAAATAATAAGTTATAATAGGATTTTGCATGAGAGAAAAACATGCAAAATCCTATTTTTATGTGAAGAATAGGCGATAAACATTGTATCTTGAAGTAAAATTTGGTATGCTATAGGTTAGAGTTAAAAAAGATGTAATATTTTGTAACAATTTTATATTGTACAAATGGAGGTTGAGTATGAAAAAAGGATGGGGACTTCAAAATTCCAGAAGCAGAATGATTGCTTTGTTTATCGTGGACATGCTTACTGTGGTTTTGGATTCTTACTTAGCGATTATATTGCGCTTTAAATTGGATAATATCTGGGTACCAGAGGAGTATATGAGCAGTGTAGAACACTACATGATTATAAATGTGATTACGACGGTAATTATCTTTTTACTGTTAAATCTGTATAACCGAGTGTGGTCCTATGCCAGCTTATATGAGATGCTATTGATTGTGTGTGCGGCAATGCTTTCAACAGCGTTTCAGGCGTTTGGATTTAGTTTATTGTATTTACCGATCCCAAGAAGCTATTATTTCTTCTACTTTATTTTGCTTAGTATTACTACACTAATTACTCGTTTTTCGTATCGAATTTTACACACGATGCAGAATGGAATTAAAAAATCAGCAAAGCATTCCCGGAATACGATCGTAATCGGAGCTGGTGAAGCGGGAAATATGATCATTAAAGAGCTAAAAAGCAGTAAGTACCTGAATCAGAAAGTTGTATGTGTGATTGATGATAACCCGTTTAAAAAGGGAAAATATATTCACGGAATCCGGATTGTCGGTGGAAGGGATATGATTCAGGAAGCAGCAAAAAAATATGATGCAGAAGAGATCATCCTTGCGATTCCATCGGCAGGAAATAAAGCTACCCGTGATATTTTGAGAATTTGTAATCTTACAGATTGTAAACTTAAAATTTTGCCGGGAATGTATCAGCTCATCAATGATGAAGTTGGGGTGTCAAACCTGCGAGAAGTATCCATTGAGGACTTGCTTGGAAGGGATACCATCAATATTGATATGGAAAGCGTTGGACAGTATGTAAGTAATAAACGAGTACTGGTTACTGGTGGCGGTGGATCGATAGGCAGTGAGCTTTGCCGCCAGATTGCTGCACACAATCCGAAGCTTCTGATTATATTTGATATCTATGAGAATAATGCATATGAGATTCAGCAGGAACTGATTCGAAAATATCCCAATCTGAAGCTGGAAGTATTAATTGGATCTGTTCGTAATACAAGCCGAATTGAAAGTGTAATGGAATATTATCGTCCAGATGTTGTATTTCATGCAGCAGCACATAAACATGTGCCGCTTATGGAAGACAGTCCGAATGAAGCAATTAAGAATAATGTATTTGGAACCTATAAAACTGCAAGAGCAGCGGACAAGTATGGTGTAAAGAAATTCGTACTTATTTCTACAGATAAAGCCGTAAACCCAACAAATATCATGGGAGCTTCGAAGCGCATGTGTGAGATGATCGTGCAGACATTTAGTAAGTATTCCAGAACAGAATATGTAATTGTACGGTTTGGAAATGTACTTGGAAGTAATGGTAGTGTAATACCACTTTTCAAGAAGCAGATGGAAGCAGGCGGACCAGTTACAGTTACGCATCCAGATATTATTCGTTATTTTATGACGATTCCGGAAGCGGTATCGTTGGTATTACAGGCTGGAGCTTATGCTCATGGTGGAGAAATCTTTGTGTTGGATATGGGAGAACCGGTAAAGATTGCCGACCTCGCAAAGAATTTGATTCGGCTTTCCGGATATACGCTTGGTGTGAATATGGAAATTAAATATACGGGCTTAAGACCAGGTGAAAAGCTATATGAAGAGTTACTGACGAAAGAAGAAGGGCTTCAGAAGACGGCGAATGATTTGATTTTTATTGGGAAACCGTTGGAGTTTGATGAGGTACATTTCTTAAGCCAGTTAAGAGAGCTTGAAAAAGCGGCGATGGAAGAAAGTCCGGATATTAAAGAAATAGTTGCCGGAATCATTTCAACGTATCATATCAGACCGGAAGATAAGAAGAGAGATAGTGAAGCTTTTCAGGAACTGGTGAGTCTGGGACGAATCAGTCATGAAGGACCGAGCGTGGAAACGGATCATACAACTATTTAAGTGTAGTTTGGAGGAATAAAATCATGAAAATGTCATTGGTAGTACCTTGTTACAACGAAGAAGAAGCAATTCCTATTTTTTATAGAGAAGCTTTGAAAGTAATAGAACAGTTGAAAGATGAGTTTGAATTTGAGTTTTGCTTCGTGGATGATGGAAGTAAAGATGGAACATTACAGTGTTTCAAAAATTTGCGAGTAAAGGATGAAAGAGTTCATTACGTTTCGTTTTCAAGAAACTTTGGAAAAGAATCTGCATTATATGCCGGATTACAGCTTTCAACAGGAGATTATGTTGCAACATTGGATGTGGATCTGCAGGATCCACCGTCACTGCTGCCGGAAATGTGGAAAACAATTAAAGAGTCAGAAGGTAAAGAAGATTATGATTGCGTTGCTACGAGAAGAGTTAACCGGGCAGGGGAACCGCCTATCAGGTCTTTTTTTGCGAGAATGTTTTATAAGATAATCAATAAAATGTCATCAACAGAAATTGTAGATGGCGCAAGAGACTTCCGATTAATGAAGCGCAAAATGGTGGATGCTATTTTGAAAGATGCCGAATATAACAGATTTACGAAAGGAATTTACAGTTGGGTGGGATTTCATACAAAGTGGATTGCCTTTGAAAATGTGGAAAGAAGCGCAGGAGAGACAAAATGGTCTTTTTGGAAACTGTTTTTGTACTCAATTGAAGGAATTTTAGCATATTCTACAGCACCTTTAGCGATTGCATCTGTGTTTGGAATTGTATTTTGCGGAGTTTCGTTTATATCTATGTTAGTGATAATTATTAGAGCATTAGCATTCGGAGATCCGGTTGCTGGATGGCCGTCATTGGTAACAATAATATTCTTTTTAGGTGGAATCCAGCTGTTATGTCTTGGAATTATGGGGTTGTATTTATCGAAGACATATTTGGAAACAAAAAAAAGACCTATTTATATTGTGAGAGAAAGCGAGTAAGAAATAAATGCAGATAAAGAAGGGATTCAATAAGCTTATTGATAGGGTTGAAAAGACGAATATATATATCATATTTGCAGTGATTTTATTTGTGCAAATTGTATTTATGTTATATTACTGTAATATGAAACAGGGTTTTTTTGTAGATGAAATATGGTCGTATGGATTGTCAAATAGTTATTATCATGCACAGATATGGGAAGATAATGGTTTGGATAATGTAAAAATAGAACCAGAGATATTTAAGTCGTATTTAACAGTGAATAAGGGAGAAGAATTTTCATATGGATCTGTAATTTACAATCAAACGCACGATGCGCATCCGCCTCTTTTTTATATGGTATTGCATACAATATCGTCGTTTTTTCCTGGGAAATTTAGTAAATGGTTTGGATTGATTCCAAATGTAATCTATTTTGCGATTGCAATGTATTTACTGTTGAGAGTAGCTAGATGCATTTCAAAGAAAAATATTTTTAATATTTTAGTATTAGTGTTATATGGATTTAGTATTGGAGCAGTTAATTCGGTGACATATGTAAGAATGTATATGTTACTAACTGTATGGTGTCTATTCTTTTTGCTGGAAAATATTCAAATTTATAAAGAGGAAAAAATAACAGTGAAAAGATTTGTGTTATTATGTATAGCTACTTTTGGAGGATTATACACACATTTCTTTTTTATTATTTTTGCCTGTCCTATTGTTGGACTTATGCTTACTAAGGTTATTAGAGAAAGAAACCTGGGGTGGAAAGTATTTTTAAAATATTCAATAGCTGGTGGAATAGGGATTATATGTGCATTTGGCACATTTCCAACATATTTAAGAAAACTTTCTGGAAAGGATGGAAATGCTAATAGTTCTTTGACACATACAAATATGCGTAATTTTAGTGATTGGGGAGAACGCATAAAAATATATTGGAAAGACATTAGTTCAGAATTGTTTGGAAGTTTGTGGAGTGTTATTCTTATATTATTTTTAGTTTTATTAGTTGGGTATAGGGTCTGCAATATATTGTATAAAATCAAAATTGAAAAAAAAGAAAAGAAGATACAATTAATTATTGAAAAAAAGCCTATTTCAGGAAAAAAAATAATAGAAATAAAGCAAAGCTATATTATTGCTATAGGTATATTATTAGTTATAGTATTCTATTTTTTATTGGTATGTAAAATTACAGTATTTTCTTCAAATAGGTTTATGATGTGTATTTATCCATTAATTGTGCTGGAAATGAGTATATTAATTTGGAGAACTATTACATGTATGACAAGAAAAAAAGTAATGCAAAGAGTTGTATTAGGATTAATATGTATTTTTATAGTTGGTATAACATATTTTGCGAATGATCCGGAATATATTTATGAAGAAAAGGGGGGGAACGAACAAGTTCTTCAAGAATATACGGAGTTACCGGTAATATATATATATGCATCGCAGCATAGGATATTAGATAATGCATTAAATCTTATGAATTGTAAAAAAGATATATATCAGATTGATTTAGATAAAATTAAGCAGAATATAAAGAAAGTAGATGCATCAGAAGATGAAATGATTATTTATGTGGATACCTTAGTAAATGATTATGGTTCTTCGGTAGATGAATGTTTAAAATATGTGAAACAAGAATTAAATTATAATAAATCGGAATTACTTGGTACGGATGATATGAGTAATATTTATCTTTTGAAACGATAAATATATAAAAAAATGTAGAATTTGACAAAGGAGAATACTTTTGATATAATCTTTCCATCTAAGAGAGTGTGTAGCATAATTATGTAATCAAAATAAAAGTTGGTGATTCAGATAAAACTAAATATCTGTGAAACCAACTTTTTTTGAGAAAAATATTATTAATAGTATATAAGTTAGGAGAAGAATGAACGAGAAGATATTAACGGTAACAATTCCAAGTTACAATGTAGAAGCATATCTGGAAGAATGTCTGGAATCTTTTGTAAATTCAGAAGTTATGGGTGATATTGAAGTATTGATTGTGAATGATGGTTCTAGTGATGATACTGCAAAAATTGCACAGCGATATGTAGATAAGTATGAAAATACATTTCGGTTGATCAATAAAAAAAATGGTGGACATGGTTCAACAATTAATACTGGGGTTCGAGAAGCAAAAGGAAAGTATTTCAAGGTTGTTGATGGGGACGATTGGGTAGATACAAGAAGCTTTATTCGTCTTGTAGAGATTTTGAAAGAAAGTGATGCAGATATTGTTGCATCAAATTATACCTGGATTAACCATACGACAAGATTACCAGAAAAAAGACAAGAATATCCATTTGAAAAAATAGAGTATAATAAGTTATATAAGTTTGAAGATATTGTAGGAAAAACAATTATTGATATGCATGCAACTACAGTGAAAACAGAGTTATTCAGAAAAGCAAATGAACAGATTGACGAGCATACTTTTTATGTAGATGTGGAGTTTATTGCATTTCCGATTCCATATGTAAGGACAGTATATTTTATTGAAGATCCGGTTTACCAATATCGTCTGGGACTTCCTGGACAAAGCATGTCTATTCAGAAAATGCAGAAGAATCTAAAAAATCATTTACGGGTTCTGATGCGACTTAATCAGTATTGCAAGAAAGCTGAAACTATTGCACCAACAGCTAATTTGGAATATATAAGAGAGTTGACTGCAACGATTCTTACCAGTCAGATGAAGATTTATATAAGTTTCCCGCTGAAAAGCGGCATGAAGAAGGAAGCAATGAAATTAGATGCATATTTTTACCATAAAAACAGAGAAGTTTATGACAGGGTGAAAAATCCAGCTGTTCTGTTTTTGAGAAAAACTAAATATGCAGCATTTCCTCTGGCTGTTCTTGCATTTAAAAGACGTAGAGATAGTTATTAAGGAGATTATAAAAATATGAATGAGACAAAGGATAGAATAAATACATTTTTTCAATATAAGGATTTGTTACGTGAGCTCGTAGTAAGAGATGTGAAATTAAAATATCGTAGAAGTTTTTTGGGATATTTATGGAGTATTTTAAATCCTTTACTGATTATGATTGTAATGACGTTGGTATTTTCGCAAATGTTCAGGCAGGGAATAGAAAATTATCCAGTATATCTGTTGGCAGGACAAACCTTATTTGATTTCATGAATTCGTCAACACATATGTCAATGTATTCAGTCTTGGACAATAGTTCTTTGATAAAAAAAATATATGTGCCTAAATATATTTTTACATTATCAAAGGTTACGAGTTCGCTTATTGATTTAATTTTTTCAATGGGTGCGTTGGTTATCGTAATGTTATTTACTAGATCACATTTTTCACCATATATTTTATTATTTCCGTTAGTAATTATTCCATTATATATTTTTGTGTGTGGTATGGGATTTCTGCTTTCAGCGGCCAATGTATTTTTCAGAGATATACAGTATATCTATAATGCAGTGACCACGGCCTGGCTTTATTTAACACCAATTTTTTATCCTATCGAATCGCTGCCGCCAAGGTTGATATGGATTGTTAAGCATTTAAATCCTATGTATTTTTATATCGGACAGTTCAGGGATATTATTTGCTATAACCGTTTTCCAGGGCATATTATCATACTTGCCGGATGTACGGCATCCGTCCTGATGCTGATAATAGGAACATGGTCGTTTTTGAAAAATCAGGATCAGTTTATTTTGTATATTTAAGCGGGGAGCATTTATGAAGGATCAGAGAGAAATTGTTGTTGATGTAAACCATGTCACAATTCGCTTTAATAAGGCCAATCAAAAAATCGATAATCTGAAGGAATATTTTATAAAGCTTATAAAACATGAACTGA
>OMEJ01001039.1_pt1 | contig 12340 bp, 3 predicted proteins | sample 1645361 | NCBI WGS metagenome assembly OMEJ01 (sample SAMEA103958156, study PRJEB25191) | human gut metagenome
TAATCTCTCGTACCTGTACTCTTTGTTTTTTGCTTTTTCACTTAAACTTTTCAATACATTTTCGGGACTTCTCATAATGCCTCACGCACCTTTCCTTATTATTTGTATTGAAGAAAGACTGTCTCCCTTCGCCATGTGGACGGCTTTCCCGTCCTCGGACTACTACGGAGACTCTGTTGCCATAGTAAATATTCAGAGTCACTTTTCTCATAGCACTCATAGCCGATTTTCGGCATTTTACCTTAGGCAATCCCCGTTTAGAACTGTAATAACATAAGCCTGTTATGATTTCGGATGTGACGTTCGTCGTTTTCCATTATCCTATGGCTGATTTACTCTGGGTATCTTGTGGATACGCATGGCCGACTCATATCCACCAGAGTACATGCGAGTATAACTTCCTTACGCATGGAGCAACATTTTGCCCAATCTCCGACTGTCATTCAGGCAGTTTAGCTTTCATCCTTATTCATAACTTTTCGCCACTACCACGCAAACACTTTGGAAGTTTCCGTGTTTCGTGCCCTCCGACATGCTACACTCCCCATCGGGTTTCCCCTTTTGGATAAGTCGGGTGACGATAGGGTGCGGATTATTCCGCTTTGATACCTTGCCCTATTACTTGCTCAAGGTAAGATTATTACAGCCCCTTACGGGCGCACGGTCATGCTGTTCGATACGGGGGTGCCAGTGGCGAAAATCACACCACGGTTTCCGGTCAGTTCATCCATATAGCGACACTTTGCAAACATATCGCTGGACTTTTGGGCATCGCTTGTGGAGAGACCTGCCACATTCCGCATCTTGGTGTATAAAAACAGGTTTTTATAGTTATGCGCCTCATCGACGAACAGGCGGTCCACACCCAACTGCTCGAATGTTACCACATCGTCCTTGCGGCTCTCGGCCTGCAATTTCTCCAGCCGGGCTTCCAGGGACTTCTTGGTGCGTTCCAACTGCTTGACCGTGAAACGCTCACCGCCGCTGTACTTCACCTCGGCAATGCCCTCGGTGATCTCGTCGATCTGCTCCTGAAGGAGCCGTTCCTGACGCTCTCGGCTGATGGGGATTTTCTCAAACTGGCTGTGTCCCATGATGATGGCGTCATAATCGCCGGTGGCAATGCGGGCGCAGAACTTCTTGCGGTTGTGGGTCTCAAAGTCCTTTTTGGTGGTGACAAGAATGTTGGCGGAAGGATAGAGCCGCAGAAACTCCGACGCCCATTGTTCGGTCAGATGGTTCGGCACCACAAAGAGGGATTTCTGACACAAGCCCAGGCGCTTACTCTCCATGGCGGCAGCCACCATTTCAAAGGTTTTGCCAGCGCCTACCTCGTGTGCCAGCAGCGTATTGCCGCCGTACAGCACATGAGCGATAGCGTTTTTCTGGTGTTCCCGCAAGGTGATGGCCGGGTTCATACCACCGAAAGTAATGTGTCCGCCGTCGTATTCACGGGGACGGGTGGAGTTCATTTCCTCATTGTACTGGCGGACCAGAGCTTGGCGGCGGTCCGGGTCTTTCCAAATCCAGTCTTTGAAAGCGTCCCGGATCGCTTGCTGCTTTTGGGCGGCCAGGGTGGTCTCTTTGGCATTCAACACCCGGCGCTCTTTGCCGTCTGCATCCTCTATGGTGTCGTAGATACGGACATCCCGCAGGTTCAGGCTGTCCTCCAGAATCTTGTAGGCATTGGCACGGCTGGTTCCGTAGGTGGTATAGGCTGCCACATTGTTCTGGCTTACAGAGCTTTTGCCGGTGATCTGCCACTCAGCGGTGAAAGAAGAATAGTTGACCTCGATATTGCGCTGGAGATAAAACGGCGTGTCGAAGGTCTCATACATAAACTGCTGGATGTACTCTTTGTCGATCCAGGTAGCGCCCAGGCGCACCTCAATCTCCGACGCATCCAGGTCTTTGGGCTGGGCAGCGGTAAGGGCCTCCACATTGACTGCAAAGGAAGGGTCCTGCTGTGCGGCCCGCTGTGCCTGACGCAGCTTGCGCCGCACATTGCCGGACAGGTATTCGTCGGCTGTTACATAATGGGGAGTGCCGTCTTTCTCCAACTGCCCAGGTACACGGAAGATCACGCCTTTTAGCTCGGCGGCCAGTTCGTCGCCGGTCTTGCCGGTCAACTCCGCCATATACGCCATATCGACAAAGGCTTTTTCGGAAATTGATACGGCCAGAGCTTCACTTGCGGTATCCACAGTGTCCACCGCCTTGTGGGGCTTGATGGTGCGCTTGGTGAACATATCCGCCTTGCGCTCCAGCTTGCCGTCCTCGTCAATGACTTCCAGCGCGCAGAGCAGATAGTAGCTGGAATCATCAGCAAAGGCCAGCCGGTTCGCCCGGTCATTGATAAGACCATATTTTGCAGAGAAGCTGTCATAGAGCCGGTTCAGTTCGGCCTGTTTGTCCTGGATGGCGCTGTCCGGTGTGGCGGCGTCCATTTGCAGATCAATGAGCTGCTGGACACATTCTCGCAGACCCACCAGTCCTTTCACACGGGCTTCGGCGGTGGCATTCAGGTCAGGCCGTACCATACAGCTGTTTTCACGGTAATACACATCGCCGTCCACAACGGTGTAGGAGTAATTTTTCACATTGGGGTCAGCAGGGATAGAAGTGTCGATGGCTTCGCCCTCGCCCAGCTCCGGCAGCTCGGCCTCCTGGTAGGTGCCGCGAATGTACTTCACGGCATCATGCAGCTGATCGGCAAGCTCCAGCCCCTCGATGGGGTTCACGGTGTAGTCCATGCCGTGGGCGGTGCTTTCCGGTTCCTGTCGGCCCAGCACCATTTCCGGGTGGTCCAGGAAATAGCGGTTGATGGCAAAGCCGTCCTCGGTCTGCCCGGTCTGCGTCCACTCCGGCACGATGTCCAACGGACGGTCACGCTTTTGCAGGAAGATGATGTCCGAAACGACCTCGGCACCTGCGTTCTTTTTGAAAGCGTCATTGGGCAGACGGATGGCCCCCAGCAGTTCGGCGCGCTGAGCAAGATACCGGCGCACGGTGGAATCCTTGGCGTCCATCGTGTAGCGGCTGGTGACAAAGGCCACCACGCCACCGGGACGAACCTGATCCAGAGCCTTGGCGAAAAAGTAGTTGTGAATGCTGAAATTCAGCTTGTCATAGGCTTTATCCCGAACCTGATACTGGCCAAACGGTACATTACCCACCGCCAGATCGTAGAAATCCCGCCTGTCGGTGGTCTCAAACCCTGCCACGGTGATGTCGGCCTTGGGGTAGAGCTGCTGGGCAATACGCCCGCTGATGGAATCCAGCTCCACGCCGTAAAGACGGCTGTTTCGCATTTCCTCCGGCAGCATACCGAAGAAATTGCCTACACCACAGGACGGCTCCAGGATGTTGCCGGTCTCAAATCCCATGCGGCCCACAGCCTCGTAAATCGCTTTGATGACCGTAGGGCTGGTGTAGTGCGCGTTGAGGGTGGAACCTCTGGCAGCAGCGTATTCCTCCGGGGTCAGCAGTTCCTTCAGCTGGGCATATTCCTTGCTCCAGCTTTCCTTGTCGGGGTCAAAGGCATCGGCAAGGCCGCCCCAGCCCACATACCGAGAAAGGATTTTCTGCTGTTCCGGCGTTGCCTGCTCGGTGGTTTCCTCCAGGTATTTCAGCAGCTTGATTGCCTCGACATTGGCCTGGAACTTAGCCTTGGGGCCGCCTTCGCCCAGGTGATCGTCAGTGATACGGAAATTCTCGGCGGTGCGACGCAGATTGGCCTTGTATTCCTCATAAGAGGCTTCCTCGGCAGCTTTGACATTGGGGAAGGTCTGCCACTCGCCGTTTACCTGAATGGAAACGGGGTGTTCGTCCAGTACCTCATCCAGAGTCTTTTCCGGCTCGACAGCAGGCGTGGGCGGCTCCGGCTCATTGGTTCGCAGGGTCTGAACAACCACATCATAGGGCAGATTGTTCTTATCGCCCGGATAGACAGCCACAGTCTCGGCTTGGAAGGCCGGGGTTTCGGCAGCCGGTTCGGGGCGTTCCTGCTCAAAACCGTCCAACTGACGGGCATACATCCCGCGCAGCAAAGGCGCAACCTCGCTCCACTGGAAGAACAGCATGGCCAGACGCTTTTCATCTGCATCCAGCACTTCCAGCTCGATACCTTCCGGCATCGTGCGGTAATCGGCGGTCTCGCCGGTCTCCAGCTCCATCGTTTCCACGATGTTGGGATAGGCCCGGCTCAGCCACAAGGCTACCTCCTGGTTACTCTTGCCGTTGCGAAGAAGCTCGGAAAGCTCCGCCTTGTCCGCCTCACCAATCAGGCCATGGGCCAGCACATCCCGAAGGTCCTGGTCCACCGTATCCAGATTTGCAGGCAGGAATTCGGTATAGAAGTCGTTGCGGTTATCCTCCCGCAAAAGCTGCTCAAACCGTTCCCGGCTCTCAGCCCGGTAGATGGGATAGCTCATGCCGGTGGGCAGCAGCTGCACCGTGTCATCCCGCAGCTCTGTGATCTGATGGGGCCGGTCATCCAGATAGACAATATCACCCACATTGTAAGGAGGAACCGCTGGATCGTAGGAGGTTCGCTCCCGGAGTGTGCCACGAGCCGCAGCGTATTCCTCATCTGAAACCAGAACACGCAAATTATGGGGAGAAGGCTGTTCCGGCTCATCTGCCGGGACGCTCTCTCTGGATATGGCCTCCACATCCGCCATAACACGCTGGATGAATGGGTCATTATCCAGTTTTTCCTCATCCACCAGTTCACCATTCACAATGCCGCGCTCGGCCAAAGCCTCCCGAATGGCGATGGGGTCGATGTTGTCGAACCGGTCCTGTTCCGCTTCGGTGTAGAACCGGTCCTCCTTGATAAGCTGAGCGATCCGGCGCTGTACCTTGGGCCAGGGCAGCACCGTTCCTTCGGGGCTTTCCAGGCGAACCGAAAACGGGGTTTTGCCATCGCCGCCGTCAAACTCATGGGCCAGCCATGCAGCGGTATCTTTTTCCCGCCCATGTTTCTCCATGTAACGGACAACGGCGTGTTTACTTTCGATTTTGCCGTTCCAGTCCTGGATAGCCTTGTCGATGTCATTGTCCGTGAGAGGGTGCAGCAGCTCATGGAGCTTGGGATAGGTCTCGTCGATGATTTCTCGATGAAGGCGCTGGCGGAACTCCGGTGTGTCGGAATAGAGGCGGAGCAGCTCCATGTTGCCAGATCCCAGGACAGCACGGCGAATAGCGGCATTGCCCTCGATCACGGCGTTCTCATGGTCACTGTGACCGCAGGCATTGCGATATGGCACATCTTCCATAACAGCGGCAAGTACAATGGGCTTGTATTGCTCATGCAGTTCTCGAATCGTAGGGGCTGCGGCTGCTTCGGTCTCCTGAAATACTCTGGTCCCGTCTGCGCCAAACTCCGCTTCCTGGGCATTGATGTGCTGTTCCGCCTCATGGTCGATAGAGGGCATGGAATACTCCTGCCGCTCCCTGCCGCCCTTCGGGACAGCGGAAATGGTCACATCATGCTTATCCCGCAGCTGTTCCACAACCTGCTCCAGCCGGTTTGCCGGAAAGCCGCACATTTCCACACGGCCACCGCCGGGGATAGCGCGGGTCGTGAGATTGAGGTCCAGTTCCGCAGCAGCAGTTTTGGCGTCCTCACCGTACAGCTCAAAAAAATCCCCCATTTGGTAGAGGATTATATCATCCGGGTGGCGCTCCTTGACGCCGTTGTATTCCCACACAGCCGGGTCCGGCTGCTGGGCTTGCAGGGCATCTTCTTCCGCCAGGGCCTTTTCTGCCTGGATTTTGTCATACTCCGCCTGTTCCTGTTCTGTGAGATAGCGTCCCTTCTGGATCAGGTCGGTAATCCGTTTGGCGACTTTCTCCCAGGTGAAATGCACATCCGGGCAGCCGTCTTTTTTGTAGTGCAGACCTTTTCCGTCGTGGCTTTCATCGCTTTTCATTGCACCGGACAGGGCATGGGAGTGACCGCCAATACCATACTTATGTTTGAGAAAATCCACCTTTTCCTTATCCGTATGGGGTTCCTGGAAAAAGGTGAAAACTCGGCCCTTACCGCCCTCAAATCCGCTGCCTCTGGTCATGGCGGCGTCGATCTCGTCCTCAGAGATAAACTGCTTGACCGAAGGTACTTCCGTCAACTGAGAGGTAAAGGTGGTGCGAGGCAAGGACAGATCTTGCAGGTTCTCCCAAATTTCTTTGGGTTTATGGTAGTGGAAGCGCAGCAAATCCCGATCCTGCTGGTAGGCCGTCCAGAAGGCAGCATATTCTTCCGCAAGGTTCTGGCGAAACTCCGGGCTTTTCAGCTGTTCGGTGAGCCATGCAGATTCCTCCGGGAAACCGCGCCCCGGATTGTTGGAAAGGATGGGCAGATACCCAGCTTCTCTGGCTTCCTCGCTGAAATCGTGGTACAGATTCCAGAACTTTTCCGCGAGGAGGGAGCGTTCATAGCCCGCAGCCTCAGCCAGCTCCACATTGGTGGCAAACTGGCCGTCCTGCAAAAGCTGGCCGATACGCTCAGCGGCACTCTCCCAGGAAATGACCTGGGCGGACTTATCGTAACGGGCAGTTTTGCCGTGGGAAAGATGGATTCCATCCTCGGCATACCATGCAGTGATGCTGCCAATCCCGTTGCCGCCATGGTACAGGGTTTTCAGGGTGTCTGCGATCTCGGTGGTGGACTTCTGCTCCTCAAAGGCCGCGACAATGCGCTCTCTCTGGCGATAGGTGTTGCCGCCCAGCCGCAGCACATGGTCGATGTCAGCCTGGGCAAAAGAAAAAGCAGAGGATGTTTTCACATTCTCTGCTTCATCTATGATTCTGATTTGTTCTGCTTCGGAGAGGAAGAAACTCAGCTGTGAATAAGCTCCGCCATCAGAATCTCCTCGGCCTGTGCTTTGCAGGTGTTCATCAGGCCCACCCAGCGCATCGGGTCGCTGGCTTTCAGCTGCTCCGTCGCGCCCGCGTCTTTCGCCAGCTGGGGCATCATCTGCTCCAGACGGCTCTGCGCTGTCTCGTCGATCTCGATGAGGTGCGGGTACAGCTTCTCGGTCAGCAGCAGCTGATTGTAAATCAGGGGCCGGTGTTCCTTCAGGTACGCTTTCCGCATCCTGCCGTACTTGCCCAGGGGCTTCTCCGGCTGTTCGGTCAGCTTCAGGTCGGGAATCTGATAATCTCCGTTCATCGTGTAAGTCAGGCTGTTCTCCATGTGTAACGCTCCTTTCCGCGAGTTGCTCGCGCTCATAGATCTGGATGGTGACGCCGATCTGCCGCAAAACCTGCTGGTTAATCTGGCTGACCGCCGCGCCCAACGCCCCAACCGTGGCCGGGGTATTGAAATCGAAAATCGGCATGAAGTCCTCATGCTGGAAATATTGTTCCGTATCCAGCCCACAGCGAGACATCAGGGCATAGGCGATACTGACGGTGGCGGCGGACTTAAATTGGACTTCGATGTTGTAATCATCGTACTCCGCCAGGAACGAACCGTCAACGATATAGCGGAAATCTCTCTGATGATCGTCCCAATACTCACTCGCCAGCTTTCCGGCTACATCCGTGAGCTGCTGGGCGAGATTGTCACCGGCAACGCCGTAGTTTTGCTCCAGCATGGCCGACACAGGCCCAATGTGCTGTTCTTCCAGCTGCCACAACCAGGGTGTACGGGAATGTTCACGGGTGCCGGTATCGGAAATATCGAACACATAGCGCAGGCGAAGCTTGTCGCCGGAATCGTCCACCAGGGCAATACCCTTGGAGCCACGGCGCACATACCGTCCCATTTTTTCATTCCACAGGTCATACTCGGCGCAGGCGGTGGCATCCGGGCGCTGGGCGTAAATCATCATTTGCTCGTGGAATGGGTATTTATAAAGGCGGGCGGCGGTGGTGAGAAAAGCCGTCCACTCCTTCCAGCTGCCTACAAGCTGGGTCGATACCTGTTCGGCCATCTGCCGGTAAAATTCAGCTTTGGATGGCATGGTTTTCTGTCCTCCCTTCATGTTGAATAGAAATGGGACGGCATATCAGGCCGTCCCATCAGGTCTTTATGTGTGTTTTTTACTCGTCGAAATCTGGGTACAGCTCCAGTTCGGCAAACTCGGTGTCGTTCATAGCTTGGAGTTTACCCAGGGCGCTGTCCGTCAGTTCCCGCAGCTCGGCTTCCTCCGGCGAAAGCTCACCGCGCATCTCCGTCAGAGCGTCGATCAGCCCGGTGCGGCTGCCGGTGTTGTAGATGCAAAGAAGGTTCGTTTCCTCAAAGGTGAAGTTGTTCATATCAAAGCTCCCTTTCCGCGCTCTTTTTTTGCGCTGTCTTTTTGTGTTCCGTCTTGGGCTGGCTTTTCAGCTGCTCCATTACGGACTTTTTCTTTTCCCGTTCCTCTCGATGGACGGCTGCTGCCAAGTCCATAAGAGAAATGGGCTGACCACTGCGGGCCTGTTGTTCCAGCTGGGCCACTGTCGGCTCCTTTGGGCCGTTATTGATGATACCGTCGATCATGCCGTAATCATCTTCCACCGTCATTTCCGCATTTCTCAGCGAATTTTCCGGCAAGAAACCTTGCACCTGGGTGAAACCAACACTGTCGCAGTAATGACAGGATACCTGACCATTCTGCTTGATGGCAACGATGTCACTGACGCTCATAGACGGGCTGTGAAAATCCACCGGCTTTTGCAGATTGAACTGCTCATACAGCCTTTCCAGCTGCTCCATAGTGCTGCCGGAACCGTCCAGAGGGGCGGTATAGATAAGGTCATAGTTACTCCGCTCTACGGACAGATTGTGCGATTGCAGCCAATCCAGATTCATAAAACGCACATTCTGCGGGTCATCCTTGCTCACCTGATAAATAGCAAAACAATTTCCCTCATGGGAAAGAAACGCCTGTTCCCGTTCCAACTGCCGATCCTGTCGTTCCAAAACTTTTTCGTGAAAGTCCGGGCTTTGCTCCCATTCCTCGCGGGACACAGCAAAGATACCGTCATGGGCGTCCAGGTCGGCAGTGTCAAAGGCCATTTCCGGGTTTTCACCCTCCTGGACGATATAAACGGTCAGGTCTCGCTCCATCAGCTCATAGGCTCGCTCTTTGGAGAGGGGCAGAAGGTCACCGTCCAGGTAGCCGCATTTCTCCAGATCATCCTGAGTCAGTGCCGGGTCCGGCATGGGATACTCGTCCAACGCCTGCTCCTGGGCATCCGGCAGCTGGGTGGCGGCAGCTTCTGTGGTCTGCTGGCTGACCTGTTCCTGCATCTGGTGGTAAGCCGCCTCCTGCAAAGTCTCGATCATGGACAGCGGCGCATACTTGATGGACTTGCCGCCCATCCCCAGGTCCTCGCAGATATGGCTAACCGCTGTGGAACGGCCCATATCCGGCCCGTCCAACTGGCCGCCGTCCATCTGCTTCATGGTTGCCACATCGTAGAGCGTGTAGTCCCAGCCGGTGTCGCAGGGCTGAACATGAAGGTAGCTGGTATCATCCAGCACCAACAGGGCCTCCCGGTACTCGGCGCTGGGCTGGACACTTTCGGTATTTTCCGGCTCGGTCAGCTGTTCCGGTTCAGTCATCGGCACCAGCTGATCCAAGCGTCCCATAAGCTCGGCAGCTTTTTGGGTGGTTTCATCCGGTTCATCCTCGTTCACGATATTCTGGAGCCATTCGCGTACACCGCTGGCATCTCCGCTTCGGAGTGTGGCAGTCAGTTCGTGCAGTGCGTCCTCACGGCTATCTGCATTGTTCCGATACTCATAAGGGTCATAATCGAAAGTGAACTGGTCGATGTCTGCTGCCAGCTGCTCGATAGAGTCCTGCTGCGGTTCCGTGGCGGCAGTCAGGTCAATGCCGCGCTCCTTGCAGATTTCCTTGTAGTTGCGCTCGATGTCGTTAATCAGCTCGCAGGAAGTCTTGTTGATGGTCTCCAGACTGGCCCGCAGCTCCTTCAGCTCCTTGTCCTTCGACCAGGAAGCGATGTAGCCAAAACTGTTCTCGCCGGTCTGGATGCCGAAATACTGGCAAACCGCATAAGAAATGCTCTCGGCCTCCACTTCCTCGGTGTTGCGGTTCTTGGCGGCCTGTTTCACCGCCGTCAGATCTTCCTCCACTTCCAACCGCCACTCAAACCGATTCTCGTCCACATAGCGCCAGCCTTCCTCGGCGGCGGCCTGTTCCGCCTCTGCTTCGGTGGCGAAGTCCAGACGGAAGTCATGCTTGGTGCCGCCCTCGCTCACCATCACGATCTTCCAGGTCGGCTCCGCTTCGTACTTTTTGGGGTCGTGGAGCTTACTGTGCGCGGTCTCATGGACAGCGGCGGAAACAGTCTGCACCTCGCTCATGCCTTCCCGGATGGCGATCCGCTGCTGGTCAGAGGAGAAATAGCCGTCCATGTTCTCGGCCATCGGCTCAAACTCGATGGGAACCGGAGCCGAGCGGCGCAGAGCTTCCATGAAAGCCTCATAGTGCGGCACCGTCCCGGACAGGCTGGAGGCCAGCTCTGGCAGGGGCTTTCCGTCCGTCTGGCTCACATCGAACACCTTCACCGGACGGAACATGGGGATTTCAATTTCTTTTTCCTCCATGACCGCCTTGCCATCCGCGTCCAGGATGGGTGCATGAGTATCCGGGTCGCGCTTCATTTCCTCGATCTTCTTTTTGTAGGGCGTGGGGGCAATGATGGTGATACCATGCTCACCCTTTTTCACATGGCGCTCAAACTGATTTTTCCACTTGTTGAACCCGGCCACCAGGGTGGCGTCCGGGCGCTGCATATAGATGAGCATGGTGTTGTTGACGGAGTAGCGGTGGAACTTGGACATGACGGACAGATAGCGCATATACTTCTCGCTCTCAAACAGTTCCTTGATACCCTGTTCAATGCCCGCCGTGATTTCCTGCAACCGCTCCCGGTTGGTGGGTTTGTCAGCCATGATTTTCACTCTCCCTTCTATGGCCGAGATTTCAGCAGTGTGTTCTGCAATCCATTGGTCCTGTGCCTCGGTGCTGCTGTCGAGAAAGGTGTCCAGCAGATAGCCCATGTAATCTTTCTTTTGGATGGCCTCCAAAAAGCGCGGGTGCGGGTCCTCGTCCGGCGTTTTGGGGGAATAATCGGTTTCCCATTTTCGGAGCAAGTGATAGTAGTCCGTCAGAACACGCCAGCCATGTTCCCGTTTTTCCTTTAACTTCTGCACTTCGGATTTCTGCCGGACGTAACACCTCCGGGGAGGGGCCTGACTGTCATAGGCCAGGCCAAAATCCAGGGCCAGCTTTTCGGCGGCCTCCTTGGGGGACAGGTCATAGAGCCGGGCGGTGAAGTCGATCACATCGCCGTCTGCGCCACACCCAAAGCAGTGGAAACGTGTGTCCACCTTCATGCTGGGGTGGCGGTCATCGTGGAAGGGACAGCAGGCCATGCCGCCACGTCCCACCGCGATGCCGTAATGCTCCGCCGCCTCCTTGGCGGTGACGGACTGTTTCACGACTTCAAAGACACTCTCGCCCATGCTCACTTGCCACCCGCTTTAGGGACGGGCGGCCTGTACCCGGCGGCTTTGGCCCGTTCGCTGGCGGCCTTGCGGCGCTCGGCGCTGTACGGCTCCCGCACCGACACGCAGCGTTTGGGCACCACGAAGGTCTGGCGGTCCTTTTTCACGATCTGGTCCGGGTACTTCTCTGCCAGCCGCCGCAGCTTTTCCAGCAGGCGCGGGTCGTGGGAATAGACCTCGGCGGTGACCTCGGCCTGGTTGTAGAGGATAATCGTTTCCTGTTCATACAAACTCAGTTTCATTTGCCGCCGCCTTTCTGCCGGTCAAAGTCCAGCTTGAAGTTGACGTACTGGCCGGTATCCTCCAGCACCACGGTGGCGTCGTAGGTCTTGCCGCTTTTCTCGGAATACAGCCCCGTCACATGGGCGCGACCATCTTTCAGCAGCGCCGCCACGATGGCCTTGGTGGGCTGCTTGCGCTTGGCGGCCCACCACTTGCTGTTTTTCCAGATTGCAAATTTGCAAGATTTGTCCTGGCAGAAGAAGCCTTTTTGCATTTCTGCAATTTCGCCGCCGCAGCGGGGGCATCTGCCCACCACCTCGCGGGGCGGGGTGAACAGGTACTCGCTGCCCTTGATGACCTGATAGGTCCCCACCAGCTCCTTCAGCATGGCGGTGATCTCGGCCATGAAGTCCTCCGGGGCCAGCTCGCCGCGCTCGATCTCGCCCAGCCGGTACTCCCATTCGGCGGTCAGCAGCGGGGATTGCAGCTGCTCCGGCAATACTGTGATAAGGGACACTGCATCGTGGGACGGTATCAGCTGCACGGTTTTCTTGCTCTTTTTGCGTTCCAGAAAGCCGGTGGACACCA